>Ga0210057_1004378_pt1 | contig 18855 bp, 17 predicted proteins | sample CryGeyCG2114_010_2_FD_183968 | JGI IMG/M metagenome (GOLD analysis project Ga0210057, IMG submission 183968) | Groundwater microbial communities from aquifer - Crystal Geyser CG10_big_fil_rev_8/21/14_0.10 (SPAdes) (version 2) | ecosystem: Environmental > Aquatic > Deep subsurface > Groundwater ...
TGCATAGCACTCAAAAAGCAAATTGAGCAAATCGTTCACCTCTATATCTCTTTTTGCCGACTCCTCTAAATATGCCTCCACATTCTTGTAGTCTAATAAAATCACATAGAATTAAAATTGCTCCATATATTGCCTCTTGTTTTTCTTTATTTAAGCCATAAAAAGCATTGAGCCAATTTTGCATTTTTTGCCCTGCCAAAAAAACTTCTAGCTCTTGCCTGTCAAAATATGCGCCAAGGAACAATATTTCGTTATTCAACCGTTCATAAATATTAGGGCAACCATTAAGCTCATCGAAACAAGTATTATCGTCTGCCTCTATCATACCCAAAATATTATCTTCGGTTAACAGCATAAAAGCAAGTAATTCCTTCTTGTCTGCTCGCATCAACTCTTTTATTAAGCTTTCTGCGATTCTTAGCATTGATGTCTCCTTGATTTTGTTCATAATTTAGCATATTATCTTAATATATACAAACTTTTATCTATGATTTTAGCAATAGACGCTTCGCGCGCAAATAAATACGAAAAGACAGGGGTAGAGTGGTACTCCTATTTTTTAATACAAGAATTCAAAAAAATAATTCCTGTGGAAACAAAAGTTATTTTATACTCCCCCTCTTCTTTACGTGAAGATTTATTACCCCTACCACAAAATTGGGAATCGCGGGTTTTGCGTTGGCCGTTTCCTTTTTGGACACTGAAACGTCTATCTTTGGAAATGTTATTCCATAAACCAGACATTCTTTTTGTTCCATCACATATTATCCCTTTTTTTTCGCCAAAAAATACTTTCACAACAATACATGATATTGGTTTTAAACGTTTTCCGGAATGTTATAGAACTTTGCAGAAAAAAATATTAGAGTTTGGAATAAAACGAGCAAAAAAAGCAAAAAAAATTTTTGCTCCGTCAGAATTTACAAAAAAAGAATTAGTTGATATCTGCAAAATACCAGAAAATAAAATTATAGTTACTCATCTGGGTTATAATGATGTTTACAAAAAAACAGAAAATAATGAGCCTTCAATTAAAAAACCATATTTGTTCTATATCGGCCGATTGGAAAAGAAAAAAAATATTGAAAATATAATTAAAGCATTTAAGCTTTTTAGCAAAGATAATCCGGACTATACATTAATATTAGCAGGAAATAAAAATCCCAAATTTAATATTCCAAAGTCTACACCCAAAATTCAAACATTGGGCTGGGTTTCTAATGAAAATGCCACAGCACTTATGGCTAATGCAGAAATATTTTTATATCCATCCTTATACGAAGGTTTCGGTATCCCTATTTTGGAAGCATTTGCCTGCGGAACACCAGTTATTACTTCAGACCGCGCGTCAATGCCTGAAATTGCCGGAGATGCCGCGCTTTTGGTAAATCCTGATAGTCCGGAAGAAATAAAAAATACGATTCTCAAAATCATAAATAATTATGCGTTAAAGAAAAGTTTGATAGAAAAAGGATATAATCAATGCAAAAAGTTTAATTGGCAAAAATGCGCGGAGAAAACATTAAATGAAATATTAAAATAAGAGCTCGTTGAGCTCTTATTTTATTGGCGACGTAGAGCAGGTGAAGTAAAAAAGTAATCTTTTTACTTCTGAGCCAAGCCTGCCTGCCGGCAGGAAGCCACGAAGGGTATAATACCTCTTATTTTTGCCAAAGAACTTGACTTGAACCTTTATTGTCCAATGTATAAATTTTTTTTACTTCGTCAGCTTTGAAAACAAGCTGACGATTATCTTCTGCAATGAAACTTAGGCATCCATCTTCTTTCAACTCCAATTTCGTTTTACTTTCGAACACCAGTATCAGCAATTCACCCATAATGGAAAGATGTTCTATAAGCGTCAGGTTGCCGATAAGTCGCGCACCCAGAGCTCTGGCCACTTCTTTCGCGTCAACTTTTGGCGCCGGTATAGAAGTATCCACTATCCTCATAGCTCTTTTTCCGGAATGTCGAACTCTCATATTTTTTTGTCTTGGCGCGTAAGGCACGCCTGGCGTACCAAACTTCAAGGCTATAAATAACCCTCTATTTTTGTGTAAAAAGAGCTCTGCAACGATTTTTTCCATTGTTTTTCCTTCCTTTCTTCGTCTGCGCTTCGCTTGACTGCGAAGGACGGGCTTTTTTACCGCGTTGCAAGAATTGAACGTTTGTATGACTCCAGATTATCCAAGGCTATTCCAGTACCTTTTACAACGCAATAAAGTGGTTCGTCCGCAACATAAGTCGGTACACCCGTTGCTTCAGAAATCAGAGTATCCAAATTACGTAATTGACTGGAACCGCCGGAAAGCATTATGCCTTTATCCATAACATCGGCAGAGAGTTCTGGTGGAGTTTCATACAAAACACGTTTTACAGTTTCTATAATGCCTCGCAATTCTTCTTGTACCGCTTCTGTAGTATCGTCTGATGTCGCTTCAATTATTCTTGGCAAGCCATTGGCCATATCTCGCCCACGTATCTCCATTACCAATTTTTCTTCCAAATACATTGCCGAACCAATATTAATTTTTATCTCTTCCGCGGTCCTTTCACCAATAGCTAGATTATACTTTTTCTTTATAAATTCTGCGATAGAATTATCAAATCTGTTTCCGCCAATCCTCTCTGATGCAGAAGTCACAATTCCACCTAAAGAAATTACTGCAGCCTCTGTTGTACCTCCGCCAATATCAACTATCATATGCCCCGAAGCGCTTCCAATTGGGATATCCGCGCCAATGGCAGCAACAATCGGCTCTTTAATAATGTATGCAGACCTTGCGCCAGCAGAAACAGCCGCATCTATAACTGCGCGCCTCTCAGTTGATGTAATCCCGCCCGGAACAGCAATCATAACTTCCGGCCTAAAAAGGCGGAAACTCCCAAGGGCTTTATTTATAAAATAACGTAGCATTGCTTCTGTAGTTTTGTAGTCAGCGATGACACCGTCTTTTAGGGGGCGCTTGGCAACAATCGTATCCGGCGTTCTGCCAAGCATATCTTTTGCTTCGCTCCCAACAGCTAATATTTTTTTATCTACTTGAGAGATAGCAACAACAGAGGGCTCATTTATAATAATCCCTCGTTTATGCACATGAACCAAAACATTGGTTGTGCCAAGATCAATTGCTATTTTTTTGACTAACATAATTTATTCTATTTTACCCTCCTCTCTTCTTTCTGTCAATTTATTCTTGAATACTTTTTGTATTCAAAAAGAGCCACTCTGGCTCTTCTGTGTTATCTACTTGCCTTATATTTCCAAAAATATTTTATCGCGCTTTTTATATGGGCGCGTGTCGCCGGATTAAATAGGCTCTTCAAAAGACCCGTATCGGCTGACTCCCTACGATGTAAATGATACATCTTAGAACTTGGTAAATACATTACTTTGTAACCCTTATCTTTTAGTCTGTGCGCTAAATCAGTATCCTCAAAATATAAAAAATACTGGTCATCAAAAAAGCCAACTTCAAAAAGAGCGCTTTTTCTAGCAATCAATGCTCCGCCCAAAAGCCAATCAACCGGACGAGCATCATTGTGGTTGTAATCTTTCATAAGATATTTATCCACTTCTCGTTTACCCCATTTTGTCTCACCCAAAAATGTCCTGCGTAGAATGGGAGTATAGGGGCGCGGAAAACGATAACAAGAATATTGCAAACTGCCGTCAGCATTTATAAGTTTCGGTCCAGCCATCCCAATATCTGTATGATTGTCCATATAATTTATTGCTGTTTCCAATGAGTTTTGTATGATGAATATGTCTGCATTAAATACAGCTACAAAACTTCCGCTAGCGTTTTTTAAACCAAGGTTGGCTCCACCGGCATAACCTAAATTTTTCTTTGACTTAATAAGTTTTACTTGACGAAATTCTTCCAAAAGCATCTCTGCGCTTCCATCAGTTGAATTATTGTCTACGACAATAATTTCAAAATCTATGGCTGGGGAAATTAGAAAAAAATGCTTTAACGACTGTTTAAGTAATTGTCTTGTATTGTAATTAATATAGATTATGGATAGAGTCATACAATATAAATATTATTCAAACCACTTTCTTATCTCTTTGGCGTCAATTTTAGTATTTTTTAAATATTTTCTTTTTTTCAATATTTTAGGCATCCCGAAAAAAGCCAGAAAATAAGCTCCAAGAATTTTCCTGTCAAACATAAGATTATACAAAAATTTACCAATCTCTCTTGTCGCTATAAATGGAGAATGGATAAGTTCGTTACTCAAAAAATCATTTTTCCAAAGTGTCCAAAAATGGTTACGCGCTGAAAGAAGTTTTATAAAGCGAGGTTTTAATTTGTGATCTTGTATTTTTTTTATTAATGATACTTTTTCGTCACCTCTTACTTTTCTATAATGATATGCGACTGCGCTTGGCTCAATTTTTATATCCCATCCCATGTTGCGCAAACGCCAGCATAAATCCACATCTTCCTTATAAGCAAAAAAATCTTCATCAAAATACTCCTTACCTTCTTTAATTGTGAATAAAGAATTTGGTCGAATACACATAAAAGCTCCACTAACAGCAAAAACGCTTTTCAAATTTACGTCGTGCCCGTCTTCCTTACCAGAACAAGAATCGATTATATTTCTTGATTTACTACATTTGATACCCAGGGAATCTATAATATTTGATTTTGATTTATTAGACAAATTATCTACCTCTTCATCAAAAATACGTAAAAGTTTTGGACCCATTATCGCAGTTTTCTTTTCCTTATATATTGATGCAATAAGTTTTTCCAGACAGTTTTCTTTTAGCACAATGTCGGGATTACAAACAACAATAAATCTATCATCAAGAGTTTTTCCATCCCAAAATTTTAAAGCCATATCAATGCCTTTGTTATGAGCGCGGCTAAATCCCAAATTGGAGCTGTTTTTTATCAGCGTAATATTTGGATGTTGCGCTATAATACTCAGTGTTTTATCCGAAGAAGCATTATCAACTATAATAATATGAAAGCCTAAAAATGTTTGGGCCTCCAATGAAATAAGCAAATCATCAATATATTCTGCGCTATTCCATGTTACGATATTAATTGTTGCGTGAAAATATCTCTGTTCCATAATTATTATATGTTTTATGATTTTGGCGTTACCCAAAAATCAAGACGTTTGCCGAGCATTGCTCTTGTTTGAGCGTCAATTGCAGGTAATGCGCCAAAAATAATTATAGTCACAGGCATAAGAATCCACTGAAAAACCATTGTAATATACGCGGTTTTTTTTGTTTCCGGCGGTTTTGGCGGAAGTAAAAAGAAAGATAACAACGCTGAGATAAAAATTCCAAGCATTGCCAATTGCATTATCCGTTCTAAGATATATGGTGAATTTTGCACAAAAACAAGTTTTTTTACACTTTCTCCGGCAACCCATAAAGGCAAACGGCCTAAAACAAAAATTAAAATCGGAGCTGTTGCCCAAGAAAACATTCCTTCCAACATATTAAACAGGTGCTTCGCTCGTTTTTTTAGCGGAGTTAACTTATCACCAGCGAAATACTTAAACATATATGGAACATTCTCAACTCCCCATGCCCAACGCCTCTGTTGTTTATACAAATTTTTTAAACTTTGCCAATAACTTTTTATCATTACCGTATTCATATAAACGGGAATATGCAAGGGTTCCACCTGATAATCGCCATGATAATGAATTAAACATTGTAAAAAAATTCTCGAATCTTCGGAAACAACATTTTTGTCCCAAAATCCTACGTCCACAAGTGCCTTGAATGGCATACTGTGCGAGGAAAACGTAACAACTCGCTCCGGATGAGCAAGCTCATTCAAAAGCCAAAAAGTCGTACCAAAAGCAACAACACGCACAATGGTACTGGAAGTCCAAATATTATTAGCATAAACAACGATCGGCTGATAAGAACGTCTGGTTTGTTTTGGATTTGTTATATATTTATATGCTAAGTAAGCAAAGTATTCCGGATGAACAACAGTATCAATATCAAACGCGGAAACAATAACCTTTTCATATTCAAAGCCTATGGCATCGATTATCTCTTTTACCTTATGTCCAGAATAATGAAGATTAGATCCTTTTCCAGGCATTTCTTCTGGTAAATTTTTGGGGTGGACTGTTATAATAAATTTATAAAAAATTTCTCCAAATTCCTCTTTTATTTTGTCGGCAATAATAGTAAAATTTTCTATATCCCGCTCTTCTCCAGCTAAAACAATAATCATTTTGTCTTTTGAATAATTGGAGTTTTTGAGATACCGAAAAGATTCTCTTACAATATCATAAGGTTCTTTATATGTAGGTAAAAATATTAAATGATAATAACTTTCATAGTTTGCCAGCTCTTTAGTTTTTGTCATCCAGTCTTGTTTTACTGTTTTTCTGCATCTTCTCCAAGAAAAAATAAGATAAAAAGAAAAATAAACAATCCTGAAAAGCCACAAAAGATCATATATAATAATGAAAACAATAACCCACAGTGGCAAAATAAAAGAAAGCACAAATAAGCCAATAAGCGCAGTCCAAACCATTATTCCCGACAACATCTCAAAAAAACGATATTTTTTATCTGTAATTTCCATAAATTGAATATCTATATTGTATCACTTTTATAGCATCTTTTAATGATAAAATCAAGACATCTCTCTTATAATTAAAATTATCAGCTAGATTGCTGATAATTTTAATTATCTAAATTATTGATGAAAACGGCTTTACCTTTTTATTTTTTCTTCTTGTTGCCTGCCCTTTTTGCCAAGGTAGCGATAAGTTTTCCTGCTTCTTCACGTCCGCCCAAACCAAAGGAGATTCCACCCGCGATTGCTATCATTGCAACAATGCCTATAAACAAAATCTGGATAAGCGACGCAGCGACATTAAGTTGTATTAGAGCGGCCATTACAGAGAAAATAATAATTGCATATTGCGCTAATCCGCCCAATAATTTTCCGTTTTTCATTTTTCCTGCAGCGACTACTTTTATGATTGTTTCGCCAATAAATCCGCCGAGAATAATACCAATAAGCGAGATCGCAACTGCAACGGCTACGTTTGGCAAATAAAGAAGAACCTGATTTAGGAAAGAAACAATTTCGGACCAGCCCATGATATCCACTGCTGTAACAAAAAATACCAAAATCAAAAACCATTTTACAATCCAAGCAAAAATATCACTCACGACAATCTTGATTCCGGCATGCTCGAACGTTTGTTCTATCTTTAATCGTTCTACTAATTTATCAATGCGTAAAAATTTTATTATTCGTCTTGTTATGCTTGCGGCTCCTGTCGCAATAAGCACACCCAAAACAAAAATTACTAATGCGCCAAAAAGTTTTGGCAAAAAATCAATCATCGAAACCCAAAGAGTTTGAAAAGATGAAGATAATATTGTTGTCCATGAAAAACCGGACATAGCGCCTCCTTTCATTTAATTTTTTATATAAATAATTATAACATAAAAATAAAAAAGGCGCATTTTATTAATACGTCTTGTCCCTTGTCACAAGATATAAAATTTATCTTTAAAAAAACCGGGTTTACTTTTCAAGTTACATTTGGAGGATACTTATAATATACCTTCGCGGTTGAGCTTGCTTTTATTTTTTTTAATTTATCCATATTTTTATCAATCTGCTTTTTCACAGGATCTCCGCTGTCTTTTATGCCTAAAACTGGCGTATTGAACAAAAAATTAAATGAGTTTGCCAGCGTCACACCTGCTCTGCTTCCTGAGAAGCTCCCTGGTCCTTCAATCGCTAATATTGCCGATATTCCTTCTTTTTTAATTTTTGATTTCTTAAAAAATGTTTTTAATTTTTCTATGATATTTTCTTGCTTGGGGATAAATTTTTCTGAAAATAAAAAATCTCCCCGTGCGTTAAAAATAATAAAGGAAGGGAAGTCTTTGTTTACTGTGTTTAGAAATAGGTAGTTTTTTTCCATATATTTAGAAAAGCGTGCTCACTTCCCTGTCATTTACAAATTCTTCTAACTCATCAATAGCAATAATTTTTTTGCTTTCTATAATAGAAAATAAAAATTTGTCTGTTAATGATTTTCTGTGCTTATATTCTTCAATTGAAAGCACTGTATATGCAATGCTTTTATTAATTTCTTTTTCAAATTTGGAGATGAGCTTCGCCAAGGCGTCACGGTTTATTTTTCCGACAAGCAGTAGATCGGTTGGTGCCTCTGTACCCAAAAGAGCGCCCGTTAATATACAAAGTTTTATATCACCAAGTTCCTTTAAGCAGTCTACGAGCTTTTTCTCTGCCAAAAGTTCTGCTTTTTTTATAAGAGAAGAAACTTCATTGAATAGGATAAAATTTTGGTTCAGTCGATAAAATATTTTTTTACTATCGCTTGTTTCCGCTTTTTCTATAATTCCCAGCTCTTCAAGATTTTGGACCTCTCTTCTTATTGCGTTTAATTGCGTATTACCAAGACGCGCCATCTCGCGAACAAAAAACTCCTTCTCTGGACTATTAAAAAATAATTTCAATAAATTAAAACGACTCTTTGAACCAAAAAGTTGTTCAAGCCCGCTAAAGCTTTTTTTACCCCCTTCTTTGCTTCCGGTTTTCTTTCGTAGCATATATTTTTATTTTATTATATAATAAGAAATATAACAAGTGGAGGGAACGCCTATCATATTTATAGGATAATTTTGGTTATTTATGAAGAAACCTTCGGGTAAAGTAACAATAAAGAACATCACGCTTGTAAAGCAACCATCAAAAAAAAGAGTATTACACCTCATGTCAACAAATGACCACGAGGGATTGGATACGGCTAATTTTGGCTATCTATTTGGCTTTTTAGATATAAACGCCGGACAAACATACAATACTGCGCTTCTTGATATTATAAATGAAGGAATGGCCCGATATTATGCGAGCGACCTTGATTTTGATACTGCTTTTGACGATATGATAAATTTTTTGAACAGACGGATAAACCAGTCTATCCCATATAAACTATCAAAAGAATCATGTAATGTAATAATCGGCGTCTTAAAAGATCGCCAAATTCTTTTCTGCGCCGGTGGCGATGTTCACGCATATCTTTTTTATTCAAAGGGTACAAAAAAAATATATCCTGACGAGTCTGCTCCGCTTGACGTAAGCAATAAGCTTTTTTCATATTCTTTAAACGGAGAAATCTTAAAAAACCAATTCTTATATTTTTGTAACACTGACTTTAATAGTGTCATCAACCCCTACCAAATGGGAACAGCAGCGGTTTCTATAGGGGTTGAAAAAATAATAGACACAATAAATGATAACCTGTTGGAACGTAAAGACGAGTCGTTTTATAGTGCCCTATTCCTCTTCTCCAATTTAGAAGAGGAGCAAAAAGAGAGTTCTTCCGAATCGCTGGAAAAACTTTTTAAAACCGAACAAGAAACGTTGGAGCACCTTTCACCATCGATTTTGAATATAATCAAGAAAAGAGGGAAAGAAAAAACCACTTTCATGATTGTCTTAAACTATATTTTTGCTTTTTCAAAACAAATTTTAAAATTCTTTAAAAAAATCATCTTATTTTTGGCTTTTATATTTTTTAATGGCTTTTTTATTGTTACTAATGTACGGGGCAAGAGAAGAGAACGACAGCTCATGATGAATAACCATATAAAATCAATTTGGCTGAAAATAACAGATTACTACAATGCTTTAACGGGCATTTCCAAAGCTGCGCTTATAAGTCTTTTTTGCATATTGCTTCTCCTGAGCGGAGCTGTAAGCTACAATCTCCATCTCCAAAAAATTAAGGAATTGAAAGTTAGCTATAAACAAAAAATAGACATGGCGAACGCCTTATACGACCAGGCAAATGCAGATGTTCTTTATCAAGAAAAAAATATAGCCGTAAAAAAATTAAAGTCGGCGCTTACAAATCTTGATGAAGTCCCGATAGAAATACACGATACGGAATTTAACACGCTTTATTTGGGTATAAAGAAACGATTATACGAAATTCAAAACATCTCTGAGATAGGCTCGCCTGTTCTTATTGCTGATTTTAGTCTAGAAGAAAATGTGAACATCTTGCCTCCTCTTTATCTTGTCGGAGGAAGAGTCGGCATTCAATCCGAATCTCAGTTGATTTCTATTGACGTTTCTAACCAAGACATAAAAAGGACAAATTTTGTTGTAAGTGGCTTACAGAATAGCTACTATTATGACTATGGGAAAAAAGATTTATATGCGCTCCAAAATCCAAAAATTATCCAAAAAGTTAATCTTAGTTCTTTTTCAAGCGAACTTGAAGAAATCGCTCTTCATGGAAACGAAACAATTAATAAATTCTCTGTCTACAATGACAGGCTTTATGCTTTGACGGATAGTCAAAAATATTTTTCAATATGGAAACATAATCCTTCCTTGGACGGCTTTGGCAAGCCGGCGCTCTGGGCAACAGCAAATATCGTAGATGGAGCAAATGTCCTATCTATGGCAATTGACGGGAATGTTTATGTTTTATTATCCAACAATGATGTATTAAAATTTTATCGTGGAAATAAAGCGGAGTGGAGCTACGATGTCGAAAGTATTGAAAATGGTGTTTCATATAAAATTATCACAACAAGTGATGAATTATCCAATATCTATCTTTTAGGCAACGATAGAGTTTCTATAATATCTAAAGGTGGCGACTTCCTAGGTCATTATCTTTTACCAACGTTAAATAATAATATGCAAAGTATCGCTATAAACGAAACAACAAAAACAATTTATCTCCTGGACGGTGAAAAAATTTACGCATTCTCTTATCAGCCATAGGCTACAAAAAAATAAACTCTGATAAATATAAAATCCCGCGGATGCGGGATTTTATATTGTATATTTTATAAAAAATTATTCCTTACTCTCTACTGCTCCTAACAATTTGTCATAGGAACCATTCTTCTCAAGCCACAAAATACTCACTACTCCCCCATTTACAGCCAAACTAGAATTTGTGGAAGCTACTACTGAATTGGAGACATTTATGTTTATTTCTTCAACATTTCCAATTTTGCTAATTTTGGCAATCTTTATATCAGTCCCGGCCGTGTAACTTATATAAAATTTTTCACCAGTCCATGCAATATCCGACCCGCTCCCCAAAGCAACCGTCTGAGGCAAACCGATTATATTTCCTTGATTGTCTAATAAAATATAATATATTGTTCCATTATCTTCCCATGTTGCGCCAAAAGTTTCTCCACTAAACGCTATGCTTGCTTTTGTTGCGCCAGAAGCAGTGCAAACTTCTTTTTCTGCACCAACAAGAGACGCATTTTTATCAACTATCGCAAATTTTATTTTATTGGTTTCTTCTTGCCAAATAACTCCAAAGTTATCTCCGGCACTTATAATCCTTGGATGAGCGTCGATTGTTTCTTCACCAAGTCTCAACTCCTCGCCAACTTTCAAACCATTTTCCATTCGTTTAAAAATAATTTTTCCTCGCGAACTGTCACTACTGGTCTTGGTATCCCACCAAACGATTCCATAAATGTCATCTTCGCCAGACCCAATATCAGGATAACGCGCTGACCCAATAGAAGAAGATGTAAAAAGTCCATCACTCAATGTATTACCCACTGAATCACGTTTTTGTAAATAAATCGCTCGTTTGTATATACTTGAATCCTCCCATAAAATATACAAAATACTACCGTTATAAACAGAAACTGCGTTATCAGAGGTTGTTAAATTGCTAGATACTCTCTGCACTACGCCTTCTAAAGTAATTGTATTGTTAACTTTTTGATATAAAACCTCACTTTGTCCATGACGATCATCATTCCATAAAGCAGTAAACCCACCATTAAAAGCTGACAATTTTGGGTTCTTATGTAAGTACAGATCACTATTTACTTCTTTTATATTCCATTTATAAGTAGCTACAGGTACAACCTGCACCGGTTCAACGGGCGCAACGCCCGTTGTTATTGGTTCTGTATCACTTGTTTTTTCTGCTGTTGGATTATAATTATCCGCGCTTCCGATATCGGCTCCAATTGTATAATTAGTGAAAAAAGCATCTGGGACATCTTCTACTTTTTTTGCCCAATCTGCACCATAAAGAGCAACCGCAATACTTTCTGTTTTTATCCAACGCAAAACTCCGTCTTTTGCTACAGCATACACCTTTGGATCTGTTTGAATCTTTATAAGTTTGACTCCTGCTCGATAAACCGCATTTCCGCCAATCTGAATTACGGCTAATTCTGAATCGGTAATCGTTTTTACACCCGTGAACCCGTCATACCATGTGTTATATGTTTTTTCATTTGGAAAAACATAACGCTTGCCGTCTGTGGCATAATAATAAACCGCCGGCAAGCTGGCCTTTATTAAATCTCCGGATTGTAAATCCGCTGCTTCCGCCTTTGAAGCTACGCAAAAAAACAAGCCAAAACAGAAAATTGATAGAAAAAGTTTTTTCATAGTTTTTTTTAAATTAATTTCTATAAATTATTATATCATTAAACAACTCCGATTAGTAAAAACTCAAAAAGAACAAAAAATAAATAAATCAGGATTAATGTAGCACCTTCCCATAATTGCAATTTTTTCTTTGTATAGGAAAAAAATACAAAGAGGCCAACAACCACAATAAAAGTGATAAAAAAAACAATAAAACTTTCATTTATTACGACATTTATCGGACTAAAAACAGCCAGTGCGCCAATAACCAAGATATTAGCCATAGCGCTCCCAATAAGATTGCCTAGCGCAAGGGTTTTTATTTTTTTTCTCCATGATTCGAAAACAACGATTATCTCCGGCAAGTTTGTACCAATTGAAAAAACAATTACACCTATCATTAATTTACTTATCCTCAATCCTTCTAATAGCGCGAGCGTAACATCAACAATAAACCTTGATAAAAAAACTATTCCAATAATACCTATGATAAAATAAACAACCGCCCATTGAGTTTTGCTATCTTTCTGTATTTTTGTATTGCGTCCTCCGCTTCGTCTTTTAAACCAATAAATAACAATAGCTATATATGTTAAAATTAAAATTACTCCTTCTAAAGAATTTATCTTGCCATCCAAAATAAAGATAAGGGGCATTATTAATAAAAATGCTACAAATAAAAGGAGCGGGGGCTCTACCCCATCTGCTATTTCTATATTTTTACGCAGGACAATGTTTAATCCCATGATAAAACCCAAAAGGATGATTATCCCTCCGGCTAAATTTCCGAAAGATATCGCCTGCACGTCCTCCAATACTGTATTTATACCAATGAAAAGCTCTGGTGTTGTTGTTAATATACCCAATATAAAACCAAGATGGATTGTTTTTATTTTGAGCTTAGCACCAAGCGCTCTTGAGCCATCTATCAAAAAATCAGCCGATTTTCCCAGCAAAATAAATAACGCAACTAACAATAAAAAATAAAATATCTGCATTAACATACAATAATTATATCATCTGCCGGATATAAAACAAAAAAATATTTACAATCTTATTTAAAAAATCAAAAACCCCCAAATTGGGGGTTTTTGCTAATAATGTAAAAAATTACATTTCAGAAGTTTCCTCTGCGGGAGTTTCCTCTGCAGGAGTTTCCTCTACAGGAACTTCCGGTTCGCTCATAGGAGCTTCAGGCGCTTCTTCGGCAGGAGCTTCTTCGCTCATGTCTGAGGCATCATCAGATGCGCCGTCATCAGCCGGCATATCGCTAGCTGGGGCTTCTGGTTCGCTCACAGGAGCTTCGCCACCCTCTACTTCGTCGAAACGAAGTTCGTTATCGCAATTGCATGAATCGCACATATTGTTATTGCGGGTTCAATTTTCCACAGATTAATTAGCTTAATCTAGCGCAAATTGAATTAATTATATCCTTTTAAAACACATTCATTATTATAGCACACTTTGACGATTTTGTCAAGTTTTCTCGTTTATTTTAATCCGAAAAAAGGTGATGCTTCGCCCCAATATGTTGGAGCTTTTCCATCCCATTTTTCTATCCAACGAAGTTGAATTAGCAATGCATTAAACTGTAGGGCCTGTGCTTCTGTTTTTATAGCCTTTGCTTTACCTTCTGCTTCAGCAACCCTTTGGTCAGCTTCAATTTTTATTCTATCCAAATCTCTTGCAGCTTTTAACTTCAATTGTTCGGCGGTTACCTTTTGTTCAATTGCGTCATTAAATGATTTAGAAAAATCGAAAGAGGTAATATTCACCTCATCTACTATTATATTATTCTGCAAAAGACGCTTGGCGAGATTATCTTTAATTTGATCTTTTACGTCTTCACGTTTAGTTATAAGCTCTTCGGCTGTAAATTTTGCCATTGTCGCCTTCACTGCTTCTTGAATAGCAGGAGCAATGATACGAGCATTAAAGCCTTGTCCCACTTCTTGCCAAATCTTGTTTACATTTTTTGGGTCAAGATGATAGTTTAAGGCAACCTGTGAGGTGACGATCTGCAAATCCTTTGATGCCGCTGTTGCCGGAACTTCATCTTTTTGTATCTTTACATCCAGCTTCACAACTTCTTGAATTAATGGAATCTTAAAATAAAGACCCTCATTAAATACTTTTTCGGTAACTGCGCCAAATTGTAAAAGTATTCCTCTTTCACCTGCGCCAACTGTACCAAAACAGCCAAATAAAATAACAAAAAATATAAAAAGACCTGCTATTATTGGCAACTTCTTTTTAAATTTCTTCAATTGCTCTATCTTATTAACATTATACATATTGTTTTCCATAAATGTGTTTGAATTAATTTTTAGCTATTTCTACCATAGCAAAACAATAGAAGATAAGCAACCCATCTCATTCTTCCACCTCCTTTCCAAAGATGAGCCTGTTTCTACCGGTAGAGAGATTGACGGGAGTTTTGGGAATATTGCTATTCCCGCTTCTTTTTGCTAAGCTATAATATATAAAAGGAGGGCGGAAAATGCTTTATAATTTCTTCTGTCCAAAATGCGGAGAAAAAGCTGATGTCTGTGTTAGCTCGCGAGTCAGATGCTGGACGCGAATCGATGTGCCATATTTTGTTTGCGTAAGATGCCGGCTCGTCTACTATGATAAGTCGCTTACCAGAGAAATCGTCAGCAGGTGGAGAAAAGGAGACCCATGCGCGAAAAGAATGCTCTTTCGCATAGCATACAGAGAAACAAAAAAGTTTTTGGAAAAAATTATCCAGTACAGAATAAAAGAAATGGGCGAAAAATATACCCGCTTCATCAAAAAACCATGCGCGGAATAATCCGCACTTTTTCTTTTTAAAAAAACAAATACATGGCTATTGACAGAACTTAAAAAATGTGTTATAGTTAAGCGTACAAACTTAAACTGATTTAAAGCTATTTATCCGCTTTTTTCAAGGGCGGTTTTAATTTTATATATGGAGATAAGAAACATCGCAATTATTGCCCATGTAGACCATGGTAAAACAACTCTGACCGATGCGTTAATGCGACAAACAGGGATGTCTGAAGCCGGAGACAGTATGGATAGCAATGTGCTAGAGCTTGAGAGAGGAATAACGATTTATTCAAAGAATACCTCTGTCTATTATAAAAATACGAAAATAAATATCGTGGATACTCCGGGACACGCTGATTTTGGTTCGGAAGTTGAACGTGTTTTGCGTTCAATTGACTCCGTGCTTTTACTTGTTGATGCCCAAGAAGGACCAATGCCTCAAACAAAGTTTGTTTTAAAAAAGTCACTTGAGTTGGGGCTGAAACCAATAGTAGTATTAAATAAAATAGACAAGCCCGCTTCAATGCCGGATATTGTGCAAGAAATGATTTATGAACTTTTTCTTAACTTAGGAGCAAGTGATGAACAGCTTGATTTTACTACAATTTATGCAATCTCCAGAGATGGAATTGCTAAAACAAGTCTTGATGATGATTCCAAAGACCTTACTCCCCTCTTGGATACAATTTTGAAAGAAGTTACGATTGCTTCGGGCGAAGAGTTACAAAACAAACCCCTAAGAATACAACCCTTCAATCTTGCATATGATAATTTTTTGGGACGTCTTGCTATTGGACGAATTTATGAAGGAAAAATAAATGATGCTTCCAGGGTAATAATAAAAGACGTAAAAGGAGAAATCCGTAAAGGAAAAATTACAAAGTTATTTACTTTTGAAGGATTAAAAAGAAAAGAAGTAAAAGAAGCCGGCGCCGGGGATATCGTGATGATAGCCGGTCTTCCTGATATATTTATTGGAGAAACTATTTGCGAAAATATAGAACAAGAGGCTTTGCCGGCTATCAACATTGATGAACCGACCATTTCATTAAATTTATTTATCAACAACTCTCCATTTGCCGGAAAAGAAGGAAAGTATGTCACCAATAGACAGATAAAAGAAAGATTGGAAAAAGAATTAGAAGTTAACGTTGGTTTAAAAATCGATTTTTCTGGAATTGACCATTATAAAATTTATGGCCGAGGAGAAATGCATATTGCGATTTTGCTGGAAAATATGCGCCGAGAAGGTTATGAAATGCAGATATCTCAACCCCATGTAATTATCAAAGAAGAAAATGGAATAAAACTTGAACCTTTTGAAGAAGTAACTATTAATGTGCCTGAAGAAATGTCCGGAACTGTTATAAAAAAACTCGGAAGCCGATGTGGAAATGTAGTTGAGATGATGCCGGAACATGGGAATATAAAAATTATTTTTGAAATGCCGACCAGAGGACTTCTTGGATATAGAAATGAATTTGTCGTTGACACAAAAGGTGAAGGTATTATTTATACCCGAGTTATCGGATTTCGCCCTTATGTTGGAAATATCAAAAAAACCGATGTCGGTTCTATGGTTTCAATGGCAACAGGAAAAGCTCTTGGCTTTTCATTATTTAATCTTCAGAATAGAGGTTCTCTTTATATTGATGCAAATACAGAGGTTTACGAAGGAATGGTTGTTGGAAATGCATCAAAAGGACATGATTTAACCGTAAATCCAACAAAAGGAAAACAACTAACAAATATGCGTGCTTCTGGGTCTGATGAATCAATCAATTTGACCCCGCCTCTAAGACTAACACTTGAAAGAGGTATGAGTATAATGAGTGATGATGAATATTTAGAAATTACTCCGAAAAACATTCGCTTAAGAAAACAATTTTTAACCGAAAACGAAAGAACGAAGGCAAATAAAAAAATTACTTCTTTATAAAAAAATGCCCATTGTGAGCATTTTTTTGTGAGTTTTATTTACACTTTTTTTTCTTTGCTTTTTCTTCAAGCATCAATCGCTTAATTTCGAGTCTTTTTGCGGTTTTGCGAGAATGTGTCTTTCTTCTCTTTCCAACCCCAGTAATTCTTTTTGCCATATAAATTTTGTATTAATTACCTTGCCTATAAAATATACTATAAATAAATACCTTTGTCAACATTATCCATTTTATTAAACCTGTATTTTTGAAAAAAGGTAACTTCCGATAATAAGTATATACATTCGTATAAGTTGGCTCACTTAGAGATTTCTTTACTAAATTATTCAAACTAAATATAATAAAGGTATATCCCCTATCAATATTAATAAATTATAAAAATATTAAAAAATACCCCCGAAACTAAACCCAAGGTTGATTTTGGAGTATAAATTAATAAAACTATATGAAAAAAAATGGAAATGGTAAATTCGAGAGAGCGGAAGAAAAAAAATAGCTCTATACTATATTAAAATGTTTGCAGATACAGCAAGGGAACCTTTTGTTATTCTTGATAGGAGTCTTGTGGTGGTTGGGGCAAATAAAGCTTTTTATGAAACTTTTAAAACCTCAAAAAATGAAACCGAGGGTAAACTTATTTATGAATTAGGAAGTAATCAATGGAATATCGATGCTCTTAAAAAATTACTAGAAGATATTTTACCAAAGAAAAAATCTTTTAATGACTATGAGGTCATTCATAATTTTCCTAATATTGGACAAAGAATAATGCTACTCAATGATAGACAATTAGACTCGACTAAACAAATTCTAGTATCCATGGAAGATGCCACCGCGAAAAGAGTTGCTCGACTTACGTTAGAAAACTATACCAAAAATCTTGAAAAAACCGTGGCATCCAAAACAAAAAATCTTACTGCTCACATTGATGAACTAAATAAAATAAATAAGCTAATGACTGGGCGAGAATTAAAAATGATAGAGCTAAAAGATGAGGTTACTATATCAAAATCCGATCAATCACCAAAAAAATAAATTAACCTAAAAAATACCCATTTCATAAGGTATTTTTTAGTTTCCTCTTATACAAGCCTCAGATTTACACCTACTATTTTTTTAACTTAAACTAAGATTCTTGTATAAATAAAATGCATTTTCTGCGTGTTTATATTTTACGGCTTACATATTTTGCATGGTCTAAACCCGTACTCTATTGCATCTTCATAGGTGTGAAAAAAGGCATTCCGTTTGGAATGCCTCATTTGGTAGGACCGCCAAGTCACTCTTACGAGTAACTTGGCGGATCGTAGGTAGGTTAGAATAGAGGAACGGCGACAGCAATCATGACGCCACCGGTAAACGACAAGCTGTCGTTTTCACCGACCTTGGTCCAGTAGCCCGCTTTCGTGAGCGTTGGACCGCAGACGGTCTGCTTATACGTAGACGGTGTCCACATGAAGTGCCCGACACCCTCGTTTGTCACCCCGAGAAACGGAGTTCCGACGAGATGAACGAATCCGAGCTTCAAGCGAAACTCAACTCCGCCGGCGAGTAGCCAGGTGGACTCCTCACCGAGAAGATCTCCAGCGTCGCCCATCCCAAGGATGGCTGGGCCGACTGCGAAGATGTCCTTCGTTGTAGACAAGGATCGCGTGAGCGAGCCTGTTGCGAGCCAACCAAGGCCG
>Ga0210057_1004379_pt1 | contig 18853 bp, 17 predicted proteins | sample CryGeyCG2114_010_2_FD_183968 | JGI IMG/M metagenome (GOLD analysis project Ga0210057, IMG submission 183968) | Groundwater microbial communities from aquifer - Crystal Geyser CG10_big_fil_rev_8/21/14_0.10 (SPAdes) (version 2) | ecosystem: Environmental > Aquatic > Deep subsurface > Groundwater ...
CTCCCAGCTGCGGCCGGGGCTTTTGAGCCCCGGCCGATTCGTTATTGTAAAGATATATCGTAATCTGTATGTTTAAAACAAGATGAAATTAATTTTAGGCTCGATCTCAAAACCAAGACAAAAAATATTACGAAAATATGGTTTTAAATTTTCCGTTATTCAAGCCGACATTGACGAGAAAAAATTTCGCGCCAAAGATCCGAAAAAGCTTGTTTTAAAATTGGCCTATGCTAAAGCCGCCGCTATCAAAAAAACCACCCTAAAAGGAGATATTCTAGTTACTTCTGATCAAATTGCTTATTGTAATGGAAAGATTTTAGAAAAGGCCGAAAATCTAAAGGAAGCGGAAAGATTTATTAGAAGTTATTCTGACAATATTGTTGACAATATCAGCGCTATCGTTGTCGCCAACTTAGCTACTGGCAAACAAATCGGCGGCGTTAATAATTTAAAAATCATCTTTAAAAAGTTTGATGAAAAACTAATTAAACGGGCGCTGGCTCAAAAATATTTGTTATCATACTCTGGGGCTGTTTGCTTTGGTCAAAAATTTTGGATGAGCTATATAAAAAAACTTTCCGGCGACAAATCAATCCTTTTTGGAATTTCGGTTAAATTGATGAAAAAACTGATAAATGAGGTAAAATAGAACTATGGCAAAACGAGTTTTTAGCCAAACTTTCGGCGTGGTTGGTGCCATCATTGAAAAAGATGGCAAGTTTTTGTTAGTTAAAGAAGCAAAGGCAGCAAAAATGGATAAAGGCAAGTGGAATCAGCCGGCTGGCTGGATCGAAGTAGGGGAAAGTCCAATCGAAGCAATCAAACACGAAGTTGAAGAAGAAACTGGCTTTGATTTTACGCCAACAAACGTTCTGGGCATTTTATCTTTAGTTCGTAAAGATATCGCTTCCAGCCGCGGTATCCCCCACGCTATTAAAATAATATTTTTAGGCGAGATCAAAGAAACTAGCCAAAAACATGATCAAGGCGAAATTAGCGAAATTCGTTGGTTTACGCCGATGGAAATCGAAAAAATGGATCTAAAAACTTTACGCGATCTCGATATTAAAAAAGCGGTCAAAGACTATTTAGCCGGCAAAAAATACCCGCTTGATATTATTACTCATACGATCAGTCAATAATTTTGTTTTCTCTAGATACGACTGTGGCGGTTGATTTATTAATCGATTTATGCTAAACTAATTGTTATGGAAAAACGAATTTTACGAATAAAATTTGTGCGAGTTCTCTTGCCGCCAGTAATTAATGGTTTAATTGTCTTTTTCTTTGGCGTTCTTTTCGCGCCCTTCCAATATCTGCCGGCCAAGATTTTTATTATCTTGCTATTTTTTCTTTATAATTTATATTTCCTAATTTTTCACCAAGGTAGAGATCTCGGAATGTTTTTGTTAGATATTGATTGGCGTGATAACTATCAATTAAAAAATAAGATTACCCATTTAGTTCTCTATACGGCAAGTTTTGCTTCGATTTTTTACTATTTAATCTTTCCGTTCGATTTATTATTAATCAATATTTTCGTCCTCCAATTACCAACAATTCTTTTAAAAAAGTCCACTTTCCAGGAAAGATTTGCCGGCAACATGCAAACTGTTCTAAGATTCTAAAAAGACTTTCGCCTAAAGCCGTCCGCCCCAATAATTTGGTTCTGAAGGCCGTTTTTTGGGTGGATAATCTATTTTGGGCTCGGAGTCTTCTTTTTTTTGCCCGCCATCGGCGGATCCGATCTTATCGGAATAATTATGGACTTTAATATTTTTCTTTGGTTTAAAAATTGAAGGCTCTCGCCACGAATCGGAGTGGGCTTTAGCCCAATCGGGAATTGCGTCAATGTCAGCTGTTTCTTGCCCTTTGGTTTGTACTTGCTGGCTGATATTTTTTCCTTTCGCCGGTTTTGGCCTGGTTGCTTTTGGCTCCTTATCGGTCTCCTCAATCTCTTCGTCCACGATCTCTGCGGGGGCCTCGATGTTTTCTGATGCTATCCCCTCACCTTCCTCCTCATCGCCCGTTCCCTTGGGCTCATCGGGGATTTCAAGTTTATCGGTCGCATCTTTCCTAATAACTGTAACCGAGGTGACTTTATCGCCCTGATTCATTCTCATTAAAGTTACACCCTGCGTATCGCGTTGCAGCTTTTTAACTGACGCCAGCGCTAAGCGTATCATTTGTCCTCTTGATGAAGCTAAAATCACATCATAATCTTCGCCGTAGACAAGTCGCATTCCAATAATATGGCCTGTTCGCTCGGTGACGCTGGCAGCACGAATTCCCATCCCACCACGTAGTTGCAATTTGAACTGGAGCAAAGGCGTGCGTTTGCCAAACCCTTTTTCGAGAACGATTAAAGCATTTGCTTCCGCTTCGCGGCCAGGCGCCACCACATCAGTTGAAACAACGTAATCTTGGCCACGTAGGAGTATTCCTCTTACTCCCGCGGCGGTTCGACCCATTGGCCGGATGTCAGCCTCGCGATAAAGAATTGACTGACCATTGGCGGAAACTTGAAAAACATTATTTTCGCCGTTGGTAACTTTAACCCAACGCAAACGATCATCGTTTTTGAGCTTCATCGCTAAAATGCCAGTCTTGCGAACCTTGCTATAAAGCGAGAGCGCTGTTTTTTTCACCAAGCCACGGCTAGTTGCCATTAAAACATATTTATAATTTTGTAAACCTTTAGAAGAAAGCGTAATCATGCTGGTCACTTTTTCTTCTGGCGCAATTTGTAAAATATTGACGATTGCCGCCCCTTTGGCAATTCGTGAGGCCGACGGTATTTCATAAACTTTGGTGTGAAAGATCCTTCCGCGATCGGTGAAAAAATAAATATCATCGTGGGTATTGGCAATAACTAAGTGTTCTATCATATCCTCTTCTTTAGTTTCCATCCCCATCACGCCTTTCCCACCGCGAATCTGACTTTTATAAACCGAAACCGGCATGCGTTTAATGTAATTGCCGCGCGTTAAAATTAAAATCACCTGCTCGGATGGTATCAAATCTTCAGCTGAAAACTTACCGAGCGATTGCTCATAAATTTTAGTTTTGCGCGGTGTGGGATACTTTGCCTTTATTTCTATTAGTTCTTTTTTAATAATTCCCAGGATTTTTTGTTCGCCTGCCAAAATATCCTCAAGCTCGGCGATTAATTTTAATTTATCTTTATACTCTTGCTCAACTTTATCCCGCTCAAGCGCCGCCAAAGCCGCAAGCCTCATTTCTAAAATCGCATTGGCTTGAATTTCCGTCAGTTTAAACTTCTTTATAAGGCCCTTTAGGGCCTCATCGCGGTTGGCTGATTTTTTGATCGTAGAAACAACATCATCAATATTTTTGAGTGCTATCCGTAAGCCCTCCAAAATATGGGCGCGTTCTTTAGCCCGGTCTAAATCAAATTGGGTTCTGCGACGAATGACAGTTTTCCGGTGCCGAATATATTCTTCTAAAATATTTTTTAGCGTCAAAACCCGGGGCTGAATCCCGTCGATTAGGGCCAGCATATTGGTATAAAAAGCTGTCTGCATCGACGTCAGTTCATAAAGCCGATTTAAAATTTTCTTCGGATAAGTATTGGCCCTAAGCTCAATCACAATCCGCACGCCTTCTTTTCGATCCGACTCGTCTCTAAGATCGGCAATGCCATCGATCTTTTTTTCTTTAACAAGATCAGCAATTTTGGCGATGAGTTCTGCTTTATTAACCTGATAAGGAATTTCCGTGACGATAATGCGAAAGCCCCGCTTTGACTCTTCAATATTGGCGACCGCTCGCATCACAATCGCACCCTTACCGGTGGCGTAGGCGGACTTGATTTGTTCTAATCCATAAATTTCTGCCCCGGTGGGAAAATCCGGACCTTTGACATATTGAATCAAACCTTCCATTGAAGAATCTGGATGATCAATTAAATGGATTGTAGCATCACAAATCTCGCCCAAATTGTGCGGGGGAATATTGGTGGCCATGCCAACCGCAATGCCCATCGAACCATTTAAAAGAAGATTGGGTAATTTGGCCGGTAATACTTTTGGTTCATTTCGTGTGCCATCGTAGTTCGGTACAAAATCAACGGTGGCTTTTTCAATATCGGATAATAATTCTTCAGCGGGGGCAGTGAGTCGACATTCAGTATATCGCATCGCGGCGGCGGCATCGCCGTCCATTGAACCAAAGTTGCCCTGTCCGTCAACGAGTCTCATACGCATCGAAAAATCTTGGGCTAAACGAACCAAAGTATCATAAACTGCAATATCGCCGTGCGGGTGATATTTTCCTAATACATCCCCAACCACTGTCGCTGATTTACGATATTTCGCCAAATGCGTCAGTCCTAATTCATGCATCGAAAATAAAACCCGACGATGGACTGGTTTTAGGCCATCGCGTACATCTGGTAAGGCTCTGGCAACGATGACCGACATGGCATAGTCTAAATAGGACTCGCGCATCTCGTTTTCTAAAATCCGAGCCCGGACTAAACCAAAATCGGTCTTTTTATCAGCAAAGTCATCTTCATTAGTAAAATCGCTGTTGGCTAGTTCGCGCGTCTCTCTCTTGGCTGCTTCTTCCGGATTAAGTTCAGCTAATTCCTCAGACGCCACAATATCGTCCTTTGTTTGCTTTTCTATTTTCTTTTTAGGTCTATCCTTCTCTGCCATTCCTAGTTCCTTATTCTTTTAAACTCATGAGTTATTTATGCTGGTGTTTTTTAAAATCCCCTTTTTGTTTTTTCATTTTCGGCGGCACTGCTTTCGGCTTGCCACGTTGCTTTCCCATTGCTCCAATTTCATACCATTTTTTGTGCTCTTTGTCGGTTTCGAGATAAGCGTTAACATGATCCTGATCGCTCTTGTTTTTTGGGGCCATAATACTCCTTATAATTATATAGCCGAGGGGATGCCCCTGAGCGCGTGCCGGTGACCCGAACGAAGTTCGAGTCTAGGCTGGCTAGGGTGGCCAAAGCGAACGGGGCGACCCGAGGCGACATTATATTTCTATACATCCAAATTTTTAACTGCCTTGGCGTGGGTTAAGATAAATCTTTTTCGCGGCGCGACTTCATCCCCCATCAACATGGCGAAAACCTCATCTGCCTTTTCGGCATCTTCGATTTCTACTTTTAATAACCCCCGATTTTCTGGGTTCATGGTTGTCTCCCAAAGCTGGGTTGGGGTCATCTCTCCCAAGCCTTTGTAGCGCTGGATGCTTGAATCTTTGCCAACTTTTTTCAAAACCTCTTCTTTTTGCTCTTCATTGTAGGCATATTCCTTGATCTTGCCTTTCGAAATTGAATAAAGCGGTGGCTGAGCAATATAAAGATTGCCATTTTTGACAATTTCCGGAAAATGCCGATAAAACAAAGTCAAAAGTAGCGTCCGAATATGCGAGCCATCAACATCAGCATCAGTCATAATGATGACACGATGATAACGAAGCTTCTGATAATTAATCACTTCCCCAATTCCAACCCCCAAAGCAACAATTAAAGATTTTATCTCTTCAGATGAAAGCATCCGATCAAGCCTGGCGCGTTCAACATTGAGAATTTTTCCTCGTAGCGGCAGGATTGCTTGGAACATCCGATCGCGTCCTTGCTTGGCAGATCCACCAGCTGAATCGCCTTCGACGATAAATAATTCTGATCGGGTGGCATCACGCGTTGAGCAATCAGCCAATTTGCCCGGCAAAGTCATCCCCTCCAAGGCACCCTTACGAATAACGGTTTCGCGGGCAGCCTTGGCCGCTAAGCGTGCCCTCAAAGATAAAGAGCACTTTTCGACAATTTTTTTGGCATCGGCTGGATGTTCTTCGAGCCAGTAATTAAATCCTTCAAGCATCGCTTGCTCAACAATCGATTTAACTTCAGGATTTCCTAACCTTGCCTTAGTCTGACCCTCAAATTGGGGCTCTGCCAGCTTGACGGAAATAACGGCGGTTAAGCCTTCTCGAGTATCATCACCTGAAAGAACTCCTTCAGCACCTTTAATTAATTCAGCCTTTTTGGCGTAGTCATTGATAGCGCGCGTTAAGGCTGAACGAAAACCGGTCAAATGAGACCCACCTTCAATGGTATGAATATTGTTAGCGAAAGAAAAAACATGTTCGTTATAATCATCGGTGTAGGAAAGCGCGATTTCTGCCTTGACATTATCTATTTCTTTTTCAACATAAGCGGGCGGCTCGATAAAAACATTTTTATTTTTATTGATATGGCGAACATAGGCAGAAATTCCGCCTTCGAAATAAAAAGTGTAGCACTTTTTTGGATTAATCTCGGTCTTTAAATCTTCTTCGTTGCGCCGGTCGCAAGTCGTAATCGACACACCTCGAGTTAGATAGGCCTGCTGCCTTAGATGGTTTAAAATTATTTCCCATGAAAAATTGCGATTACTAAAAACTTCGGGATCAGGATCAAAAGTAATAACCGTACCCTTTTCTTTTGTTGTCCCGGTCGCCTTAACTTTATCTTTGGCTTTACCACGCGAATATTCTTGAGTGTAGATTTTGCCGTCACGATAAACTTCCGCCTTCATCCAGATGGAAAGGGCATTGACAACAGAAACGCCGACGCCGTGAAGACCGCCAGAGACTTTGTAAGCTTCGCTTTGACCAAATTTTCCCCCTGCATGCAGGGTAGTCATCACTGTCTCTAGGGCGGATTTTTTGGTTTGAGCGTGAATATCAACTGGAATCCCCCGGCCATTGTCGCGAACCCTGACTTTATTATCTGGCAATAATTCAACCGTAATTTGGCTACAAAAACCCGCCATGGCTTCATCAATTGAATTATCGACTACCTCCCAGACAAGATGATGGAGACCCTCCTGACCAGTACCGCCGATATACATTCCCGGACGACGCCTGACTGGCTCGAGTCCTTCTAAAACCGTGATATTACGCGCCGTATAACCTTGTTCTTTTGCCACTAAATTAACTCCTTTTAATCAACAATCAAAATGCCGGTTTTAACCTTTTCAAAGACATTTTTTAATTAAATCTTTTCCTTAATTATAGCATGCTTTTCGATGCGAAAAAAGCAATTTTTTCGGCAAAAAACAAATCCTTATTTGACAAATTCATCTTGATCCAACGAGCCATTGTATATGGTTTTATCATAATATTTTATTTCTAAAATATCGTCGATAGCCCCGGATTGTTTTTGGATTACTAATCGATATGGTTTTATTTCGTAAGGTAGGCTGTACGATAAATTCAAAACTGCCGCCTCGCCTGGGGCAATGTAAATATCGGTGGCAAAAACAGTTTTCCCAGCCTCTTGGAGTATTCTTATTTTATAAATTATATTTCTGCCATTTAATGTTGCCCCCTCTAGCCAGGAGTCTTTCGGCACAAGAATTCTGATGTATGAATCATTCGGTCCATCTGGCCAAACATTTGAGCCTTTATGAATTCGTGTCAGGGTGAGATTTGCTTTGTTATTACTGACTTCGTATGATATTTTCTGTTTAACGGAAAGTGAACTCTTGTTGCCGGAGTAATTATTAGCATTAACATACAAATAATCAACCGGGCCATCCCCTTGAAAAAATCCTTTTAGTTCTTCATCGGAATAAACTTGGCCAGCCCAATGTTTTTCTTTGGCAATTTCTTCCAAACGCGGGTCTTTAAAATAAAACATTATTTGCTTTTCGTTTAATTCACGGAAGATTAATTTGATAAATCCGAACTTATTTTCTTTAAAGGCTTTTTCCAAAACAACCGGGTACAACTTTTTCAAAAATGATTTCGGCTCGTTTACTAGCCAATTTTCTGGATTGAGAAAGTATCCTTTCTCAACGGCAAACTGCGTCACGTCATAAAAATTTTCGGCATCGACTTCGGTTCCATCAACTACGAACGGCCCGGCTAATTTTAGCAAATCAACAATTACCTTAGCATTAATCGCCACGACACCATCGATCGAATCTTGGGATTCTTTTTCGTAAAAAGAAGTAATATCTTCGGCAGCCTCAGGAAAGGAAACATCATAATTGGAATCGCGGAGCGTCCAAGATTTTCCTTTCAAAAATTGTTCCAAACGTTCTGGCGCTTTGATAAAATTATTCCGCGTAAACGCATTATCCATTTTATAAATATTGGTGTTAAAATCTAGATTTTCTAGTTCCAGATTTTTAATTTGCGCTAGCGCATAAGAGCCAATAAAACCGCCTGAAGACCTAAGTTCTGCATTGTTTTGAAAAATAATTAAATACTTACCATTCGCCAGAGAAGAAATCGGAACAAAATTTTTGGCGAAATTGTTTAAAAGCAATGGCGTAAAGTAAATAAAATTAGCCGCGATAATTATCAAAAATAGCAAAAACAAAATTATTTTTAATTTTGAAGGGCCTTTTTTTAAATTTGGCTTTGTCTTTGAGATTTTTTTTCTTTTTTTTACACGGTAGAGATCTTGAAGATAAGGCATAATCCCTCCCTAGAAATTATGCCTCCTTGCGAAAATATTCAATAGCAATAGAAAGTATTATCCCCACGATAAAACCAATAATTAAACCGATAATTGTATTAAGAACTATATTCGGAGAGTTATCAGTTACAAGAGGCGAGAATTTCACAATATCGTAAACATTTTCTTTGTCTTGACGGCCCAATTCATTAGTGTTTTCTTGGATCACATCCGCCGCCGCATTCATTAAATTGGTCGTTTCCTCTTTGTTAGCTCCAACCAAAGAAACTTTAATCGTTGAGGGTTCTTCTCTGTTAGCCTTAAAAGTCTTGGCTAAGTTAGACTGCGAAATATCTGGCAATAGCACATGGGCCTTTTCATAAATCGCCTTCACCACCGCCGGCGATGAAAACCACGAAACCACAATCTGGGAAAATAGCGCCGAGGATTGAACATTATAGTAATTATCAAAAAGATAATAATTGACTTGGGACTGCTTGATAGCAGAAGCCTTGTTGACGGTTAAGGTTGTCGAGGCCAAGTATGATTTGGGTTGCAATTTTGCATATAAGAATGCCGCCAAACCCACAATGATTATTGCCCCCCAAAATACGATCCAATACTTTCTAATTATTTTGACATATTCTCTTAATTCCATGAAGTTCCTTCTTAATAATGCTGGCTACAATATAACTTAAAAATATAAATTTGACAAGAGTTCTAAGTCTCGATCCCGAGCATTCGAACGATAATCTCCAATAAAAATAATAAGCCAACCCCAAAAATCACCGAGAAAATTATCGTTTTGGCTTTTTCAAGATTTTCCGTATTCCCCATGGAAGTCATATATAAAATCCCGGCATAGACAGCCATAAGCACTGCTACCGCCGATAAAGCCGGTACTAACCAGTCTAGAATCCTAGAAAAGTATTCGCCAAAAGTGTTAACACAGCCAAGTTCAGTTGGCGTCTGTCCGGCCGGACATGACAAGGCTGGCGACGGCACATTCGGCACGGCAGGTGCCGCCGCGACACTTGATGATTTTGCACCGGCAACCGCTTTTATTTCAGCTTTGACGGTAGTGGATTCTTTATCAGCAATATCATAGGAAAAAATTGAATATTCATAAACCGATTCTGGCTTAATTTCACTATCATTAAGTATCCCACCATTAGTCAATTTTATCCCTTTTGGATCCGGTTCAAAAATAAATTCTTTTTGTTCGCCGCTGGCTTTCTCTTGACGAACTATTTTATAACCCAAAGATGAATCCTCCTGGTCCCACTCAAGTTTGATTACCAGTTTTCCTGATTGATCAACTGTTTCGGCTCTAAAATTCGATGGTGTGGGTGGATAATTTGCCGCCCTGGCTAAGATAGTTGGGGCTAAAACAAAGATGACCAATGCGAAAATTAATCGAACAAGTTTTTTAATCATTCCAAAATTTCCCTTCATAAATCTCTTTTAAGTTGTATTCTTCTTTAATCGATTTGTGCAAAAATGGGTGTACGGTAGGACTATCACCATCAACCAGCGTCGCCATCGATTCCCAAGCAAAAATAATAAGATTCTGCATTTCGTCTGATTTAACCTGCTTATTTATTTTAGGAGGATTTGATATGGCTTTATTATATTGTGGCAGATAATCATGCTCAAAGGAAGTGGCGAAAAGTTCTTGATCATTATCCCACGGATGTTCTCCTAAAATGGAGTCATGGTTGAAATATCTCCTAAAGTCGGTCTTTTGCATATAGCCTGAGTAAACCTCATTCCAATTAACATCAAAAGTGTATATCCTAAATTGTTTCGCTCTTTTTATAAAATCTTGTAAAGCTTTCTTGTCGTTGGTGTCCCCTAAATAACGATAACCGGCGTCGTGAACAATATGACCGAACTCATGAGTGACAATGCGTTCAGTCATTGTCGGGAGCTCCATCATGCCCAACCCCAACGGATAGTAGATATAAATGGAATTGTCTCCCGGATAGATTTCGGCAGCAGCGCCTTTAAAATTATTTTCTATATACACTGTGTCAACAAACTGTTTTCGGTCAAAAGAGATGTCATTTGGCAATTTTTCCTCCAAAACTTTGGCCGTTCTTTTCCGTAACCAGATAATTCTGTTGGCAATTTCTTCGAAGATTGAAGCATTAAGATTGTAAAGCTGCGATGCTCCCCAACTTTGGAAAACAATCATGACACCATGAAAATTAACACTGCCAGGAATAAATTGTTTTCCACTATCTTTAAGACCAGCTGAGTTACTCGCAGTTGAAGAGCCATAATTAATTGTTTGGCTATTTGAAGGTTGGACATTCCAGGAGTGGACATTTTCGGCATCAGCGACTATCGACAAGTATTTACATTCCGCTAATTTAGCATGAATGTAATTAAGTTTCTGCTCTTTCGTTTTCATCCAGAAGTAGCCATCTTTAGAAAGCATATCAATGATTGCCGCTCTTTTATCTGCCGGGACTTCGTTATGGGCAACTAACGTTTCAGTAATGATTCTACGTGATTTATAGCCATAATATCCTGGCTGATTTTCATCGATCGCCGAGGCCTTTGAGCTAATACAAAAAACCGCAGTAAAAAATAAACTAAAGATTAATATCTTAATAAATTTCATAATGATAATCTCAAAAGTTCTCCCTTAGTAGTGTAAAATAAGGTTTTGCCGTCATTAGCGACTGTCAAATTGTCAAGATCATCCGACTCAGCGTCCCCTTCACGATTAATTTTTGTAGATTTGCCATCAGTAATGTTCATTCTATAAAAATTGTAGGCATTGCCCATTTGTTCCTTGGCATAAACAGCATAAGCAATATTAGCGTTATCTACCCAGACAAATTGATCGAGATAGGCCTTGGCCTTTAAATCTTTAATTTGGCCCGAAAGATCTAATGTAAATAATTTAGAAGTATCAGAAATAGAGTAGAGCAGTTTTGAGCTGTCTGGAGAAAATTTAACAAAATTGACTATTCCCTCCTCAGCCTCAACCAACTTATCGGTCTCAAAATTATAAATACCGAGATTTTTTTGACCGATCTCTCCCAGTCCCCAAACGGCAGCTTTTTTACCGTCAGAACTCGTAAAAATTTGATAATATTGGCTTCCAATTGTTTTTACATTTCGCCAGTTGCTACCGTTATCATCCGAAACATTAATTGATTTATCAGCACCATTATCAAAAATATAAACTGCTTTATCGCCTAGAAAATCTATATCTATGACTTTTGCGTCGAAAACTTTGTGTTCTTTTCTTACGAGGTCATAATAATAATATTTCAAACTTCCGGACAGGGTACCAATATAAACTTTGGTTTGGTCAGAAGACCATTTTACATTCACCATTTCCTCGCTAGTTGGCAAAAAGTCAATTTTGGCAATTTCTTCTGCTGGAGCTGAAAAATTATCAACGTTTAACTTCTGAAGCGAGCTATCCGCCGGATCAAGATAAAATAGTGTCTTATTGTCAGAGCTTAAGGAGATGAACTTGGCCATTTCTTCGTTCAAGACTCCGACCGATGTAGATTTATTAAGTTTTTTTTCGGCGACTTTCTGATAGTACTGATAGCCAAAGTAACCGCCAACAGTCAAAACAGCTGTGATTATAAAAACCAAAACAGGCTTTATCCAATAGGGTCTCTTTGGCTTGTTGCTCACAACCACTGGTCTGAAATTTGCGATAGCGCCTCCCACCTATTTTAATTTAATACAATAAAGCCCAAGTTGAAACCAGAACCTTCTTCTGAAATTGATCGATAAATCTCTTGTGTCTCGTTTGTGTTCAAATCAACAGTCTTAATAATGTTTACGTGCTTTCCGTTAATTGGATCATTTTTATTGGTACTCTCCCAATCCACAAAAATAATATGGTTATTATCTAAAAAATTAACACTATACCAATTAAAATTCGCCAAAGATGGGGCTTGATCAAAATCTTTATAAACCTCTCTCTGTGTACCGGTAGTAAGATTCAATTCGTCAAACTGATTCTTAAACACAATAATAGCTTTTTGATCGTTCCAAACAACCGTGCTTAAACCATAGATGGGATCGGGTATTGTTAGCTGATAACTCTTCTCCTCCTTTTGGGGCTGGGCTATGTCATAGAATGCCAACGTTAACTTTTCATCTGACTTTTTAGTTATAACGAAATCACCACCTTTGCCCCATTGGTTAAAAAATGGTTGGGCTTCCATCATTTGTTTGGTTTCAGTTATCTTTTTATTATTCAGATCGACGGAGTAAACCGGTGTAGAATGACCAATGCCTTCTCCAACTAAATGACCAAGAAAAATATTTTTTTTATCATCCCAAACATCAAGAGAGAGATTTGATAAAGGACCGCTGGCGATGCCGGTTAAACTCCAAATTTCGTTTATATAGTCAGCATCTTTTACAGTATTGTTGGCAATATCATATTGATAGTATTTCTCGGAGACTGGAAGAGGACCGGCAAATTCATTTTTATATTCTTCTGAATTTTTATCATATTTAGAGAAAGTAAAAATAAAATTTTTACCAGACTGTCCTGCAAGATAAAGCCCAATTTCTTCGTAAACAGTTTCCCCACTTTGAGCTTGAGGAATCGAGGTTTCGGTTAATATCTGGGTATCAATTTTATACAGGTAAATTTTTTTATCCTTCTGAATAAATAACTGATTGGTTTCTTTGATATAGTAAAGTGACAAAAGCGTGCAACCATCAGGTAAAATTGGTTTCAAATTATCGCCGCTTTTCCAATAAACTTGATCTCCTTTAGTTATTAAGAAGGATCTACGATCTTGAAATAAACTAGTATCTGTAGAAGTCATGGGAATATTTTTATTGAGGTAATAAAGATAATAAAAGTAACTTCCAGCAACTAGCAAAAGTAAAATAATCAGGCTGATTAAGATTTTAGATTTTTTGCTAATTTTATTTGTCTCGGCGATTTTCCCCTCCTGTGTTCAACTATAGATAATGAAATATTATTAAAAAATACAGATAAAAAGAGGCTATCGGAATTAAAACATACCAATAGCCCAGATACTTTCGCATTAAAACTGCTAGTAATCCGATTATCAATAGCAAAGAGTAAACTCCACCAAGAGATTCATAAAGTAAAAGAGCAACAATGATTAAATCAACAATGCCAATTTTGGCAAGTAATAAATCCCTGCGATAGAAAAAATATATTAATAATCCAATGATGATTAGACCTATTCCACCAAATAAAGTATACAAATAAAATATACCGTATTCCCCAAACAAAGAATTTGATCCAATATTTAGTAGTGCGTAAATAATAACTGGAATAGAAAAAACCAGACCCAGAACAATAATTACATCAACTATGGCTTTCAATATTTTTTCTCGAGGATTAAATATGTCCGATTCTGGCAGATTAATAAATTTGTCTTTATGTAATATTGTTAAATACAGCAGTCCAGCCAAGGGCACTAACCATACCACAGGGTTATCATAAAATAACATTATTAAACTAATGCCAAAGAAAATTACTAAGATCCCTAAGACTATTTTAAAACCTCGAGACATATTCCCTTCATTCCTATTTCAATGAACAGACATTATCATCAATACAAAAATGACAACGGTAAGAATTATAAAAATTATAGAAAAAATACATCCGTAGACGAATAGTTTCTTGTTTTTTGATTTTTCTTCCGATGGACGCAAAAACATCTCTATCAATTTAATCAGTGTGAAAACTACACTTATAACCCCTAACATCGCCGGAAGATATGGAATCAGTTCGTCAAAATCTGTCCAAGTAAAACTATATATAAATATTGGAAAAGCAATCCCGTACAAAAACCACATAAACCATAGAAGCCGTAAATAATTAACATATCCAGAAAACCAAATTGATAAAACCGAAACAATCAAGAGACCAATTATTTGAACTACTTTTGGTTCATTTTGAATGCCGGTTGCTAGCAAATAAAAGATGATTAAAAACATAACAATAGACAGCACTAGATGAAAACTAAAAGACCACCTGACTTGACCTAACGAGCCTACTTGCTTTTTGATCATCATTGTTCCGGAAATTAACAAAATTACACTACTTAGAAGTTCAATAAAATTTATTGGCTTTGCCGAAACTATTAATGGATTTTGCATTATACTTTGAGACCAAACGTGAAAAAATGTAACAATAAACAAGATTAAACCCGCAAATCCAATAATCTGGCCTGCAAAATTTTTCTGCTGAGATTTGGTTGTTAAATAATTTTCCTGATTCATATTACGTTCCCTATGAGCTTTTAGTTCGTAAGCAATTTTTAATTAAATGAATAAATCATGGATTTATTCATTTAATGCTATCATAAAATTTCTATTTCCCCCTCCTCGAGTAAATAAAATTTCTCTTACTATATTATCGAATATATTTCTCTAAATAGCAATAAGAATTAGAGTTTACTATTTATATAATCCAAAACTTTCTTTTTAAAGATCCCTTTATCAAATTTTTCCGCGTGAGTGCGAATTAATCTTGAATCAAATTTCATCTTTTGAAATTTTCGGATAGCTTCAATAATTCCCTTAACGCTCTGCTCAGCAAAAAATATGCCAGTTTTTCCGTCAACTACTGATTCTAGCGCTCCGCCGCGACCATAAGCGATTACTGGTTTACCAGCGGCCATTGATTCCAAGGGGACTATACCCGCATCTTCTTCTTGCGGAAAAATTGTCGCGATTGCATTTTGATAATATTTGGCGAGGCTCTCATCATCAACGCGACCGATAAATTCGATATTAGGAGAATTCTCTTGACTATATTCTTTGTAGCGTGTGCCAGATCCCACAATCTTCAACGGCAGTTTCAATTTTTTAAAGGCCCGAGTCACCAAATCGACTTTTTTGTAGGGCTCAATTCTTGAGACAACTAAATAATATTGGCCAGGAGCATTTTTCGGCCTAAAACGTTTAATATCCACCGGCGGAAAAATCGGAAAAGAATCACGGTGGTAATATTTCCTAATTCTTTTTTGGACATTTCGAGAATTGGTAATATAAAAATCCGGTCTTTTGGAAGCCTTAAGATCCCATTTTTTTAAAAATTTAATCACCATCGGCATTAGCGGACGAATGAACTTGGGGATTGGCGCGTTTTTAATATAAGAATCACTCTCAAACCATAAGTATCGCGTCGGTGTATTGCAGTAGCAAATATGGACGGTTGGTTTTTGAATTTTGATACCTTTCACCAAAGCCGAGGTAACCGATAATACTAGATCGTATTTTTTCAAATTCCACCGCTCAATCGCCATCGGCATTAGCGGTAAATACCACTTATATTTCTTTACACCAAGGGGCATTTTTTGGATAAAGCTCGTTCGAATATCTTTTTTACGATATTTACCGCCAGTTTTATTATCGTCCCATACTATTGTATATATCGGCGCCGCCGGAAAAAGTTCGGTAAAACAATCCAAAACGCGCTCGGATCCTCCGAGCTGCGTTAATTCTTCGGTCACAATCGCCACCTTGAGTTTTCTTAATTTTTCGTCAACAAGCTTTGGCATTTTTATTTAATAAGCTCCCTTGCCTCGAATAACCACCCAAATTGTCTTTAAAAATATCTGAAAATCCAACCACAGCGACCAGTTTTCAATATAGTAGGCATCGAGCCGCACCCATTCATCAAAAGACACCCCTGACCGGCCCGAAACTTGCCACAAGCCAGTTATTCCCGGCTTAACGCCAAGTCGCCTTTTTTGCCAATTGGTATATTTCTCTACTTCCTCGGGCATGGGCGGCCGAGGACCGATCAAACTCATATTCCCACGAAGCACATTGAAAAATTGCGGCAGCTCATCAAGGCTGGTTTTTCGTAAAATCCGACCGAGGGGTGTAACTCGTGGATCGTGTTCAAGCTTGAACATATTGCCATATTTTTTAATATATTTTTCATGCTCAATTTCGGCATTTTCGTGCATGCTGCGAAATTTATAAAAAGTGAAGGGTTTCTCTAATCCGACTCTTTCTTGACGAAAAAGAATCGGGCCCCTTGAAGTCAATTTGATCAGCATCGCGATAAGAAACATCAGCGGCGAAAAAATAATAATTAATATCGAAGCGAAAAGTAGATCCATTGATCTCTTGATAATTCTTCCCCAACCATCAAGCGGTGTCCGTTTAAACTCCATAATCGGCACACCGGCCAAAGTTTGGATATCGACATGAGAAGATCTGACCAAGAAGATATCGGGTGTCATTTTAAAACCGATTCTGTTAGCCCGGCAAAATTCCAAAACTTCAGAAACTTTTGATTGCGGTAAGTGAGTATCGGCAATAATTACTTCATCTGCCGGGTTGCGTTCAAAAATTTTTCCGAGTCTTTCAATGCCGCTTTCGTCAATAATTTTAACTAGCCGGTAGCCAAGAGAGCTATTTTTCCTAATTTCAGAGACAATAAATTGCGAAGAGGAATTTCCCGCCAAAACAATTACTCGATGAACGCCAACTCCAAAAGCGTAAAGTAAGCGCTGGATTGCAAGAATCAGAGCCCGGCCGAAGGTAACAAAAATTATGGCAATAAACCAAACGTAGATAATTATCAATCTTGAAAAGAACATGGTCCTGGTCAAAAAGATCCAGGCCATAACAATTGCCACTGCCGCTGAAGAGGCGACAAAAATTTTACCGAACTCTTCTAAACGTCTTATGTCCCTGGTAGTATAAAGGCCCGCAAACACAAAAACAATAAACCAAATTGGTAAAGTAACGAGCACGAATTTCAAATAAACGCGCAAGGGATCAACATAAACAACAGGAATAAATTCAAAAGAAGTCCGGAGCCAATAGGCAACGATAAACGCCGCCACAATCATGGCAATGTCAACTGGGATTTTGATAGAAGTAAAAAACAGCTCGGAACGTTTCATAATAAATTAATTAAGTCTATCTTTTAATTTACTAAATTATTGTAGAAGAATCAACCCCCACACCAATGCGCATATCACCCAATGTAATAGACCTGGCCAAACTAACTTTGGTGTGGGGGTCAACTCTTGCACTGTTTATATAGCTTACATAACAAGAAAACTCAACCTCTCGAGGCGAGCTTTCTTGTCTTTGTTACTTTTGTTCTAATTTAGCCCTTCTTTAACATTGGAAGACCGGTGCGTGAGTTTTCCATCACCACCATTCCTGCTGGTAATTCGTCCATTACTCCTTCTTTCTGGGCTCGAGCAAAGTAGTAGATGGTCTGCTTGCGACCACCACGCAATGTAACATCTTTTGAGTGGAGATAATAGGTCTCTCCAGTTTTCTTGGATTGGACTGAATATGCCATTTAAATCACCTCCTTTCATCTTTGTTTGATCCTATCTTGAGGACCAACAAAATGTTTTATTTAACCTGTAATCAGGTTACACATCTATTATCAGAGGGGGCTTTCCTGTTGTCAAGAGGGGGACTAATTTAACAGGTTGAAATCGATTTTTAAGGTTTGTTTCGCAAGTTTTTGAAAGTTTAAGGTAGCGAAAATTTAAAAGATATCCACAGGAGTTTGTTCCGACCCTCGCTTAAGAAGGCTTCCGCCCTCTTAGCTTCTCTTCGCCTTTCGGCGAATTAGAAGGATCTCCTCGAACGGAACAAACTAGGTTAATGGCTCAAGAGGTGAGCCGTTGAAAATAGAAGGCCATTGCCTTACTATCTTATCTCTGATATATAATAAACAGCCGTTATCACCGATTGAGAGGAGACAACTTTGTCTAGCACCTATGCCGAAGAAGGCGGCGTTGACTACAGGAAGCTTCAGGCGTTCAAGGACATGATGGTGGCGGTTGGGCGTTCAACCCGGACCAACCCCAACCGCAAGGGCGTCTTTCTCATCGACGCCCCCCACTCGCACGGCGCAATCATCGAGTATCGGGGGCCAGAGCCGCACCGCCTGGTACTCACGATCGAGGGGTTGGGCAATAAGAACTGGCTGGCCGAGTGGATGTATATGCACGATCCGGCCGGCGGCTCCCGCTACGACAACATCGCCCAAGATCTGATGATGATGGGGATCAACGACAACATCGCCCAGGGCGCGGATCCCTTCCTGATGTCAGACGAGATCGCCGCCGGCACGAGCGAGTGGTTCAGTGATCTCGGGCGGAGCCAGGATTTCGCCCGTGGCATCGAGGTGATCTGCAACGGGGAGGGCATTGCCCTCGGCTCCGGTGAGACGCCGGCCTATAAGTACCTGATCCATTCGACCGAGCCGGTCGTTGATGCGCCGACGATGACGATCCACATCACCGGACTCGTCCAACCGTCCAGCCGGCTGATCACTGGGGAGAGCCTCCGCGCTGGCGACCAAATCGTCGGGGTCTTTGCCAACGGCGTCCACTCGAACGGTACCTCGCTCCTCACCAAGCGGGGCCTTGAGCTCCCGGACAAGTTCTTCACCAAGATGCCCAA
>Ga0210057_1004381_pt1 | contig 18848 bp, 15 predicted proteins | sample CryGeyCG2114_010_2_FD_183968 | JGI IMG/M metagenome (GOLD analysis project Ga0210057, IMG submission 183968) | Groundwater microbial communities from aquifer - Crystal Geyser CG10_big_fil_rev_8/21/14_0.10 (SPAdes) (version 2) | ecosystem: Environmental > Aquatic > Deep subsurface > Groundwater ...
AATTAAAATCAGCAGGATGCTCATAACCACAATCTGCATTACCTTGATTTCCGATGTGAAGGGGATACTAAACCCGATGTAATCCATAAGAAAGAGATAGCCTGTAATTAGGAATGAAAAGCCTATCAAGAGAAAGTATACAGAAGCCCTGAAATCGTGTTTTCTATACTGGAGAAAAATAAGCTGACATATTATGAAAAGGCCGATTTCGGAAATTGCTGAAAGTAGTATTAGATTCATATTCCCTTGTTCCGCGACGACCTGAACAGATCCTTATGCATATCATCTATCCTCTTCTCCAATCTCTCCATGTTATTCCCCAGCCTCTCAACTTCTTCAAGGGAGAAGAATATCTCGCTGTTAGATCTCTCAACCTCATCTGATAGGTTCTTCAGGCTCTGCGTCAGCAATCTGAATTCAGCTGAAAAGCTTGACAGTATCTTCTCAACCTCCTCCCTGACCTTTGCAGGTATTCCGATGGTTAATATGTCTGAGCCAGTATCCGCAAGTTTCCTTATCTCATTCAGTGTTTGTGGGCCTAGGGTCATTCTCATGGCATTCAAGCTGTCCTCCAAGGTTTTTAGGCGTGCATCTGTGTTTTCTTGTAAAGTAAGCAGCCTCTTATCCAGCTCCTCGCTTTCTATCCCCTCTTCTGAAAATCCGCCGAATAATGAATCTTTGGGTTTCTTTTTAGGTGTCTCTTCAGCAGGCTCCTCTAGTTTAGACAGCCTTGTCTCTAGGTCAGGGATCCTTTCCAAAACAGCTATCTTTTCTTCAAAAGGCTTCAGAATATCCATCACCTGCTGGTTCAAAATATCAGGTGCTGTTGGCTGTTTTTCAAGCTTTTTGCCTAGGTTCTTTATGTTCTTTTTGACCTCATCGGTGTAAGCCTTTAGCTCATCCTGAATCCCCTTCAACTCAGCTGCTGGACGGGCTTTTGTCTTCTGCTTTGCAGACAGCTCTAGTATCTTGGCTAGGTTTTTTGTCTTTTCTTCCAGCTTTTTCTTATCCTCTTCCAGCCTTTTTATTACCTCGTCCTGCTTTCTTTGGTCTTCCCGGGTTTTCTGGTTTTGCGCTTGGTCTTTCGGTTGATCCTCTGTCATCCAATGACTCCTTATATGCTTCTACTTTATTTGTCTCATTACCTAATGTTGATTTTTGCCTGGCATTCATGAGTGCTGATAACAGCCTCTTCAAGGCTTTTTTTCGCGTTTTAACCTCAACTGTCAGGTCCATTATTATACTCTGGGATTCGGCGATCTGTTCATAAAAGGGCGCACGGTGATATGGTATAGCCTTTGCATGATGATCCTCTTTATGAACCTTGTCCTTTATGTCATCCACAACGTTTCTTACGCCACTAATCTTAGGTACCTTCATCTGTCGCCCTCGAGTATGTGCAATACTATATTGTACATGTTCTTGGTCGCCTTTGAGCGTGGCTTGTAAAGACTCACAGGTATCCTATGAGCCAAGCTGTGCAGCACTTCCTTGTCCACTGGTATAGATGAGATTATGCGCATTTTTGTAAGGTTTTCAACATATTCGTTACTAAGTTCAGTCTTAAGCCCTCTTATCATGTTCATAACAACCCCGGATGGCTTCACCCCAAATTCGTGGAGCATTTCTTTACATTTGATAACATCCATCACAGAGGGTATGTGTGGGGTAGCTACTAGTATGCATTCATCGGACGTGCGCATACCAGCTATTGCCTCCCTGCCCAGGCCAGGAGCGCAGTCTAAAAACACATAATCATACTTGGAGAAAAAGTCCTTATACTCCTCCTTTATAACCTCCCTTATTCTCGAGAGATCCACGCCTCCTATATCGTTCAGCTTGAGAGAAGCCGGTATTATCCCAAACCCTGAGTTATGGTGATATAAGGCGTCCTCTATATGAGCCTTCTTGTTAATAACGTGGTTGAAGGTAATAGGGGATTCATGCAGGCCCACATACAAGCCTAGATGCGGAGTGGTCATATTACAGTCAATAATTACGACCTTTCTGCCCATGACAGAGAGTATATGCCCTAGAGAACTTGTTATGGTGGTCTTTCCCACCCCTCCCTTCCCCGAGGCCAGCGAAATTATTTTCATACCCAATATATTATTGTATAAATGTCATATATATCCAATTCATAGTGGTGCCAAGACCTTCAAGAGCGTTTTTTCGTCTGGTATTATTTTCGGAAAATTCGGGTTCTTTTCTATGAAAGGTCTGATTGAATTGAAGTAACCATAAAAATTCTTCTCTGAAGCCATTGTAACTAATGTATAGATTATTCTTACAACAACATTTGCATTATACTTCATGCAGAATGGTATGATGTTTAGAATGTAGATGCTAAGTAGTATGTCTGAGAATATTGTGAATCCAACCTTTCTTATGGTTTTTATGTCGTTCTTGTAGAGTGTTTTTATCTTGTCTATGTTGAAGAATATTGACTGGTTCTCCTCTATGAATTTTTGGATATGCGGCCATGTTTTTATTATGAAAAGGTTAGGCGACCAAACCTGTTTTTCAATCTTGTGTTTATATTCTACCATTATATAATCTGTAATCCACTCGAAGCGGGCAAATAACTTTTTATTCTCTTCCCTTAGATATCCTTCGGCTATCATCTCCTTGAATAAAGGCTTCCTTATTCCTGACTCTTTGTGGTATAGATAGTTTGTGCTTATGTTCCACTCCTTCTGGATTTTAAAGAGTGTTGTGCCGTTTGGCTCTGATGCTGTAGTCAGCCAGATCAGCCAGAAGTTTTTATAATCTGTCATCTTTTTCATTGCCATTTAACATCACGTTTTATCCATACTCTATTTTTGGCGAATGTTGTGCCAGGTTTCAATTATCTGTCTAATTTGTGTTTGTTCGTGGTTGTATATATATCTTATTTTATTATTGTACATATATACTATAAAAAGTGCATGTGACACAAAACCAGGGGCAAAAAAGGGCCCGTTTTCCGATCGGACAAGTTTCATTCAATTTCAAAAATTCCTCAAAAAAATTATTGTATATTTGTACACCTCTCATAAGTATTCCAAAGTTCTAATATGCCCCATAATCGCACATTAGAAACATATATAAAGGATAAAACCCATATTATATTACATGGGTTATAGTGAGAAGGGCTTACGGGTTGTAGTAGTAACAGCCATAATTATTTCCATGGCATTATCTTTGTTATTTCTAGCTCCAATCAAGGATGTCAATGCAGTTGATGATAATGTTACTATTGGAGTGAATGTATCATACTACTCAGAGATATCAGTTATACCTACTAACCTTACATGGTATCACCTCAATCCAGGAACAGGCAGTGATACCAGGTTCCTTAAGATTAAGAACACCGGATCAGCTAATATTACGAATGTTTATTCATACACAGAAGCTCATCGAACTGAGTACACGAACCCGTTAGATGGCGGTACAGCAGCTGACTATGCAGCAAGCAGCTTCTTGCTCATATCAAACGAGAGTGGTATGGCGCACTCACATCTGAGCAGGCTTGAATGGAATTTCAGTGATATGCTTAATGATGAAGAGCTAAGCCTTGCTGCTGGCACTGTAAACTTTGGCCATGGATGGTACAGGAACGCTACAGGCAACTGGTTCTTGTGGAAGGTTGAGAATGGTACAGACGGGGTTGAGTACTGCAATGCTACAGATACTGTGTTCTCAATAATCAGCGAGCCGGAAAACATAACTGAAGAGAGGAGAGACTTCTCAGGCGCGGCAGCAATAACCCCAACCTTTGAGAACAACAACTCCAACTGGTCAACGTTCTCCATGGCTACAGGACCTCTTGCAGGATACTGCGTGGCGGTTTGGAAGGACTGTGACAGGATATACATCTACAAGTACAACATGGAAGCCTGGCTGCCAGCATGCAACCAGAGAAGCTATTTGAGGGATGCCATACTGACTCCGGGTTCGGAGATACTTAATGTAAGCTTGTATGCAGCTATACCAAAGGGTACTCCTGCAGGTGATACAGCATCAGGTGTACTGACCATAAGGGCCACATAAATTACTTTTCTTGGGTTTTTATTCTCTCTTTAAGAAGTTGTTCTATCAATTCAGAAACGCCTATTTCGTGATCTATGCAATACTTGCGAACCTCTTTCCAGAGTTCTGGATTCACTCTTATACTAGTAACTCCTAAAAGGCTCCTTTCGTAATCCTTGCCGCTTCGAGGAACCATATTATAGTATTATATGCTACAAGTATTTAAGTATTATTTATTTCTTTGTTTCTTTTTTTCTTCCAACAAAAGAAGAAAAAGTGAAATCTTTAAATACATGTTTATACATATATTAAGTTAGAGGGGTTTGATGAAAGGGTTAGCAAAGCTAATGATGGTTCTAGCGGTAGTCGCTTTAATCGGCGGTATGGTTGCGATTTTTAATCCGATTAAGCAGGTCAATGCTGCTGATGATAATATTACTATTGGAGTGAACATCACAGATGAATCAGAGGTAACAGTCACTCCAGTGAATCTTACATGGTATCATTTGACCGCTGGTGATGCAAGTGATACAAGATCCTTGAACGTAAAGAACACAGGTTCTGCTAATTTATCCAATATATATGTTTATACAGAAGCTCATCGAACTGAGTACACGAACCCGTTAGATGGTGGTACAGCAGCTGACTACGCTGCAAGTGGTTTCTTGTTTATAACAAACGAGAGCGGTATTACACATTCACATATAAGCAGGCTTGAATGGAACCTTAGTGACATGCTTAATGATGAAGAGTTAAGCCTTGCTGCTGGCACTGTAAACTTTGGCCATGGATGGTACAGGAACGCTACAGGCAACTGGTTCTTGTGGAAGGTTGAGAATGGTACAGACGGGGTTGAGTACTGCAATGCTACAGATACTGTGTTCTCAATAATCAGCGAGCCGGAAAACATAACTGAAGAGAGGAGAGACTTCTCAGGCGCGGCAGCAATAACCCCAACCTTTGAGAACAACAACTCCAACTGGTCAACGTTCTCCATGGCTACAGGACCTCTTGCAGGATACTGCGTGGCGGTTTGGAAGGACTGTGACAGGATATACATCTACAAGTACAACATGGAAGCCTGGCTGCCAGCATGCAACCAGAGAAGCTATTTGAGGGATGCCATACTGACTCCGGGTTCGGAGATACTTGACATGAGTGTATACGCATCCATCCCTGAAGGTACTCCGTCTGGTGATGCAGCCGCAGGCACGCTTACAATAAAGGCTACATAAACCCTCTTTTTAAAACTACTTTCTAATATATTCGCATATATAGAAGAGAGACTCAGGGTTGTGTATCTATGAGGAACAGAATTATATTTTCAGTGTTGATTTTGATTCTAATTTCTTTATATCCAATGGCTTCTGGTGACATTTCTGACACCCAAAGCACGCCATCAACAGCTAGCTTAGAGCTGCCAGGCCTTGCAATTAATCAGAGTACACCATCCACTACAAGCCTTACTAATGTAATAGAAAACTCCACTTTTTATGTAAATGCCTCTGTGACATGTGTGATTGCTGACTGCGGTACTGTAACAGCGAAGATACAATATAATGCCAGCTCGCCTGTGCCTGATACACTGGTGCCTAATGTGATAGGTTCTGAGCCATTTTTTATAAATGAGAGCCTGTCCTCTGCCACCAAAATATGCCTTTTTCTAACACAGGATGAGACCTGCGATGTTAGCTGGCTACTGAATGCCAGTGGGGATATTAACACAGTGTGGGAGATAGGAGTCTTATTTGAATCAAACAACCCATCAATACCCGACAATTATACGGATAACTCTACGGTTGAGATCGTTCCCTGCGTCGTAGGTATGACAACACACTATGACGATATAGTTTTTGGCAACACGCAGCCTAATTCGAATGAGAATGCTGCAGAAGGGAATTCTGACCATTACTACAATGTGACTCTTGACACAGGCAGCTGCATCACGGATTTTTATATAAAGGGCAGTGACTTGGTTAATACCACAGTGGATAGCTCAATAAGCATCAGCAATATCACATTCAGCAACACGACGAATGAGTATGCAAGCTCATTTGAGTTATCAGAGACCTATACTGTGCTAAAACTAGGCTTGCAGGACCTGGAGAATGTGACGACATATTACTGGATTAACACGCCGCCAAGACCAGCTGGATCGTATTATGGTAATATAACAATTGAGGGAGTATCATATGGGGAAGCTCCTTAAGCTGGCCATTATAGTGATCGTAGTCTGGGCAATCTTGCCAGCGGCAGCACAATCGATAAATTTTGGCACATTGTTAAAGGATAACCAGGTTAAGATAACTCCTGGTAGTACAGCAGACTTCACTATACTTGTTTGGACACTCATAGAAGAAGAATATCCAGTCATGTTCACAATAAAGGAGGTCCCTAAGGACTGGAAGGTTATAATAAACCCAACAGGAGATTTTGTGCTGAATCAGGATCCTGAAGAGCCGACAGAGATCATGCTTCTAGGCAATGAGAATGTCAAAGCCAAGGTCATTAAGGTTTATGTAAAAACACCTTCTGGAGCTGCTGATGGTGAGTATAAGGTTAAGATATCAGCCTTGGCTGGGTTCGGAGAATCGAATATAGTGGTACGACAGGAAAGACCTTTCACATTAACTGTGGACGTGGATGCCAAAGCTGATGCTGATAAAACAACTGGGGCAGACATGAATGATGCGGCGCCTTTTTATGACGAAATAACTGGAGCTGTTGCGAATATGATTCCTAATAGCAGTGGTCTTCTGACATACGTCATCCTGATAGTAATATTAATTCTTGCGTGGATAATTTATAAACATGAATAAACGCGTGGCATTATCCATCCTGCTTATACTTGCAGTGCTTAGTTTTTACGTGACTGACAGCCTCACTGGACTTATAACAGGGGTTGCTGTTAGTATCCTTCCTGTTAATTCGCTTCAGATCAAGCTTGAACATCCCTCAATTATAAACTACACCAACAGGATAAACATCTCTGTTGAGGTTTTTAATGCGGGCAGTACGACAGTTGAGGAAAGGATAGAGATTAGGATAAGGGATACGAATCTTACTGTGCTTTCGACATTTTTAGACGGATATGCCACCCTTTATCCTGGACAGAGAAGGGGATATGATGTTACTTATCTACCAAACATGACGGGATTCCATTGGATATATGTTTCTGTGCCGTTTGGAACAGGGACAGCAACAAAATGGGGATTGTTCTATGTAAAGCCTCCAGATCCTATATATGTATATCTGCCTGAAACCGGGGGTGGGGGCGGCGCTGGAGAAACACCTATAACAGAACAGAGCGGACCTGTTATTACAGATCTTGATGTTGAATATCAGGAAAATATAGTCATGGTTAGGAAACAATCTTATATAACACCAATAGTACTTAGGAATGTCGGAAATTATAGGATAAATAATATCAGCTTCGATCTGGATTATATGATACCTGTGGCGGATTTAATGCCGAATTATATTGATAGTCTGGAGCCTGGGGAAAGTTCAATATTACTGCTTTATCTAACAGTACCTAAAGAGTTTGATTTGGGATACCATCCGATAGCTTTTCTTGTGACAGGAAATAATAAAACACTGCAGATGGGACAGATAAACCTTGAAGTGAGGGAATCGAACCTAAAGGAAGAGGCTTATAGCATGCTGACTAATTACATGTATCTATCACATGTAATAGAAAGGGAGATGCTTCTTCTATCAGCAAAGGGTGTGAATGTATCTACAGTTTCAGATCACCTGAATATAGCTAGAGAAGGATTGGAGACATCACTAGAACTATTTAACAGGGAAGCATACCAGGAAGTTATAGACAAGCTGACAGAAGACGTCAAACCAGAGTTAGAGACGGCACTTCGTGAGCTTTCTGCTCTTGAATTGCCAGTATCTCTATTTCTATCAGGATTCCTTCCCTACCTGCTGCTGATACTTGTATTGTTACTCATTCCTCTAATGCTGCTGGTGTTCTGGAGGTTTAGAAAGAGACATGAAAATTCATCTTCTAAAGAAATCGAAGAAACGTGAAAGCATGGTTTGTGTGGGTTCTGGTTCTGGGGTTTCTCCAGCTATGTAAGATGCAAGTTTTAGGAATCCCCTGCTTGCACCTGAACTAGAATTTATGCTCACAACCGGCATCTTGAAATTCGTGCTCTGTAACACATATTCATCTTCTGGCACCCTTCCTATTATTGGAAGATTGCTGAATTTGAATATCTCTTCCTCATTAAGTTCGTATTTCTTGTTTCTTATCCTGTTTAACACAATGCCGATAGGTTTGCCGTCCTTGCCCTTGAGCTGCTGGCAGCTCTTTGTTATGTCTATTATAGCAGGAATATGCGGAGTGGCTACGAATAAGATCTCGCTGCTTAAAGCGAATGTCATTAAAGAGTCCCGTGTAAGCCCCGGAGGGGAGTCTAATAGGACTATATCAGCATTGAAATCGTCAAATAGCTTGTTAAGCTTGTTCCTTAGCCTGTAATTATTTACCTTTATAAGATGCCTTGACTCAAAGGATGCGGGAACAACATGCACCCCTGACTGATGCTTGTACATGGCCTGCTCTAATGTCGCCTTATTCTTAATGACGTCATTTAGGTTCACTGGCCAGAAGTTCAGGGAACCTAGATACACGCCTAGATGGGGATTTGTCAGATTGCAGTCTATAACTATTACCTTCTTGTGAAACTTGGATGCAAGGAGAACACCTAGATTGGCGACAGTGACAGTTTTGCCTACTCCTCCCTTCCCTGAAACAACACTAATTACTCTCACCATTCTTTTTCCTCTCGAAGTTTCTTAAAGATGTCATGTTTTGTGATCTATTAACTTCTATTTTGAGATCATTAAATAAATGCTTTATGTCTTCTCGATGTCCTGTATTAACTTTCCTTCTTCGCAATATAAATGCAGCTGTGAATGCCATAAGAGAGAAAACTATCAAATACGTCGTGTCTCCCATTGTCGGTAATGTGATCATGCCTGTTGGTATGGAAAAGGTTGGGAATATAGGCTCTTGTTTTGCAGGCTCGTTCTGTGGTGTGTCTGGCAGTGAGGTGGTGTTTATTATTGTGAGTGCCAGTATCTGCTCCTTCTTCAGATCACCTGATTCTACATTAAATTTGAGGCTATGAGTCTTGAGATCGGCATCTTGAGGAGCTGAGAATGTTATTTCAATTATTTGCTGCTCATTTGGTGCCAATTGCGGTATCACTGTGTCTGACATTGAATAAAGGTCCTCTGAGATGTCGCCTGATAGGGAAACCATGATATTATCAAATGTAGCCTGGCCTGTATTAATAATGGTCGCCTTTGTCACCACAGAATCTCCTAGGTTAACCCTCACCGTGTCTGTGAGTAATATGGATAAGGATTTCTTTTTTGCAATCTCAACAATCACATCTTCATCAGCTGATATGTATGGATCCTTTGAGGCTTTTAGTGTGTATGTAAATTTGCCTTCATCATCTTGTGGAGTAAAGGAAAAGGAAAATATTCCAGTATCCTCGGTTGTGGTGGTTTCAATCTCAATGCCATTAACAAATAGCCTTACTTCAGCACCTGTTAAAGGCGCATTCTTAGAATCTGTAACTATCCCCGTTATCTCCACAAAATCGTCAGAGTTGAACTTGAGGACGTCATGACCTATATCAATTTTCATCTTCTCTTTGTTGCCTATAACAAACGTAGAAATATCGCCATTATCTATTGTTACTGTATTACGTACTGTGTCTATATCACCATCTATTTCATACCATCCAGAAAGGCACTCCAACCTCCCTGCATTCCACTTATCACATTGATATACAAGTATCTCAGTTTCGTCATATATAACCTTGTCATTGTATTCCAATTCCAGCTCTGAAGAGGAGTAGTCCACTGCAATCTCATATGTAAACAGACCAGCAGCTGTCATTCCCTTTATGGTTGGATTGTTCCTGTAGACATACTTTATTGGATCATCAAAGCTAGTTATGGAGATGTTGTGGAGGGTCAAGGTTGATTTGTCATGCTTCAACAACAGGTCATATGTTCCAGCAGGTAAAAACCCTCCGTAATGACCGTTAGTGTCCACGCTCATTTTTGTCTGAATCCCGTTTTTATCTTTAAAAAACAGCTCGAATCCCTCTCCTTTATTATCAGCACCGAGCACCTCTCCTGAGATCAACACTCCGTAAGAGATGTCGTGATACTTGGTTATTGAAAAATCATTGTAGGTGAATATTATGGCTAACTCATATTCTCCTGGAGCAAAGTATGGTGCAATGACTTCAATGTTGTAGTAGTCCCCGCTCTCTACTATCTGCTTGATATCAACATTCACAGAATTGATTGCGACTTTTATATACTCCTTTTCCATGTATATCTTGCTGCCCTTATCTGTCGCTTTGACGCTTAAGACTAATGCGCCTCCGGATTGGGTTAGATCTGTATTGATATCGAGGAAATTAAATTCGATGTTTTTCTTTATCTCGATAGTTGTTTCATATGTAACGCTGTTTCCATCATAGAACGCAATAACTTGGAGTGAATACACTCCTGGATTGGATGGAGAATTAAGTTTTAACCTGTATCCCTTATTAAAATCATATAATATCGGGCCTGATTTTAATGCTGGCTGACTGTTTATATACGCCTCAAAGGTAACTTGATCTGCGGGTGGTTTAAGCTCCACACCATCTTTATACACAAAAAGATCAACCTCAATCTCATCCCCGATATATGCCGGATTAGATGTTATTTGATATAACTGACTCGTTAAATCTGAAACCGTAAAACTTGTTTCCATTTCATCTGTTTGGTCTTCAGTGTTTGTGCATACTATATTCAAACTATAGTCGCCTGTAGTTGTTAGATATGATTGTGAATCTAAAAGTAATGTGTATTCACTATCTGATTGGGTGAAGCCCAATTCAACGAAGAAAGGCTCTAATATGTGAGCTTTTACTCCCGATATTGTACTATTTGCATCTGTACAAACCGTCTTGATTGTTACATCCTGACCAAGCCATGGATTTGTAGGGTCTACGGTCACTGATTGTATAACAGGCAGAGCCTGAACTGTTGAAATCAAGCATAAATATATCAGTAGACATATCAACGATTTCATCGTTTTAACCTCTTTATCATCCTTTTGAGTGCCAAGTTTTTTGGCTTTCTATAAGTCTCACCAACTAGCAGAGATGCTATCTTTCCAAACTCAATAGATGCTGGCGAGTATGAATCTAAAAAATAAGCCGGTACTCTTCTGAATATGCTTTTTGTAATGGTCTTATCTTCAGGTATAACACCTAAAACAGGCAAGCCGGAGATGGCTTCAATCTCCTCTTTCTTTACCTGCTCTTTGTATTTTTTCATGTACCTATTCACTATTATTCCTCTTATCTTACACTTTCGCTTATGCGCCTCATTGATGTTTTTAAGCAGGTTGACTATGGATGGAATTTCAGGTAAGGTTATGAGAACAATCTCGTCGCAGATACGTGGGATTGCAAGGGCGTTGGCATCAAGACCTGGAGGGGAATCTATCAGTATGATATTATCAGTTAGTCCTGGGTTGGCCAGATATTTATCCAGTTTGCTTATGTTAACGTTCTGGGCATATAGAGATGCTGGTATTATTCTGAGGCCGTTTGAATGAATATAAAGAGCATCCAATATACTCGCTTTATGATTGATTACATCATTGAGCGTTACTGGAAAATGATACATACCTAGTTGTAGGCTAAGACCGGACATCTTTATATCAGCGTCAAGAGCTATCACGTTTTTATTTAAAGACATGATAGCAGCCGAAAGATTAACTGTAATAGCTGTTTTTCCAACTCCACCTTTAGCTGAGACTATACCAATTTTTCTGACCATCCAATCCCTTGAGAAAATATACCTTTAATAATGGGATATGTTCTTAATAAGTCTGTAGGTTGGCCTATGCGTATTGGTTTATTAAAAATCAGACGAATTTAAGTACTAGCCAGTCTAAAAACATGTTTAAATACATTGAGAAACCAGATTCCCTCTTTAGGGATATCTGCTCTGTCGTGTAATAACCGCCATCCGAACTCATCAATATCAATTCAAGACCTGTTTCTCTAAATTCAGGTGCTGAGAAGTCTATATTAACCTCTTTTAGTTGGTTTGCCTCCATTGGACCTGCCTCCTCCTGTTCAACTATCCATCCCAGGGGATACGAAACAGGCAGAACAATCAAATTCTTCACATCTGTCTTAGATTTAACAAAAATCCTCAATGTATTGCCATAAACTCTAGGCACATATATCTGGAAATTGTCCCCTGGTACAAAAACATCCATTTCAGGCACCTTTATCTCTTTCTCTTCTATCTCACCGCCATAATATATCCTTAGTCTCGCAGAGAAGTTTCCTTCATGCGTCTTTGCCCAATACAATTTATTTGATTCAAATTCACCGGGTTTAACAATCATTTCAGGGCTCCATGATGTAAAAATAATATTATCTCCCTCAAAAATATCCAAACGGCTGCGCTCATTATATGTCACACTTCCTATGTTTTGAAAATCAGATGCAACTACCATTATACTATCTTGAGCTTCTACAGTTGATTTAAGGTTTCCTTTGAGGCTTTCAGCTATATTTACTCCTATCGTAGCAGCGTTTACCGATGTTATGAAAAATATGAGGATTAATAGAAACCATAGATATTTCATCAGACCACTCCTAGTAGGAATTCGAACCCTTTGTATTTTGGTTTTACAATTATTAAATCTATCACTCCTGTATAGGTGCCAATTTCTGTATCTTCCCCTGTTTTTAGTTGGACATCAACGGATTTTGTTTCATTCATTCCCAAAACAAAAACATCTTCTCCTATCTCCAAAAAACTGCTAATATTTCCATTTTTCATTATCTTAACCTTGGACGGGATGGTTTCATTGTTGTCAACTCTTATGACCCTTTTTCCCATGCTACCAACAGGTATTATACCAAAACCCAGATTGTATGGATCATTAGATATTCCTATTGTCAAATCATCATCGGTAAAATCAATGATATCTACGAATGTTGGAAATCTTATCACCTCATACGTGAATATGGAATTCTCGTATTTTTCATAAGTTTTGTTGGCTAACTGATCCAAAGGCTCAATAAGTGGTGAATTAAGAGCAATAAAATAAATCGCTATCGATATAATAGATATTATAATAATCACTATCAGGATCATATTCTGAATTATATTTTTCATTAATCACTTCCACGTCTATAAATCAGGAAGGCGATTATTATTATCAAGGGTATTAGAAGCCATTCAAATCCAAAGTTTGGTATTATTGGTTTTGGGGGTTCAGGCTCATTTAAAGTAACTGTTGGCTGACCCACATAAATAGTTGCCTCTTTGAACTCTTTTCCTGTCTCAAAATAAACTGTTGCGTCTGCGGAATACTCTCCTGGCCCCATTTCAGGCTTGAATGTTATTCCAAGCTCAGTGATTTCTCCTGGTTTGGAGACTCCAAACACTGTGCCAAGCGTGTGTATAGCATCTCCATTTTCATCATAGATATTTACATTATCTGCCTTGATATTCATAGTCACTGTGCCTGTATTCTGGAATATTGTATTCACACGCAATCGTTCGCCTAGATAGCCACCTGATGCTATATCCAATATCTTTCCGCTTCTTAAAGCATTGCCTGGGACATTTACTAGGATAACAACACTTGCCAGGCTCACGATGTTAAATGTGGTTCCATAGCCTGCAGGTATTTTAGGTGAAGGTGTCAATGAAACTGCATGATATCCTGGTTCTGCATCCTCAGGTATTTTTAATATGAAATTCACCTTTCTCCATCTGTTTATATTTCCATCGTTCTTATCTATAGGAGAATACTCTAATGTTATTGGATTGTTTATGAATTCGATCCATGAGGATGCATCCTGTTCAGAGTAATTCTGCATTAATTTTGCATAATCGGGTTTTTTTAAATAATCTAAACCAACGTTCTCAGTGGATAAACTGACCACTAAATCATCTGTGGATTGTGTTGTGACAAAGAAATGAAGCACTCTGCTTGAACCTCTATCCAATTCTCCCACATTTATGACAGAAGGAGAGACTCCAAGCTGATAAGCCGATGCATGGGGTAGTAGCAGGAGGAATGACATGAATGTAAGTAATAGTATTAATCTAGACATGTTATTAAAATAATGTTATTAAAATTAATATATCTTACTTGAGTTTCTTGTTAAGGTCTTTTAGCTTTTTCTTATGGTTCTTCTTCAGTTCATCATAAGCTGATTTGCTTATAATGCCATCTTTGTATTCCTTTTCCAGTATGTCAAGAACCCCTAAAATCTTTCTTCTCTCACGTATTAGAACATCATCTTCCTCTTTCTTTTGTTTTACTCCTACTAACTCTCTGACCTTATTTATATTGGGTCTTATAAGCCTTCCTACGTCACGATTAAGACCCTTTATCCATATCAATAAGAAGGCATTGACTCCAACAAGGACAACAATTATGATTAATATGTACATGAAGGGTATTGTTTCTATTGAATACTGCACCCTGAACTTTGCATTAGCCAATAAGTTTTTAGCTTCCTCCAACAAGCCTGAAGCTGTTACTATGTTTTCAGTGGCCTCGTCTAGCATATTGTTTTCTAAGTTTGTCTCTGCCTTGGCTATCTGGCTTGTTACCTCTTCTAATAATGTATACACATCAGTAACATCTTTGCCTATATCTTCTGCAAACTTAGTCTGCATCTTCATTTCATTAAGCTGTTGTTTAAGTCTGTTTATCTCCTCTTGGAACAGATCTATCTGAGAATTGAAGACAGACAATACTGCTGATTTTTGGTCATTCGCATAATCAGCTTTGACAAACCAGATTATATCATAATCCATTACCTCTGCGCTTTTTGGGATGTTAAATTCAACCTCAAAGACAGATGTTTCTGCGGGCTTCAACTCATTTATCTTCTCAGGTTTTATGGTTATCCATGGTGTGGGAATACCAATAACAATAAGTGAGATGTTGCCGAGAAGTATATTCCCAGTATTCTTTATCTTTATTGTCTCTAATCCTGTCCATCCCTTAACTAAACTTACTTGTGATGGATAATCTGTTATGGTTATATTATATGTATAATCAAATGGAACAATCTCTGTTTCTTCATTCTGCCCACCTCCGCCTCCCCCAGATTCTCCACCGCCGATGACTATCACCTCTGGCGGTATTTCAGGAATCGATTCGTTGGCTGCTTGCACAACATTAAAAGTAACATTTGAAGTAGCTGCTGGCTGTACGCTATCAAATGTCAGTCTACCATGTAATGTGTGGAATCCAAGATTCTGTGAAGAATATATATACGCACTTCGAGTAACGCTTTGATTTGTAAGGGACGCACTATACAGGGCTTCGGAAGCATAGAACCATGTATTGTTACTACTATCGGTTACCCAGTACTCAAATATCACATCCTGTGACACTTCACCCATGTTAATCATCGTAACTTCAAAATCAAGATAATCGGATAGGTAAACTTCATTTTCAAGAAGTGTTAACTTAAGGTCGAATGGACCTCCGCTTACTATCCTGAAAGCCTTTAATTTCTGAGTGCTAAGGGTTCCTCTCTCAATCTCCAAAACAGCTAGATACGCACCAGTAGCTGTACTGGAAGGCATGGCATAGTCGTAACTGTAGAAGCCTGTAGTTTCTTTTGTCATAGACGCCATTGTGATGTTGAAATATATATTATCCGCAGGGTCATACACTGTTAAATTCATGTCATCTGGATCTATGAGAGACCCGCTTGAGTCGTATATCTGGAAGTCGAACTTTATTATGTTATTTGGGAACCAATTAACAGCTGTTTCCAGATCTGCGAATATACCGCTTCCGCTGCTTGACGCTTGAACCACAAAGGATGTGTTTGTAACCTCTGTCACAGTTTCATTGGTTGTGTTATCAAAGTAGTATGCATAAGCTGAAACGTTGTAAGTTCCTAAAACAGCATCAGATGGTATTGTGAACTGTGGCTGCGGTGTAATTAATCCTATATTATCTGTTACGTGATTGGTGTTGTATGTTATATTACCATTAGGATCTGTTATGTTTATTGAAACATTGCTTTCTATTCCCCTAATGTTTAAATCCACGAGTTTGTAGTACACGCTTCCAATATCTCCCTGGAAGTATTCAGAGGACTGAGTAAGCAAGGTTGGATTCATTTGAACGTGTATGTTGAAGGATGTGTTTGATGTGTTTGTTGCTCCTGTGGTATCGTTTACTAGAACAGACACATTATAAACACCGCGTTGTGTTGTGTTTCCTGTAGTTGTAACGTTTACATATGGGTAAGGCAAATACCATGTGCTTTGCTCACCCACAGTTACTGTGTTATTAAGGTATAGGATATCGACTGTATTATCAGGCCTTGTTATTGTAACCTGTGCCCATTCTATTGTGGTTGCTGAGGATATGTTGGTATATATACCCACGGTTATGTTTTCACCTGTTGAATTAGGAACTATATACGCGTATGGATCTGGTTGTATGAAAGGCAGCAAGCTTATGTTAATCGTTACATTGTTAGGTGAAGAGCTTTGTAATGGTGTTATATTAAAAGGCTCTATGAACGTGTCCTTTGGCACACCACTCACGTTATATAAGAACTGCAAGATATATGTTGAATCTACAGACACGACAAATGTTGTATTTTCAGGGTATGAATAATATCCAGATGTGTTGGGGATAACTGTGAAGTTTATTTGCGCATTTCCTGAGTTGTTGATTGTTATGTTACAAACACTTCCTTCGTCAGGCAACTCTACGCGTTGGCATTCCTGTGGTGTGGCATTCCAGATTCTGTTCTCTGGAACTGTCACATTTATTGTAATGTTTTTGTATCCTCCTCCGTCAGTGGTTGTTATGTTTATTGTACCGCTGTAAGTGCCTGCTAAATATGTTTGTGGAACAGTCACATTAACCTCAACAGGATAAGCTGTTGCCTCTGTGAGATTTGTTATATTTGATGGGGTGAAATTTATTGTGAAATCATCGAGTCCTATTACAGTGAAAGAGACATTGGATATCCTGTAATTACCTATGGATAAAATGGTTATGTTGCCTAATAGTTGTTCTGTCCCATCTGTTACGTTACCTGATATGTTGGTTTCAGAAACATTGACAACAGGGTTGTTAGACACATTTACTGTGATATTCGTTGAGTTGGATGAAAGGCTCTCATTTGGATTTCTCCACTCAAGTATTACAGTTATATTGTAAAGACCTGGTATTGTTTGATTTGGAACCGTCACATTAAAGCTTGAAATGCAATTCATTGTTGCATTCAATCTATCGCAGCTTACATTAGTCGTATTCGACTGCCATAAAGATGGAAGGGTAAGGGTTATATTTGTGTTTCTAGCTGTAGCATTTCCAACGTTTTTGGATGTTGTTGTAAACACAAAGCTTTCTGAGCTGTTTTGTGTTATCTGGCTTATAATCTGTGAGGTTACGCTCAGGGATGTGGAAACATTTGTTGAGTTTGGTACTGTTATCTGCAGTGTGAGATTATCGTAACCGTCATTAGCTGTAGTAACGTTTATTATTCCTGTGTATATTCCAGGGGGCTGATCTATAGGTGCTGTAACATTAACCTGTATAGGATATTCCTGGCCTTCAACTAGGGTAGAAAGGTTTACAGGATTGAAGGTTATTGTAAAGTTGTTCAGTCCCGTAACGTTGAATGTCACATTAATCAAATCATCATTACCTTCTGATATTAGAGTGAAATTGCCAAAAATCTTCTCCTGACCATCAGCTATCTCTCCTGCCACAAGTATATCTGTGATGTTAATTGTCGCATTGGATGTTACATTAACTGTCATGTTTGTGTAGTTCGTTGCAAAAGTGCTGTCTGCGTTCTTCCAGTCAAGAGTCACTGTTATGTTATATATATCAGGTTGGGTTTTGTTTTGCACAGTGATATTGAAACCTCTTATACAGTTTTCTCCCAGATTTATATTTCCACAGCTTGATTCTGTAATATTGGTTTCATTTGCATACCAATTTGGAGGCAAGGATAGTGTTACATTTGTATTTCTAGCCGTAGCATTACCTATGTTAGACATGTTTACTTCAAAATAGAATTGATCTGAAATGTTTTGGGTTACTGTGGTTATTACTACTGAGCTTGGTGTTAGGTTTGCTGATATGTTTGTTGTTGGTGTCTCTACAATCAGGATATCTGTTTTTGATCCTATATTGCCTGACTTGTTGGCCGTACAGTTCAGAGTATATATTCCTGGTTGGGAAGGTGATGTGAAGTTAATATTATAAATTCCATTACCTGCATCTGTTATGTTATTTACATTAGTACCGTTAATATCACATGATCTATTAGCCCCATCTATATACGTATCATTCCGCGCATTTGTCAGATTGAACGTTGCGTTCACCATAACACTAACAAGAACCGAACTATTTGAAAGTGTAAGGTTCATTATGTAGATGTCTGTCACATTAAACCCGACATAGCTCTCATTCAAAAACATCTTATCTGGATTGTAGTTTCTGACTGTTATATTCCACTCACCGAGTGTCTCTGATGTTGATAATGTATAATTTCTCGAAAATACTTCATCATAAGCTGTCTCATCACCGTTTGTACCGTCATCGTACAACTCCAGTGTTTGATCATCAACTCCTGAGGCTGTGCCCATGTCTAGGGTTGCATTCACGTAGAATGTGACATTATTCACATCTGACGTTGAGTTTGTAGGACTTCGTATAAGTATAACATCTCCTCTGTTATGTATTGTGTAGTTGGTTTCAGGCTCTA
>Ga0210057_1004383_pt1 | contig 18840 bp, 20 predicted proteins | sample CryGeyCG2114_010_2_FD_183968 | JGI IMG/M metagenome (GOLD analysis project Ga0210057, IMG submission 183968) | Groundwater microbial communities from aquifer - Crystal Geyser CG10_big_fil_rev_8/21/14_0.10 (SPAdes) (version 2) | ecosystem: Environmental > Aquatic > Deep subsurface > Groundwater ...
GGGCTCTTTTTAGCTCGACTTTTTGCGGGCTTTTTTGGTGCGAGCATTTCAACCGCGTCGGCTTATATATCTGACATTACTCCTCAGAACGAAAGATCCAAGGGGATGGCTTTGATTGGCGTGGCCTTTGGTCTAGGTTTTTTATTTGGCCCAGTGTTGGGCGGTGGGCTCGCAATTTGGGGCGCATATATTTCGCCAGCTCCGCATTTTGATACCAGCTTTGCGGCATTTTGTGTCGCGGGTCTTTGTTTGGCCAATTTTGCTTTCGCTTTTCGCTTTTTAAAAGAGTCTCTGCCCGAGCATCATCGGAGCGAGGGAAAACAAGGTCGTTTCACTTTGCTTTTTCGTTATGTCAAAAAAGATTTGGTCGGCCCTTTGATCGGTGTTTTTTTTCTGTCTTCTTTGGCAATGTCGATGATGGAGGCCTCCTTGGTTTTATTTGTCGGCGATCGATTCGATTGGGGAGTCAAAGAGGTCAGTTTTGGATTTGCCTATTTGGGGCTGATCATCGTGATTTCGCAAGGTTTGATTGTGCGACGAATTTTACCCATTGTCGGTGAAAAGAAGGTTCTGTGGTCGGGACTTCTTTTGCTCGCAGTGGGAATGTCAGGGATTGCGATTTCAGACAGCATCCCGGTGTTGGCCGTTTTTCTGACCTTGTTGGCGGTGGGGAACAGTTTTATCAACCCATCCACCTTGGGAAGTATCAGTTTGCTGACGGACATCAAAGAGCAAGGGGTGGTGATGGGCACCACCCAGGGCACGGCTTCGCTTGGCAGGATTTTGGGTCCAGCTCTGGGTGGATTTTTTTATCAGCAATTCAGTCAAGGATCCCCCTTTGTCACGGGCGGCGCTTTTGCTTGTCTGGGACTGGCGACGGTTTCGAGTCTGTTCAAACGTTTGCCTGAATCTGCCAAAGGTGCCAGAAAAAGTAAATCCGAGCATGTAGCTTTGCCCATTGGTTTTTTCCAGTTCGACAATTTGGTCAGGAATCGAATTCCCTTTGTTCTGATTCGCACCGAGCTAGATGTGGAGACCATGTTCCCAGCCACCGAAAGAGCTTATCTGCAAACACATACCAGCGTCGTGTCGGAGCTTGATTGGAAACAGGTAACAGCTCACCTCACTGAACGTAAAGTCAACAAAGAGGACCCTGTTCTGATTCTGTGCCAAGACGGAAAAAAATCCCAAGCCATCGCCGATCGATTGTCAGCGCAATATATGAATGTGTATTACGTGCTGGGTGGCTTTCAATCTTTGAAGGACGAGTCGGCTGCAGAGTAGGACTGCCCTTTGGGCTAGTAGATAGATGCCTATTGGCTGTGTAAACTGATTATGTGATCACAGACAGATTTCTCGAGATCAACTAAGGAGACGATAATGTTGAAAGTTTTAATTTCTGGATTGTTTTTGTTTTGCGCCTCTATGCTGGTAAAAACTGAGTCGGTGGCGGCTGATACGAAGAGAGCGAATTACATGCCATGCCTGAAGGCTCTCAATGAAAAGTCCGTGATTTATAAAGACAAGATTTTCCCCTTGGACAAAGACGGCTGGACATACGTTGTTAAGCAGGACAATGGATCTATGACCGTGGTTGGCGAAAATGGGACAACCTACAATCTTTCTGCAAAACCAACGAAGTGCTCTGCCTCCCAAGCAGTCAATACACCTGTGAAGGGAATTGCCGAACTTTATATCCAGGCTGTGGCCCTGGGAAATGATCCAAAAAACAGCTACGAAAATAAAAAAGAAATTGTTGAACAATGTAAGAGTGTCGCTGCTTTTGCATCAAGTATTCTAAGGTCTGCCGGATCGACTCCGGGGATGATGACCTCAGTTCCCGGGTCTAGATAAAAATCACCCCTCAAAAACCACGGCGCGTACGGACTCCAGGCTCAGGCCGTGGATCAGGACGGTTTTGCCGCGGGATTTTTCTCCGCGGAGCATTTCCACTTTGGATTTTGGTAAATCTAAGAGTTCGGCAAAAAAACGCACGATTTCTTCGTTGGCTTTTCCTTCTACTGGTGGAGCTTTGATTTTGATTTTAAGGGCACCATTGTGTTCGCCGATGATCATCGAGCGGGGAGCATTGGGTTGAACGTAGAGGGAGATTTGCACTCCCTCTGGCGTTTCGCGAAACATAAATCACGTGATGGATAAGGGGGATACCGCAGAGCTTCGAAGCACTGAGTTCGCCGTGTTGTTCTCGGGGGCATCGTAAGCCTGGGGCAGGTTGATCGAAGGCATGAATTTTTCGCCTTGTTCAACCAGCGCCAAATGGGCCTGTGCTAAGGCTTTCAAGTTGGCTTCGAACTGCAAACGCAAACGTTTCATGTCCGAAATTTCTTGGTAAGCCTTTTTCAATGAATCTCTGGAATCTCGAGTGATCATCTCGGCCTTTTGTTGAGCATCATTGATGATCAATTTGGCTTCGCGTTCAGCATCGACTCGCAAACGATCCACCATCTGACCGGCTGTCGAGATCGTGCTTTTGAGAACATGATCACTGTCTTTGTAATCATTCAGCTGCAACTCTTTTTCGCGAACCAGTTCTTTCAACGAATTTCTTTCATGAATCAGGTCTTCCATGGTCGAAGCCACCTGTTGCAGAAAATCATTCACTTCGGACTCATCGAGGCCGAACATTTTTTTGTTGAAACCTTTGTGGGCGATGTCCACGGGAGTAATCTTCATAAGCTTCCTCCTTGAAGCAAGAGATATCGGATTGAATCTTTTTTAGGATAAAGGGGACTAGCTCTCTTTCGCAAGCTCTTGATTTCGAAGAGCCGCTTTTTCAAAAGAATAACGGAGAGCTCTCTCGATTTCGAGTTCGCGCATGGACTGAAGTCCAGCTGCGGTGACACCTTTTTTCGAAGTGACCTTGTGTTGCAGTTCTTCCAAAGCGGCGGCTTTGGGTTGCGCTGCGAGCAGAGCTGTCCCGACGAAAGTCTCGACCACCATCTTACGAGCGATTTCTGGCTCGATGCCTCGCTCTTCAATCCAGTCTTGCCAGTACATCATAAGTTCAAAAATAAATCCGGGCCCGCTGGAGCAAGAGACCGTTAAGGCTTCAAACTGATCCTCATCCGCCATTGGCAGGACAGAACCCAGGGGGGCAAATAGATCCTCGACCAAAGTCAGGAGGCTCTTATTTTTTTCAGACATCACACAGCCGATGATCCCGCGGCCAATTAACGATGGCGTATTGGGCATCAAACGCACAATGCGACACTGGGGCAGCTTCTTTTCCAGGGTCTTAAGAGGGATCCCGGCGGCCAGACTCATGACGATTTGGCCATCTCGAAAAGTGGAACTGATCGGATCAATGGCAGCGGATAAGTCCTGGGGTTTCATAGCTAAAACCACAACATCGGCCAGATCAATGAGCTCTTCGTTGTTGGGGCAGGATTGAAAGCCATAGGTCTCAGAAGCCTTCTGCAATTTACCCTCAGAGCGGTTGGCTCCGAATATTGCCTTGGGGGCGACGACCTTGCCCTCAATAAGACCTTTGATCATGGCCTGAGCCAAATTACCAACGCCAATAAAACCAATTTTATAAGGTATAGCCAAGCGAAACTCCGTTGATTTTTTTGTAGAAGGGGACTGAAACGATGAAGATTGTTTCAATGATTCAAACACCACTTTATTGTTTCACTGCCCCGGGCTCATTTGCAAGGGGCAAATGATTTTTACACAAACTTGATAAAACAGTGCTCGATTATTGATGTGGCCGCTCTCCAAAGAGCATGGTCCCCAGGCGGACCATGGTGGCGCCCTCTTCGGCGGCAACCAGATAGTCGGAACTTGTGCCCATTGAGAGTTCGGTCAGTGTTGGCCATCTTTTTTGGAGTTGGTCTTTGAGTTTTCTCAGTCTCTGGAAATAGGGACGAGACTGTTTCGGATCCTCAGCCAGTGGTGGCATTGTCATTAAGCCGTGAATTTCGATATTTTTTAATCCAGCCATAGTGTCGAGCAAAGCTGTGGAATCGAGCAAATTCTCCTCTGAAAAACCACCTTTGCTTTGCTCGTTGGCCAAATTCAGTTGCAGCAAAATGGCCTGTTGGATATTTTGTTGTTTTGCTTTCTGATCGATGGCTTGGGCGAGCTCCAGGGCATCCACCGAGTGAATCAGTGAAAAATGTCCCAGCACCAATTTCACTTTATTTTTTTGCAAGCGACCGATGTCGTGCCATTGAATCTGTAAATCCGAGAGTGCCCGCTGTTTTTCCAAGGCTTCTTGGACATAGTTTTCGCCAAAAAGTCTCTGACCCTGTTGATAGAGGCCACGAATTTTTTCCGCCGGTTGAAATTTTGAAACTGCGAGAATTTTTGTTGATGGATTGATGCCGTTCAGCTTTTTTTGAATCTCTGTTAGACTTTGCATTGCTCAAGAGTTCTTAATTTTGGCGTATTCATCATTGATTTTTCCAGTGAGAATACAATAAAACATTTTAAAATCACCCATCAAACTCCACAGAGGATATTTGAAAGTGGCCGGTCGATTTTTTTGAATGACAAAATGTCCAACCCAAGCAAAGCCGTAGCCCACCAGCAAAAGCGCCCACAGCCAAACCCAAGATTGGCTCGCTAAAATCAAAATTAACAACAAGATCGCGGTGCCGGTGCCAATAAAATGAAGACGTCGATTGGTGGGATGAGAGTGCTCCATCAAATAGAAGGGCCAAAATTCTTGAAAGTTTTGAAAGTCTGAATTTTTCATCCGTGTTCTCCTGGCTTGACGATCCAACCACCTTCTTGCAAAAGTTTTTTGAACAGCTCCATCGGTAGTCCCACCACATTATCAAAAGGTCCGACGATTTTTTCCACAAAATTTCCGCCCAAGCCCTGAATTCCGTAAGCGCCGGCTTTGTCCAGGGGCTCACCGGTCATGATGTATTCGCGAATTTCTTTGTCGCTGATGGGCCGAAAATGGACATGGGTGGTCTGAACCCCTTGTCTCATTTTGAGATTTTCAAAGTCTTCATCTTGAAAATCTGCGGGAACTGGACCTTCCGCCAGCACGACGGCAGTCGTGACCTCATGTTTTCGACCCGACAAAAGTCTTAAGAAGTCCGCCGCTTCCTCCTCATCACGGGGTTTTCCTATCGGTAGGCCATTTAAAACCACCATGGTATCTGCGGAGAGGGCTAAAAAAGGCTGAGTTTTCAAAGACTTATAGCTCTTCAGGGAGGCGATAATTTTTCTTCGGGCAATACTTAGAATCTGCTCATCGACTGTCAGGTTTTTCTCGAGATTTTCCGATACCTTAACTGAGAAAACGTGAAAAGAAAATCCAGCTTTTTGAAGCAGATCTTTTCTTCGCGGAGATTCAGAAGCAAGAATCAGCTGGATTGGTGTCATATCACCAATTCAGCCATGAAGGACTGGAAATAGGAAGTAAAAATGGGAAGTGCAGAATTTCTTTTGGTCGGGGGTCTGTTCACAGCGGCATTCGCGGTGTACTCCTTTGTCTCATCGATCATGTCCCGTGACCAAGCCGAGAAGGATATTCTTTCATGGGCCAGCGGCAATGAACCTGTAAAGTCAAAATCAGCTTTGGTCAATTGGTCCCGGCCCCTGGTTCACCAGTTCACACTGAAATACGCGATCAAGTACAAAAATGTTCGTTACCGAAAACGAGTCGAAAAATTGATTCTGACCTCGGGTTTGTCTCGAGAGCTGAACGTCGATGAATTCATTGGCATGCAGATTTTCCTGGGCCTCATGGTCCCTTTGCTTTTGGGCGTGATGAATTTCACCCTGGAGTTGGGATTTCCTTGGCCCTTGTTTGTTGCCCTTGTTCCCTTTGGCGCTTATCTGCCCCAGATTCATGCCAACCGAGAAAAAAGAGCCAGGGAGACTTCGGTTCGAGCGGACCTGCCATTCTTTACAGATCTATTGGCATTGTCCACAGAAGCTGGCCTTGATTTCATTGGCGCCATTCAGCGTATCGTCGACAAAGCAGAGACCAGCGTTTTGGCTGAAGAGCTCGGCAATGTGCTTCGGGATATCAAGTTGGGCTCTTCGCGGGCAGAAGCCTTAAAGGGCATGGCGGCCCGTTTGGATATTTCCGAGATCACGAGCTTCGTTGCCGTGTTGATTGATGCCGACGCTACGGGTGCCAGCATTGCGCAGGTCCTAAAAGATCAATCTGTGCAGATTCGGCTCGACCGATTTGTCCGCGCGGAAAAGGCTGGGGCGCGAGCGTCGCAGTTGATGTTGTTTCCAATGATGCTTTTTATTATGCCAGCGGTATTTCTGGTTTTGCTGGGACCAGTGATTGTGCAGTTTGTGTACGGAGGAAATAGCAATTGATGGCGTTACTGAAGAACCGCACTCAGGAAAAAACTTTGCTGACAGATTTGCACATCGCAGATCGCATGTGGTCTCGCATGAAGGGCCTGTTGGGAACTTCGCAGCTGGGGCCTGAGCAAGGTTTGTGGATCCATCGTTGCAATAGCATTCATACTTTTTTTATGAGTTACGCGATTGACTGTGTTTTCGTCGATGACCAGATGAAGGTCAAGGCCTTGGTCAAAGATGTTCGACCCGGGCGTTTGGTTCTTCCCATTTGGGGAGCCAAGTCAGTGATCGAAGTGCAGTCAGGTTGGATTGAACAAAAAATGATTTCAGTGGGGGACACACTCGATGTGGGCACTGCGAGTACTTAACGGCCCTCAGGCCGGTCAGGTATATGTTCTTAAAAAAGGCCGCAACCGCATTGGCCGAGGGGACAACTGTGACTTTCAACTGACATCCAGTGGAATCTCCAAGGAGCATTTGGAAATTCAAGTCTTCTCGGATCAAGTTTTAATGACAGATCTTCGTTCGAGCAATGGAACCTTTGTGAACGGAGTCAAAATTCAATCCGCCGTGATGCGAATCGGGGATAAGATCAGCATCGACAAGGTTCTTTTTGATGTGGTTGTCACTCAAGGCAGTCAGGGACAACCGCTGGTTCCACTTTCCAAGAATCCAACACCGGCGTTTGCGGCCCAGCCAGGTGGTCCTCTGTTTGATGCAGAGGAGGGCGCAGATCATCCATCGACGATGAGCCCGGCTGATCAGGGGCCTTTTCAAAAAGCCAGTCATTATTTCCACCGTGTTTTTATGCCAGCTCTTCAACAGCTGGTCGAGGTCTTTGAGTTCCGCTCAGTCATCATTGGATTTTGTGTGATTTTTGTTTTTATGGTGACCTTATTGACCGTTTTTCCAATGAATCAGATGACGTCAGAGAGCATTCAAAAAGAAAGTCGCCGTCGAGCTCTGACCGTGGCCAGAGCTTTGGCCAATGCCAATGAGCGGGCTGTGCGAAGTGGTGAGCTCTCCAGTTATAGCGCCGATCTTGTTTTAAAAGATGAAGGCATTGATCAGGTCATGATTGTGGGCCGTGACGGCGCGGTGATGGCTCCGCCCGAGATGGCTGGAATGACCCCCAAGGGAGACATCGCTGGATTTTTTCAATCAGTCAAAGGTCAAACCGTCGAAGTCAGTGGTGAGGCCGGTGTTGGTAAGATCGGCGCAGCTTGTCCGATTTTGATTTACGACCCCGAAGAACAACGAAATGTGGCCAAGGCCTATGCCATCGTAGTTTACAGCACTGACAGCTTTCGTTTCGATGATGGCCGAGCGCTCAGTCTTTTTATTCAAATGTTAGCAATCTCGATGATCTTGGGAGCTGGGCTCTTCTTCTTAATGTACAAATTGATGGAGTATCCTTTTGTGAAGGCCAATCAGTTGTTGGATCAAGCCCTGCGTGAGAACCAAGATCAAATTGAAAGCCCCATTCGCTTGCGTCCCTTGCAGCAACTCCTTGTCACAATCAACAGTCTTTTGACACGAGTGCAGAGCAACTCCATGACCGGTGTGGACGCGGGAGGTGGGGGTCTGCGAGATCAAGAGCTGATGAACCTGATTCAGTTAGTGGCCTATCCGGCCTTGCTCATCTCTAAAGAAGGTCAGGTGGTAGTTTCAGTTAATCACGCTTTTGAATCTTTGCCAGGTGGTGTGGGGCAAGGTGTTCAGGGGATGGACTTGTCAGGGATGGTGGACACAGCCCTTCGGCAAAATATTCAAGAGCTCACAGAAAAGGCCACCAACAATACTTTTGAGGTCCAAAGTGATCAAATTGAAATTGCAGGTTACTTGTTCCGAACTCAATGTCAGGCGGTGACCTCAGGGGGAGAAGCCAAGTATTTCATGGTGACTCTGTCGCCACCTCCAGATGAAGATCAAAACGGAAGGGGCGCTGCATGACGGCTGCTCCGATTTTGGCCCGAACACTGAAATACACAGTGACGATTTCTCGGGGCGAGAATTCGGGCAAAGTCTATTCGTTTGAGAAATCAGTCGTTACTATTGGGCGTGGTTCAGAAAACGACATTGTCCTTAGCGAGGACGTGAAGGTCTCAAGATCCCACTTGGCATTGAAGATCTCTCATGGCCAGGTGTTAGCAAAAAACATCAGTGAAAAGAATTTTGTTTTGATTGATGGCGATAAATACGACGAGAAAGCCATCGACGAAAAAGCCCAGATTCAGCTCGGTGGGACGATATTGCAACTCAAGATTGATGTGCCACCGCCGGCGGTGGTGTTGTCTGCAGCGCCATCGGCTTCGCCAGCCAATTTGCGGTTGGCCTCTGCCTCTGATGCCATTCCGATGCTTGGAAACTCCGCGACAACAAGTCCTTCGACGGACTTTCGGCCGATGCCCCCTCCTTTGAATAAAAACTCATTCTCATATGCGACTGATACCCAGAAATCCGATTCTCGAGTCACTTTCTATGGGATCATATTGATCCTGGGGGCATGTGCGGCTTGGTTTGTGATGAGAACCAATGCGACATCCTCAAGTTCTGCCCAAGGAGATGGGGTCCCGTTGATTTCAAAAAATGGAGTTGTTCGGACCGAGGCCGATGTAATGAGAAAAATCGAAGAGTCCGCCAACAAGGTTCTTGAGTTGAGAAAACAGCAAGAAAACTCAGCTCAGAATACGGTTCAATACCAGGCCGCTCAAGAGCACTACATCAAAGGATTCCGGGACTATCGTCAAAAGCAATATGCCAGGGCGATCCAGAGCTTTCAGGCTGCGCTGTCATTTTATCCGCAGCATGAGTTGGCCAGAAAATACTATGTTCAGGCTCAACGAAAATTTGATGAGTCGATTGATCAAAGCATGTCCTTGGGACGGAAGTATTATAAAAAACAGAACTTTCAAATGTGCCAGTCCTCCTTTGCACAGGTGATGATCATGTTAAAAGACACCAGCAAACCAAAATATCGAGAGGCCAAACAAATGTATGACGAGTGCAGTCTGCGCCTTGAAGGGAGATACTAATGTCCTTTCGGCTGTCGATTTTTAAAGATGGAGAAAAACAGCAAGAAGTGATTTTGGATCCCGAAAAGACCTATATTGTGGGTCGGGCCGAGGACTCGGATATTGTCCTGGTGGCAGATCGGGGTGTTTCTCGGCAGCATTTGAAGTTGTCGTGGAATGGATCGTTTTGGTTGGTGGAAAGTCTTTCTCGTTATGGTGAACTCTATTTTGGCCGTGGTAAGGTCACCGAGCTTGAGCTGCAAGATGGATTCAGGTTCGATGTTCCACCCTATGAATTTTCTTTTGAAGTTTTCGAAAGCTCACTCAATGAATTTTCCGAAGGCAACGATGCTCGGTCGTTGTCTTTGGTGCCTCAGGTTCGTTCATCTCAGGGGGGTGAAAATTCCTATTCCGACATGGATCGAACCCAAGTCATCAGTTTGCCAACCACAGCTTATCTGAAAGTGTTGGATCAATCCGGGGAAGAGACTCAGATCTTTCAGCTGGAGGGTCAGTCTTGGGTGGCCGGTCGAGAAAGCTCCTGCGCGATTCTCATGGATCACACCGAATTCAGTCGGCGGCACTTTGAGATTCAAATGCAACGAGATGCGTTTTTGATTCGAGATCTCGGCAGCTCCAATGGCACCATGTTGAATGGACAAGCCTTGTCCAATGAATGGACGGCGTTAGCATCTGGTGATGTTTTGACTGTTGGAACTTGGAGCCTACAATTTGAGTTAAGAGATTCAATGTTTGATCGTCAGTTGCAAGAGATTCCGGATCACATGCGCAGTCCGATTCTCTACACATCAGAGGCCGCTGTTCCCAAGATTTTCGGAGACCGCAACCCTCTGGACATTCCATCTGTGGCGGCTCCTTACTTCCCGGGAGAAGATCCCTTGCCTTCGATGGGAGCAATGAAGTCTGGCAACCGAAACAAGGGCGTCAATTGGGTTCGCATGTTGATCATTTGTTTGGTGGTCGGTGGCGGAGTTTATTATTTGATGGAAAATGGGCAGAGTCCGAATGCGGCCCCTGTCGCTCAGCAGGCACTAAGTCCCTTTGAAAAGCTGGCGCCACAACAGCAGCAGTATGTGAAAGACACTTATCGTTTGGCGGATCAGCTCTTTAAAGAGGGGCGATATGAGATGGCCAGACAAGAGGTCACCAAGATTCATCAGCTCCTGCCATTTTATGAAGACTCTAAAAATCTAGAAAAACTCTCTGGGGTGGCGATACAAACCCAGATTGAACAGCAAAGAGCCGAAGCTCGACAAAAAGAGCAGGCCGAGATGGAAGAAAAGATTCAAAAAACTGTGGCGGAATGTCGTCGAAGATTAAAAACTAACGGAGATACCTCCGCCATGGATGACTGTCTAAATCCAGTGATCGTGTTGAGTCCCGAACACCCTGCCATCGTGGCCTTGAGGGCTGAAGTGGATCAGATGAATACCGAACGTTTGGCCCGAGAAGAACAACGGGCTGAGTACCGTGCTTTGGTGCGGCGTCAAAAGGCTCTGTATGAAAAGGCTCGAAAAGTGGCGCATTCTGGGACCGCACTGGAGGCCATTGAAGCCTATCGGACGGTGGTAAAATCTAGACTGCCTGATCCCAAGGGCTTTCGAGTGAAATCCAGTCGAGAAATTGCATCAATTCAACAGACCATGGCGGAAAAACAGGCCGTCTTTAAAAAAGAAGTCGATGAGGCCGTTCAGAAGTCTGATTACAAAGCAGCTGTGATCGCCATCAAAAAAGCCATTGCGATCAATCCCGAGGACGAAACGCTCAAAGGAAAAAAACAATCCTTGCTCAATGAATTAAAGAAACAAATGCAGACTTTGTATCAAGAGGGAATTTTAGAGGAAAGTGTTGGCGAAGTTGAGACCGCCAAAGGTAAGTGGAAAAAAATCCTCGAGAGCAGCGTGCCGGAAGAGGACTACTATAAAAAAGCTCGAATCAAGCTGAAAAAATATGGAATCGAGTAATGAAAATTGATCAACGATCTTATTCAGGCCCGGCATTCAGGCCATCTCCGATGGTGCTCGAAGAGAAATTGACAGAGACTCTGTTGATTGCAACTTCGTGGGGAGAGTCGAACCATGCTCAGATCACTTTGGATCTGGTCAAAGATTTTCTTTTGTTGTCCCAAGATCCGGATGCCACGACTTTGGGAATGTCACCAGAGGGATCTGACCCTTTGCTGGCAAAAATTCACGCAGGACTTGTCAGAGCCAATGAAACTCTGTTTCAACGAGAAAATTCCCAAGAATATTTAGCGGCAGTCGAGTTCGCGGCCATTTCCGTAGAGCATGGCGTGCTGTCATGGATTCAGATCGGGGCGCCTCATTTGCTGATCATCAATGAAAAGGGATTGCAACCCGTATGTTATTCTCCGGATCTGGCGGCCCAATGGGGGCAGCTCAGCCCATTGTTGGCTCGGGGTCTGGGGCTTGAGCGGGTCTGCCCGGTCAATAGCGGCACCTATCGTTTAAAAAAGGGCGATCACGTGGTTTTGGTTTCTCGCAGTGATTTGCCGGCGAATTTCTATCAGCAACAAGCAGCCGATCTCAGCTCGTTAAGCCAATCTTTGATCGACGACAATTCCGAAATGCCCTTCTGGATCGCCATTTGTGAGTTCTAGCGATTTTCTTACTATTCGTCTTCAGATGTTTTGGCGTATTCAAGGGCGACTTGCCACGCTTTCAGTGCAGTCTGTTGGTACTTTTGCATTTGTGGAAGACTTAAGATCAATTCGATAGGAATGATCAGTTTGCGAGTTCGAGTGGGAGTGTCCCACGGATTCTGCAAAGCCCAGTTGACCTCTTGGACACGCTCTTCCGTTCTCATTTGTACATAGGCGCGCAAGAATTTTTTCTTTAACTGATCGTCCTCGGACTTATCTTGATTTTGGATCCAGTCAATCAACGCCAAGGACAAGGGATCGTCGCACCGTTTTGCCAGGCCTGGATCGTTGTGATTGAGCAATGCCAACTGCAGGCAGGAATTTTCAAAATGATGTTTATCGTGAGATGTCGTTGAAGGAGAATCATTTTTGGCCGCGATGACCTCAAGATCCCTTTGTCCGGTCCCATTTGCCCACTTGGCCAGAGTCTTCCAGTTTTGCTTTTTGATCAGACTTTCACTGTAGAGTTTATTGATGGTCGGTTCTTGTTTTAAGCGATGAGCCAAGCGCTCCAGAGAAAGATCAGCATCTATTTCATGCACATTGAGAGCAAAGAGATCGGAAAGGCCGACCCATTTCATCACCGTTTCTTGGGGCAATCCCTGCCAAGGTTGCCAGTGAAGACTGTCCATCAGTTGATGAATCTTTTGCCAGGTTCCATAGATTCCCGGATCCGTGGGTCGCAAAGAAGTGGTCTCTAGACGATCAATCAGAGAGTTAAAAATTTGCAGCCTTTGATCCATCACAAACAGCAGTGGTCCCACCGGATCGCGTATCGAATGGACGTATTCTCGCGCCAGGCCGGCCAGCCTGTCTCCATCAGGATTGGTCGACTGGGAAACTCAACTGTCGAGGGACTCTGCAGAGCTTTGGTCAAAGAAAAAACTGGAAATTGAAGGTCGCTATTGTCCTGATCAGGTGACCTCGTCTGTCCATAGATCTCTCGCAAGGTTTCTCCGACATCTGCGAGCGTGACATTGGCATCAAATGTCCAATTGAGAGCCTCATCTCTGGGTTTTTGAGCGGGCTTGATCAACAAACTCACCTGAGTTCGTTCACTCATCAGATTGGTGAAGATTAACTCTCCACCCCGTTCATCCAAATCGGGACCATTGAGGCCAACCAAGATAAAAGTGGTGTTGTCCCAATTGTTGGTTTTTTTAAGGAGCTGTATGAAATTAAAAAGAGTTTCATCCATCTCGTCGAGCTGACTTTCAAAGGTCAGGTCTCTTTTTTCTCCCAGGTTTGTTTGAGTCGCTTGATTGGTGAAAAGCAAGTCTGGCGCATAAAAAACCGTGAAAAAGCGATTGTTGCCAATGTCCTTCATCCAACTGCGGAAGACCTCCAGAGATTCAGACAGAGGTCGAAAGAGCTGCCGAGGTGAAAATCCAAAGTGATCATCAAAGACTTCGAAGCCCTGATGAAGGTTCAATTTCCGCAGGAGCGGAGCGCCGCCTGAAAAAAAAGCTGTGGAAATATTTTTTGCTTCGGCCAATTCTGCAACCGTAACCTTGGAGCTCGGCAAAAAAGAGGCCCCATGATCATGCACGCCACTCTGAAAGGGGTAGAGTCCTGTCAGGACCGAAGTCAGTCCAGGTCCTGACAGAGGTGAGGTCGTGTAGGCATGAGTGAAGCGCACTGACTCTTTGCACAGGACATCAAAACCTGAACTTTGAGAGGAATGATTGTCACGAGAGCAGTTGACTTGATTTGCACCAAGACCTTCAGCTGCGATGACCACGACATTGGGGGAGTTTGTCGACGAGTTTTGACACGAGCATAGCAGCGCTACTGGTGCACAAAAAATCAGAGATAAAATGGGCTTCATCAACTTCATTGGTTTCTACCTTGACCGTCTTAAATTGAACTGGAGATAATGAACAAAGTAAAGAGAGGACTCTATGCTCACAGAAAGAATTTTCGCCGTTGCTCAGATTGCTGACCAGATCGTTCTATGGATTTTGATCGCTCTCAGTGTGGTCAGCTTAGGAATGATCTTAGAAAGATTTTTTTATTTGCGTAAAATTTCGACCAACAGCGATGAGGCTCGCGCTCGGGTTCGAGCTGCGATCCAGAGTCACAGCGTCGAAGACATTGAAAGCATGCCGAAAAACCCAGAGACCATCGACGGTCGAGCTCTCGCTTACGCGATGAAACACATCAAAGAAAGTGGCAGCAAGGGATTGGAAGAGGCTTTCAATTCGTACGCATTAACAGAGCGGCCAGACTTGGAAAGATTTTTGAGTTTTTTGGCGACGGTCGGATCCAATGCTCCTTACATTGGTCTGTTGGGAACAGTCCTGGGAATTATGAAGGCCTTCAATGATCTGGCAAGCAGCCCAGATGCGGGTCAGCAAACGGTGATGGCGGGAATCTCTTTGGCTCTTGTGGCCACAGCTTCTGGTCTGTTTGTGGCAATCCCTGCGGTGATTTCTTATAACTATTTTCAGAGACAAGTGCGTGGCATTTTGCAGGGGCTGGATTCCGTCAAAGAATTGTGTCTTTCTTATGCGAAGAAAAAAGGGTTGTAAGTCATGGGGATGAAAAGCAGTCACGGTGATAACGACGAGGCAATCTCAGACATCAATGTGGTGCCCTTGGTGGATATCATCTTGGTGGTTTTGATTATCTTTATGGTGACGGCGCCCATGATCATGAAGCCTTCCATCAATGTGAATCTTCCAAAGGCGGCGAGTGGAGACCAGACAACTCCTAGCCTGCTTAATATTTCGATCTCTGTGGGCGGAAAACTGAATCTGAATGGCAGTGCTAGTGATGAGCAGTCCATTCAGACCAAAGCCCAACAAGAGGTTGGCAAAAACCCAGACATTCAGGCCGTCATTGCAGCCGACAAAGACGTTCCCCATGGGACCGTGGTGCATATGATCGATCTGGTAAAATCTGTGGGCGTCAAAAAATTTGCAATCAGCATCGAAAAATCAAAATAGTAAAGTCTTAATGGCGATTCAGTGACCCAATGGACACGGACTGTGATTTTTCAGTCACTCGTTTTTCTTGGTCTCAAACTGATACGCCTTTAGTCCGGTCAAAATTCTGCCGATAAATTTGGAGTATGCGAGAGCAACGGTTTCTTTCCATCACTCTACTTTTAGTTGCCATGTTGGGCGTTCCCGCTCTTTATTCCACTATGCGAGAACCGCGAGCCAAGACAGAAGTTTCTCTAGAGGAAGGCCGGCTGCTAAGCGCTCGAACACCCGCCAGCATAATGACCGAAGGGGCGGTTCTTCCAGTGAGAAACTCTGTCAAATCCAAGCCGCTGACTTTGAATTACTCTTGTTCCGACTTTGAAGAGGATCAGGAGGTGGACGCCAATCTTTTGCGGCTCCGCGGTCCCTCTTGCATTCAAGAGATGAGTATCACCAATCAAACCAATGGTTTTACGGCATCGATCATCAGTCTCAAGGAAAATGGATTCACTACGGACTTTATTGATCTGAGCCCTGGGGAAAATACTTTGGAAATTAAAGGTATCAATAGTGAAGGCAAAGTTGTGCAGCAGTTTCTAAAGGTGCACAGTCGATCTCCAGCCTCTGAAAGACCAATGCCATCTCCTTTGGAAATATTCGACTCCGAAGAAAACTAAGAAAACTAAGAAATCTCTGATTCTAGAACGAATGTGAGAATCCAACGACGTATTTGGTTTCGCGAACCGATGTGCCTTCGTCTTTGAAGGGGCCCGATAACCCGACAGATGCTGCCATATTGTGGCGAGGAAATTCCTTCACTAGGTCTCCTTGGGCAATGCCATCGTTGATGGTGGTGTTGGTGTTTAAACGTAAGCTTGATGACAGCGGCCGATTCAACCAGATCCGAGTTTCTTCGACGCTGGTGGGGCCAAAAGAGTGAGGATCCATCTCAAGCGCCACCTTGGTTTCACACCAAGGGTTGTCCACGATCAAATCCACATTGTTGCCGGCAAAGTTGTATTGGATATTGAGTCGAACCTGCTTATTGACTTCGACTTTGACGTTTTGAATCTTTTCTTTGGCTTCCATCACTGGTCGCATTTGTGGTTGGGTTTTCATGTAGTGGTCAAAGTGATATTCAGTCAGCCGGCGGGTCATATACTCGGCAAAGTTTTTTCGCTGTTCGTTGGCGGTTTCAATGCTTTCAACCGCGCCCCCATTTTCATCAAATGTATCAAACTGGGATCGTTGGTAGATGACGCTCTCAGTATCGAGCTGACCAAATTTTTCGCGGTATTTTTCTTTGAATTCATGGGCAAGGGGGCTGAAGATCTGGTCTTGCAGACTGGGGCCATCGGCGGATTGCACGGACAGATAGATTTCTTGGAATTTTTCATTTCTTTCTGTGTGGACGTCATTGGTGTAGCCAGGATAGCTTTCCATTGCAGCCCAGCATGGCGCACTCAGTCCCATCAGACACAGGCTCAGTGTCATAATAAAAAACTGGTAATAGAAAATGGCCGCTCGTCTCATAAGCATTGGAATTGCAATATTGAAGCCATTGGGCGATGTGCAAGCTACCGAAATTACTTAGGAAATCAAGTCGGACTGGGCCCATGGAAATGGCCGGCCCTGGAACCTGTCAAAGTTCTAATCGCGCCGCCTTGTATTAGGAAAATCCTTTGTTGTTACCAAGGCTTAGATTATCTTGTCAGAGGTCTTGTCAGAACAAAAAACGTCCTCTAACTTGCTTGAGTTTTGCGGAGAGCAAGATAGGAAGGGACCATGGAAAGAGTGTTGGAAGCCGTGGAATTTAGACAACGTTCAGATATTCATTGGGCCCGCAAATTGTGGCATATGACAGGGGTCTCTCTGATGGCGGGCCTGTATGCCTGGCTGCCGGAGCAGTGGAGTTTGGCTTTGATCGCGATTGCCTGGTTGGCTTTTGTTCCGGTGGACTTTGTCCGACTCAGGGTTTCAGCCTTGAATAAAGCACTTCTATCGCTTTTTCGCCCGATCATGCGCGAGAGCGAGATCCACAGGCTGGCCGGCACGACTTATCTCCTGACCGGAACCTTGCTGGTGATCCTTATTTTCCCAAGTCCCATTGCTCTGTTAACGCTGTTGTTTTTAGCTTTTGCGGACCCTATTGCCAGCTACTTTGGCATTCGATTTGGCAAAGATAAAATTTTGGGTGAAAAGTCCCTGCAGGGAAGTTTGGCGGCGTTTGTCGTCTGCGCTTTGTTAACTTTTGTTTATCTCAGGTACCATGCGGTGATGGTGGATCGTTTGTTTGTCGTCAGTATTCTAGCAGGTCTTGCTGGAGCCTTGGCTGAGCTGATTCCGGTGGGAAAGCTGGATGATAATTTAACTCTGCCGATCCTCAGCGGAGGCGCTCTGTGGATTTTGTTTTCTTTATTTGGTGTTTTTTCTGCTTATGTCTAAAAATTTCCTCTCTCTTTGCCGAAAGAAGTGACCCACTCTATGAATGAAAATCCTGAGAAGCAAAAACGATTGGCAATGCATATTTATGTCCTTCCTAACTTGGTAACCACAGGAAATATTTTTTTTGGATTTTATGCCATCATCCATGCGGTCAAAGGTGACTATATCAAAGCGGCCTATGCCATCGTTGCGGCGGCCATTTTCGATCTGATGGATGGTCGGCTGGCGCGCCTGACTCGCTCCACCTCAAAATTTGGCGCGGAATATGATTCCCTCTGTGATTTGGTGAGTTTTGGATTGGCTCCAGCAATTTTGCTTTTTATGTGGGCCTTGCAACCCTTTGGTCGACTGGGTTGGCTGGCTTGTTTTCTTTATGCGACCTGTGGCGCTTTGAGGTTGGCTCGTTTTAATGTTCAGGCCAATGTCGTCGAGAAGGCTTATTTTCAGGGGCTACCGATTCCGATGGCGGCTGGAATTGTAGCTTCGTCGGTTTTGGCTTTCCAAGATCTTCAGTTCGAAGCCAATGGAAATATAGGACTGTTGGCAATGACTTATTTGTTGGCCATTGTCATGGTTAGCACCTTTCGTTACCGAAGTTTTAAAGATTTGGATTTGAAAGAACGGCTGCCATTTCGTTTTCTGATTTTCGGAGTGTGCATTATTGCCATCGTGGCTTACCGGCCTGAGGTGAATCTTTTTATTCTCTTTTTAACCTATGCCATTTTGGGTGCGGTATTTGGCATTTTGAATTTTGGTAAGAACAAACGTATTCGTCCGAATGTTTATATGCCTCAAAATGTGACCAATGATCATGACTTGGTCGAAGAAGAGGACGAGGAAGATTCGGAGTCAAAAGCAGAGGCGACCAGTGAGTCCAAAAAATAAACCCCTAAAAATTGGTGTTGTTGGCGCGACCGGCATGGTCGGCAAAAGTTTTATGGAGACCTTGGAACAAAAAAAATTTCCAGTGGCTGACCTCAGACCCTTTGCCAGCGATGCCTCCGTTGGAAAGAGCATTCGCCTGCTGGGAAAAGATTATGCCGTTCAGGGATTAAAGCCCGGGTGCTTCGATGGTTTAGATCTGGTTTTTTTCTCTTCGGGAGACGACATCAGTCGTGAGTGGGCGCCTTTGGCGGCCAAAGCTGGGGCTTGGGCCATCGATAACTCGGCGGCATTCCGAATGGATCCAAAAATTCATTTGGTCGTGCCGGAGGTCAATGGTGATCTGTTAAAGTCTGAAAAGACTCCGCAGATCATTGCCAATCCAAACTGTTCAACCATTCAGCTAGTGGTGGCTTTAAAACCCTTGCATGACAAATACGCTGTGACCGATGTGCGTGTGGCTTCTTATCAGGCGGTCAGCGGTGCTGGCCAGGCTGGTTACGACGAGCTTTTATCTCAGACCAAGGGCTATGACACAAATCCACAGCCAACACCGAGCACGTTCTCGCAGCCAATTGTTTACAAT
>Ga0210057_1004385_pt1 | contig 18833 bp, 19 predicted proteins | sample CryGeyCG2114_010_2_FD_183968 | JGI IMG/M metagenome (GOLD analysis project Ga0210057, IMG submission 183968) | Groundwater microbial communities from aquifer - Crystal Geyser CG10_big_fil_rev_8/21/14_0.10 (SPAdes) (version 2) | ecosystem: Environmental > Aquatic > Deep subsurface > Groundwater ...
TTGTTGCCATGGCACTACATTCTATATGCCAGCCTGGGAAGCCTGTCTTGCCAAATGCTTGCCATTCCATCTGTCGTTTTTCTCCTGGCTTGTTGAACTTCCACAATGCAAAATCATTCGGATTCTTTTTTTCTCCCATGTCGACACGCGTCCCTGCTTCTAGTTCTTGATTTTTTAGATTTGCGAGTTTGCCGTAGTCATCTATTGTCGTGGTATCAAAATAAATGCCGTCACTTGTTTCGTATGTGTGGCCATTGTCGATGAGTGTTTGTACTTGATTGATCTGTTCCTGAATATGATCCGTTGCTTTGCACCAGATCGTTGGTTCGAGGATATTCAGTGCTTTCATGTCCTCTTTGAACATTTTTGTATAAAAGTCTGAAATCTCCCAGGCAGTTTTTCCTTCTCGCGCAGCACCCTTTTCCATTTTGTCTTCTCCATTATCTCCATCGTCTGTGAGATGCCCGACGTCGGTAATATTCATGACGTGTTTCACATCATAGCCATGATATTTGAGTGTTCGATGCAAAATGTCTTCAAACACATACGTGCGGAGATTTCCAATGTGTGCATAATTGTAGACTGTCGGACCACAGGTATACAGACCGACCTTGTGATCATGGAGAGGGGAGAAGGGTTCTTTTTGTTTTGTTGCGGTATTATAGAGTGAAAGCATAGTATTCGTTGTATTTAGTTCTTACAGTATAGAGTGGAAAGGTGAGTAATGTAAAGTAGTACACACGTATTTTATTTTATGCTATACTTATCACAACAAACTTTTTCAAAGATGTATGAGTTTATTTTCAAAAGACAACGGATTTCTTGGTGTTGATATTGGAGCATATGGAATTAAGATTGTCCAGCTTCACAAACAAAAAGGGCGTCCGCAACTTTGGACGTATGGTATTGCAGATGGTGCCTTGGATATTCATTTGCCAGAAGTGATAAACAAAACTCCTGAAGAATTGTCGCAAGAAGGCACCATGCTTGGTTCTCACACGACAAAAGTAAAAAAAGATGATACACAGCCGTTGTATTTTGGGGAAAGTGATCCTCGTGTTGATAGATATGCTGAGGTGTTGAAGAGTCTGATGAAAGAAGCTCGAGTCACCACGCGTCTCGCCACCGCGAGTATTCCTGTGTCTCATGTATTTCACACGATAGTGACACTCCCAAAGGTAGAAAAGGAATCAGAGATGAAAACCTATATTAATGCTGAATTGAAAAAAGTATTGACTCGACCACTCGAAGATATGCAGGTGGTACATCAAAAAATTCCAAGCACAAACAACGATGAAAAATATATGCGTGTCCTTGTGACTGCGGCGCCAAAGACAATGGTTGCGTTTTATTCTGCAATTTTTCAAAAAGCGGGGCTTGAACTAAAAGAATTGGAGACCGAAGCGTTTGCTATTGAGCGGTCGCTCGTGGGAAAGGATACTGCTACGATGATGGTTGTTGATGTGGGCGCTGAACGAACCAATTTTTTTATCATGGACCAGGGTCTCCCCATGACACATCGGAGTATCCAAGTCGGGGGAGACAATATTGACAAAGTACTTTCAGATGCTCTCGGTGTAGAACATGAACTGGTTGATGTGATGAAAGGTGACGTAAGTGAAATCGCATGGGATGAAGAAACGATGTCTGTATTTGATGTTGTTCTTGATCCTATTTTGAAGGAAGTACAATATAGTTTTGACTTGTTTCTCAGTCAATCTGGGAATCAGGTAAAACGTCCGGAAAAGATTGTCCTCACAGGAGGATCCTCTGTATTTCCACCGTTGAAAAAAAGGTTGGAACAAACGTTTGATTTGCGTGTATTTATTGGGGATCCGTGGGCACGCATCGTTTATCAGCAAGAAATCAAGTCACTGTTGTCTGAGATGGGACCACGCATGGCAGTGAGTATTGGACTAGCACTTAGAAACATTATAGAATGATTTTGTAAAACTATTCTGTCCACAGAGTAGTTCTATTCCTCGTCAAAATTTGTTATACTGGTTCTAGGAGATTAATTTCATCGTATGGCCGATACACAACTTGCACATATCTTACTCGTCGAAGATGATACTTTTTTGGCAAATATTTATAAAACCAAATTTGAAATGGAAGGGTTCAAAGTATCTGTTGCAGAAGATGGCGAAGCTGGATATGAGGCAGCCGGGAAGATAAAGCCAGATCTTATTCTCCTCGATATATTGCTACCAAAGATGGATGGATTTTCTGTGCTCAAAAAATTGAAAGAAACTGATAGTGTGAAAGAAATTCCTGTTATTTTGTTGACCAATCTTGGACAAAAAGATGATGTAGAAAAAGGACTTGAGTCTGGTGCTGTGGATTATCTGATCAAGGCACATTTTAAACCATCTGAAACCGTAGCAAAGGTAAAAAAAGTTCTTGGTTTATAAATACAAGTAACAGTGGTAGAGCATATACGATGCTACATATTTGTGTATCATCGTAGGTGTCCTTTACCCACGCTGTTTTGCGTATAAGGTAATACACCACAAATCTATGACTATCTTTTTTCAAAGAGAGGGGGTGAGTACATGAATAAAAAAGGTTTTACCTTGATCGAATTGCTTGTTGTTATCGCGATTATCGGTCTTTTGTCAACACTCGCCGTTGTGGCTCTCGGGTCAGCACGTGAGAAGGCAAATGATGCAAAACGTCTTTCTGACCTCAAACAGGTACAGACTGCGCTCGAACTCTACTATACGGATAACAATTTGTATCCTTCAACGACTGCAAGTGGTGTCACTCTTGGAAGCACAAGTTATGCTTGTTTGAATTCAAGTGGATTCGCAGCAGTAAATTGTGCAACTCCATATATGGGGCTTGTTCCTAGTGATCCAGTAGCAGCACAGTCTTACACCTATATTGGTGCAACAGACGGATCTACCTATAGCATAAATGCAACATTACAAGGAACCGTAAGTGGTTTGACTGGTAGTGTTACAGCAACACCTTCAGGTATCCAATAATATTCAAATTTGAACGCGTTCAAATTTGGAGCAAAGAGCATCTCGTCGTAAAAACGGGGTGCTTTTTTTATCGTACAATGAGCTTGTTCTGCGTATAGCGTACCGCTGTGAAAGATGATACACTGTTTCCATATGGATATTTTATTTTTCTTTGTTCATGGGCTTCTTTTTGGGAGTTTTTTGAATGCATGGATCTGGCGAACACGATCTGGAAAGCCAATCTGGAAGGGCAGATCAATGTGTCCAAAATGTAGCAATACACTTACCTGGAAAGAAAATATTCCACTAGTAAGTTTTGTGTGGCTACGAGGACGCTGTTTGACATGTCAGGATACCATTTCAATCCAGTATCCACTGGTAGAATTGGCGATGGCTTGTTTGTTTGCATTCTCTGCATGGTTTCATGCTGGATATATTCTCCTCGCTTTTCGTGATGCGTTTATTTTATTTTTTCTCACGTTTGTCTTTGTGTACGATACGTTGTACCAAGAAATTTGGGATAGGATGACAACGTATCCTGCGTTTGCATTACTTATCCCTACGGCACTATTGGGTTGGCATTCAGGAATGTCGATAACTGTTGGTATTGTTGTCGGTGCTGGATTTTTTCTCTTGCAATATTTGGTATCAAAAGGAAAGTGGATTGGTGGCGGAGATATTCGGCTTGGGATGTTCATGGGTGTTATTTTAGGTTGGCCACTCATCTTGGTTGCACTCTTTTTTGCCTATGTTGGTGGTACGTTGTTTGTCCTGCCGTTTCTCATGTTAGGAAAAAAACATATGGCAACCAGAGTTCCCTTTGGAGCATATCTCACTGTGGGTACAGTCATCGCAATGTTTTATGGAATGCAGATTGTATCATGGTATGTCGGTTTGATTTCGTAATATGACAAAGATATTCCTTTTTGATATTGATAAGGTCCTTGTTCATGCCCCGGGGTATGGAGCAAATCATACACTCGAAGAAGCTGGGCTTGATGTCTCTTGGAAAGAAGATTTTTTTCGAGATTTTTATAAAGATTGCCAACGTGGAACGGTAGATATAAAAGAAGTATTGTCTCCGTATTTGGAAAAAGCAGGATGGAAAAAAAGTGTAGAAGCCTTTTTGAGGTCATGGTTTGTATATGAACATCACCCTGATACGGCATTGCTTGATTTTATACAGACACTCAGAGCAAAGGGATTGCCTTGTATCATCAATTCTGATCAAGAACCAAATCGAAAGCAATATATTCTTGAAGAGATGAATTTTAAACATCTGTTTGATGCTTTTTATTTTTCCTGTGATATTGGATATTTGAAGCAAGATGTAAAGAGATTTGAAATCGTGTATGATGATATAGTGAAACAATTTGGAGCTATTAAAAAAGAAGAAATTTTTTATATAGATGATCAGGAGGAGAATGTTTCTATAGCGAAAGAATTTGGGATGGATGCAATTGTGTATGAGTCGAGTGAGAAGGTGATTCAAGAAATTAACAACAGAATAGAACACAGATAACCAGGATTTCTAGGATGAACCATGATAATACATCTTGGTAAAGCGAGGTAATCCTGGAAATCTGTGTTCCACAGTATATATATGGCTAGCCAAGAATTGAAACAAAAAGTAACAAAACTTCGATCCCAGATCGATGATCTTCGTCACAAGTATCATGTTCTTAACGATCCGCAAGTAACGGATAAAATGTACGAAGGATTGATGGACGAACTCAGAAAACTAGAAGAACAGCATCCTGAACTTCGGACATCAGATTCACCAACGCAACGTGTGGCTGGGAAAATTGCATCAGGATTTTCCAAGGTCACGCATCAAGTTCCACAGTGGTCGTTTGATGATGCCTTTTCTCGAGAAGATCTGGACAAATGGGAAGAGAGAAACATGAAAATCCTTGAAAAACAGTTTGGAAGTAAGCCGACAGATTTGTCATATGTGTGTGAATTGAAAATTGATGGACTTCATATTGTCCTCACGTACGAGAATGGACAATTGCAGACAGCTGCAACGAGAGGTGACGGGACTGTTGGTGAGGATGTCACACAAAATGTAAAAACAATACATAGTATTCCATTGACTATTCAAGAAAAAGAAACACTTGTTGTGGAGGGAGAAGTATGGCTCGGGACAAAGATGTTTGCACAAGTAAATAAAGAGCGAGAAAAAGCAGGGGAAGCGTTGTATGCAAATCCTCGCAATGTTGCAGCTGGCACACTTCGTCAGCTGGATTCACAGATTGTCGCTGCACGAAAATTGCAATTTACTGCGTATGATATTTCGCTTGGCAATGCGCCAGATACGCAGGAAAAGGAATTGAAACAGCTCGGTACATTGCGTTTTCCAACGGATGATGATTGGCAGGTGTGCAAGAACATGGATGACGTGTGGAAAATGTATGTTGAATGGCAACATAGAGATGTCACGCGGAAGCCGTTTTGGGTGGATGGACTGGTGATCAAAATAAATCAAAAAAAATATCAAGATGCACTCGGGTTTACTGGAAAGTCGCCACGGTGGGCGATTGCAATGAAGTTCCCAGCCGAGCAGGGGACGACGACTATTCGTGACGTGTATTGGCAAGTGGGTCGTACGGGAGTCCTCACGCCTGTTGCACACATGGATCCTGTCCAGCTCGCAGGGACGACGGTGACGCATGCGACGCTTCACAATATGGACGAGATCAAGCGTCTTCGTGTAAAAGTTTGCGACAAAGTTGTCGTAGAAAAAGCAGGTGATATCATCCCAAAAGTTCTTCGTGTGCTCGACAAGATGCGAGATGGGTCTGAAAAAGCTATTCGAGAGCCAAAGAAATGCCCAGTGTGTCTGTCTGCGGTCACGCGTGCTCAGATTGATGCAGGCAAAGGAAAACAAGAATCAGGCGCTGGCATTGTCTGTACCAATTCTGCGTGCTACGCACAAGAACTCAGAAGAATTGCGCACTTTGTCTCAAAAGCTGCATTCAATATCGATGGGATGGGAAAGAAAATTGTGGAGCAACTTGTTGACGAAGGACTCATAAAACATGCTGCAGATATTTTTACCCTCACGGTAGGGGATTTGTCTGCGCTCGAAAGATTTGGAGAAAAGTCGGCAGAAAATCTCGTCAATGCCATAGAAACATCACAAGATGTCACGCTTGCGCGATTTATTTTTGCGCTCGGGATTCCTCATGTGGGAGAAGAAACGGCAGTGCGACTTGCAGACGTGTATGGCAAGATAGAAAAGTTGCAACAAGCAACGCAGGAAGAGCTGGAAGCAATAGAAGATGTGGGAAGTACGGTTGCCGTATCGATTGTGAGTTGGTTTGGGAAGAAAGAGAATCAGGAGTTTATTGATACGCTGCGTGAGAATGGCGTACGCATTCAATATGCAAATAAGCAAATAGGCAAACAAGTGTTTGCTGGAAAAACGTTTGTTCTTACAGGAACATTGTCGACGATGACGCGCGATGAGGCAAAGGAAAAGATCCGAGCGCGTGGGGGAGATGTGTCGGGAAGTGTGAGTAAGAAGACGGATTTTGTGGTAGTGGGGGAGAATGCTGGAAGTAAAGCAGAGAAAGCGAAGAGCTTTGGGGTGAAGATGGTGGATGAAGAGGAGTTTGGGAGGATGTTGTAATTTTAATTGAAGAAGGCCTGTGTCGCGGACGACACAGGCCTTTGTTGTTGCTCACGCCGTCATGGCGGCAGCGAGCTGTCGGTTCATCTTGGCGGCGGCTTCTCCGGCCGCCATTGCGTAGTCGAGACCGCTCGAGGCGTAGATGATGCCTCTGGACGAGTTGAAGACTGCGCCACCTGTGCAGTCGCTGTTGCGAGCCGATGCGACAGACGCTTCAAGATCGCCGCCCTGTGTGCCGAGGCCGGGGACGAGGATGAAGGCGTCGTCCTCGAGATCACGGCGGGCTCTTGCCAGCTCAGCCGGGTACGTGGCTCCGATGACGAGGCCGCAGTTCCCATTCTTGTTCCAGTCACGCTGGATAGTTCGGGCGATGACGATCCAGAGCTGTGTCCAGGTGTTCACGTGGATGTCCTGGAACTTTCCGGAGCCCGGATTGGACGTCTTGGCGATGAAGATGCAGCCCTTTTCCTCATGCTTGAGGAAGGGTTCCATCGCATCCCGCCCAACATAGGGGTTCAGCGTGACCGCATCGCAGCCGAGCTCGCCGAAGATCAGCTCAGCGGAGGCCTCGTTCGTGTGGCCGATGTCTCCGCGTTTGGCGTCGCAGATCACGGGAACATCCGGCGCCACCTTGTGGATGTGCCGGATGATGCTCCAGAGTGCGCTGATGCCGCCCTTAAGCGCATGGCGTTCGAAGAACGCGAGATTCGGCTTGTACGTGGCCGTATGTCCCGCAGTTGCGTCGACGATGTCACAGAAGAAGCGAACCAGGACCTTCTCGGTGAGATTTCCGTTGTTCACCGAAGGCGGGAACTTGGTCAGATCGGGATCGAGCCCGACGCAGAGGAATCGTTTCTGCTGCCACTGTGCGTGGAGCAGTTCAAAAAAGTGTCTCTTCACTATGTGGATCCTCCTGTCTTGAATCGCCCCTTGCGATTGTTTATGATATTAGACTGCAGGTAGAGAGAAGTCAAGAAAAAAAGCCCCGCCTGAAATATATCCACTAGGATTGATCGGTCGGGGCTTCGGTTTTTTTTATAAAGGAAGAAGTGACACTACAAAATCGATAGCCATGAGGGTAACAAGATAAACAGGAAAAGGGGGGAGGCTCAGGAGAGTGACAATTGTGCCAACACGTTTTTTGATACGAAGATAGAAAATATATAAAAAGTAGTAAATGTGAATAATATTTAATAATGCAAATATAGCAAAGAAATACCATGCATTCCCTCGGACAGCATCATGGACTGTTATTACATACAAACCATAAAAAAGAGTGGTTAGCACAGCTAAAGTGAAAGGTATGGGAATACGTGTTGATTTTTTCATAGGGTGTATACAGTATTATTGGTCGGTTGGGGTTTCGTTTTTTTATGGAATCCAATCTTTTCAGGCAATATTAATAATATTTGTGAATATAAAATAAAACCCAATGTTATTAATGTGAACAATTCTATACTTTTTAAGCTTGCAGTACCCTCTAGGATCGTATTTTGATATTCCAATATTTGGCTCTGAGGTTTTTCAGATAACATTTTTTTTAAATAAGTAGTACTGCTATCTAGGGCACCCAAATTGAAAGCTATTAAGCCGATAGGTAGTATTAATCCAATTTTTAAAAAAAGTTTATATAAAATTTTATAACTATGAGGATATTTGAAAGCTGCAATAGTATAGCCTGTCAAAATTGCCACTATAACTCCTCCTAGAACTGTCTCTAACATAATTATCTTGGATAAAACTTATTATGTTACTATACGTTATAAATATATTGTTCGGCAAGTTACAAATATGCGTTATTGCCCAAAATCCCTCCCTCTGCTAGAATGAAAAGCGTATATAGCCTACAAGGGAAGATAGTAGTTTAATATTCACCCCTTCGAAGATCCCCTCTTGATCTCCCCCTTGGTAAGGGGGAGAAACGTACTAACTTATTATGAAATTAGAAATCGAAGACATCGAACACATCGCAGACCTCGCTCGTCTACACCTCACTGACGAGGAAAAAGAACGCTATGCAGACCAGCTGTCGGCTGTTTTTGATTATATTAGTATGCTGAATGAAGTGGATACCACGGGAGTAGCAGAGACCTGCCAAGTGACAGAACTAGAGGATGTGGTGCGAGAAGATGTGGTAGCAGAGTCAGATGAAGAAACAAGAAAGAAGATTATTGCACAGTTTCCGGATAAGGTGGGGAATTTGTTGAAGGTGAAGGCAGTGTTTGATAACTAATGCATTCGGATATCCGGATAATCCAGATTTACAGATACTATGAACCTCAATGAATTGACAATCAAACAAGCGCGTGAAGGCCTTGATAGCGGGAAGTTTTCGTCGGTGGAACTCACTCAGGCATGCCTCGACCGAATTCACGATCACAATGAAGAACTCAATGCGTTTATTACGGTTACCGACGAACTGGCACTCGAGGAAGCAAAGAAGGCTGATGAAATGATTGCGAGAGGGGAACAGAAGATGCTGACTGGTATTCCATATTCTGTAAAAGATGCTATCTGTACACTGGATGTTCGTTCGACTGCATCTGCAAAGATTCTCAACAACTATATTCCACCATTTGATGCAACCGTGATCAGAAAAATCCGTGAACAAGGTGCTGTGCTTGTTGGAAAGACAAACTGTGATGCATTTGGACACGGAGCAAGTAATGAACAGTCCATGTATGGTCCGGTAAAAAATCCACATGACACGAGTAAAGTCGCCGGTGGATCGTCTGGTGGTGCGGCTGCATCTGTTGCTGATCATCAATGCCTTTTTGCAATTGCAGAAGATACAGGAGGATCTATTCGTCAGCCTGCGGCGTTTTGTGGTATTTATGGGATTCGTCCAAGCTATGGACGTAACTCTCGTTATGGAATTATGCCGATGGCAAGCTCATTTGATACCGTCGGACCGATGGCAAAAACAGCTGGGGATATTGCGATACTGATGGAAGTGATGGCGGGCGTTGACGAAAAAGATGCGACTACTGTTGCGGATGTTGTGCCTGTGTACGATGAAGAAATTGGGAAATTAGAAATTGGAAATTTACGGGTCGGTGTGCCGAAAGAATACTTTGAATTGGAAGGATTGGATGAAGAAGTAAAAAATGCGGTTGAAGCAAAAATTAAAGCACTCGAAGAAGCTGGGGCGACGATTGTTCCGGTTTCTTTGCCGCACACAAAGTATGCAATTCCTGTGTACTATATTGCTGTACCGAGTGAAGATAGTTCAAATCTTGGGCGTATCGATGGCATTCGCTATGGTGTACAGTCTGATATGGAAAAGCTGTATGATACCTACGCACATTCTCGGGAACATGGATTTCCAGAAGAAGTAAAACGTCGTATCATGGTTGGAACGTATGCACTCTCTGCTGGATACTACGATGCATATTATCGCAAAGCACAACAAGTTCGTACGCTTATCATGCAAGATTTTGATACCGTGTTTCAAGATGTAGATGTTCTCATTACACCAACATCCCCATTCCCAGCATTTGGCATTGGAGAAAAGAAAGATGATGTGATTGCGATGTATCTTGCTGATGTGTTTGTTAGTCCTGCTTCTGTTGCAGGTATTCCTGGTATTTCTGTCCCTGCAGGCATGTCAAAAGATGGATTGCCAATTGGGATGCAGATCATTGGACCGAGAATGGGTGAGAGTAAGATTCTTCAGGTAGCAAATGTGATATAATAGAATCCGAATTTACAAATCTTTATCCGAATCTACAAATATCCTAATGCCTACAAATCTATTTTGAAAGATATTTGTAACATTTCGGATTATATACACATAAGGAGGGGATATGGTAAACGTTATACACAAAGAGCTTTCATATCAGCTAAACGGTGTCTTGTTTTCAGTGCATAATTCAGTAGGGAAATACGCGAGTGAAGCACAAGTATGTGACTTGATAGAACAAGAGTTGAAAGTTGCTGGTATACAGTATGAAAGAGAAAAATAGTACTTGAAATAAAGTATAGAAAATTTTTGAAAAAAGAGGATTACGAGCAAGTACAGCGGTATTTGAAGACGTTAAATTTAGCATTGGGCATTCTTGTAAATTTCAGAGATGAACGTATTTACCCCAAAAGAGTGCTCAATGGTGGAGGAAAAGAATAAACATTATTTGTAATTATTCGGATATTTGTAGATTCGGATAAACATTTGTAAATTCGGATTATATATGCGTGAAGAAACTATAAAAAAAGTGCAAGAAGATGCTGACAAAGATTTTAGCTATGCGCTGAATGAAACAGGGGATTACCGCGAGTCATGGCGGATTTTTCGTATCATGGCAGAATTTGTCGAAGGCTATCAATTTTTGAATTCATTGCATAATGAAGTGACCGTGTTTGGATCTGCGCGATTTGATGAAAATGAAAAACATTACATCGTTGCTCGCGCATTTGGAAAACTTCTGGCCGAACATGGATATACGACGATTACTGGCGGTGGTCCGGGGATTATGGAAGCTGCAAATAGGGGAGCTCAGGAAGGCCATGGTCCTTCTGTTGGTTTGAATATTCAACTTCCCTTTGAACAACGAGTCAATCCATATGTTGGGAAGTCGACTGCATTTTACTATTTCTTTACGCGAAAAGTAATGTTGACCAGTCCTGCACACGCACACATTTTTTTCCCAGGTGGATTTGGCACGTTTGATGAATTTTTTGAAGTCGTGCACAATATTGAAATAGGGAAGATGTGTCCTATGCCCATTGTGCTTGTTGGAAAAGACTATTGGGAACCGGTTGTACATTTTATCAGAGAAAAAACATGTCCCATGGGTTCGGTAAAACGTGAACATGTGGATTCGTGGAAGATTGTTGATACAGCAGAAGAGGCAATCGCGGCTATGGAAGAGATGGGAAAAGAAATTCCACATTGTGATTTGTCTGTCTCCAATTTTCATAGTGGAGAAAAAAATATTGATTGGCGTATATTTCGTATCATGGCAGAATTGGTTGAAGGATTTGAATTTCTTACAGGGCTTGTCGAAGATGTTACCGTCCTTGGTACTCGACATATTGAACAAGATTCTCACTATTATGCGACGGCGTATGAACTGGGAAGTCGCTTGGCAAAAAGTGGGTATGCCGTTGTAACTGGTGGTTCTATTGGTGTCGCGGAAGCGGTCAATAAAGGTGCAATGGAAGCAGGAGGAGAATCACTCGGTATTGGTCTTGAAGTCTATGGCAAAGAATCCATGAATCCATACGTGACCAAATCTATTTCATTCAAATTTCCGTTTACTCGCAAGTTGATTGTCACTGCGCCATCAAAAGCGTTTATCTTTTTTCCAGGAGGATTTGGGACACTGCATCACCTGTTTGAAATTTTAACACTTATTGAAACAAAAAAAATGCAACAAATTCCTATTATTCTTATTGATCATGCATTCTGGGAACCGATACATGCCTTTATAAAAAAAGTAATGGTGCATGATGTCAAAAGTATTAGCGATAAAGATGACGAATTGTACCAGATTGTCGATACCGTGGAAGCGGCTATGAAATTGCTTCACGATTTTCGTCCGAATCATAACAACAAAACATAGGATATGATCCCTTGGTTCCAGTTTACATCAGTCCATATTGGTCCTGTTGCATTGCAAGTATGGGGTTTTTTTGTGGCTCTTGGCATGATACTGTCTGTAGTGTTGATCCAAAGAGAAGCAAAAAAAAGATTGCTCAATGCTGAACCACTTTTGGATCTTGCATTGAAGATGATTTTTTTCGGTGTGGTTGGGGCGCGATTGTTTCACGTATTCTTTTATGAACCTACTTTTTTCATAGCACATCCAGCAGAAATTATTGCGATTTGGCATGGAGGCTTGTCATCGTTTGGTGGGCTTGTCGGTGCGATGCTTGCTTTTGTCATTGCAATCAAGCGAAAAAAAATTCAAACACAATTTTTGACAATATACGGAAATATCATTGCCTACAGTGCACTTTTTGGGTGGATGGTCGGACGTATTGGGTGCCTGATGATCCATGATCATCTCGGAAAAGAGTCTGAGTGTTTTCTTGCATTTGATTCTCCACAGGGAAAGCGACTTGATTTGGCCTTTCTTGAAATACTGGGCCTTGTTCCATTGGCGATTGCGTTTTTTGTCTTGAAGAAAAAAAAGAAAGAAGATCTGTTTGCTCCGCTGTTGTTTGTATATTATGGTCTGTTGCGGTTTATTCTCGATTTTTGGCGTGCTGAGGCATCGTTTGCTACTGGTGATGTGCGGTATCTAGGATTGACTCCAGCACAATATTTTGCTATGGTTCTCGTAGTTTTTGGGGTATTTCTCTATACAAAGAGACCCTCACCAAAAAAAGTATCATAGTCTATGAAAGAAGCGCGAGATCGTATAGAAATTATGGCCCCAGCGGGGTCATTTGATTCACTCAGTGCGGCGATTCATGCAGGAGCAAATTCTGTCTATTTTGGTATCGAACAACTCAACATGCGAGCAAAAGCAGCCAATAATTTTACCATCGACGATCTCACGACCATTGTCTCACAATGTCAAGAAGCTGGAGTAAAAACATATCTTGCACTCAATACCGTCATGTATACACACGACATGGCACTCATGAAGAAAATTTGTGATAAAGCAAAAGAAGTAGGGCTCACGGCTATCATCGCGGCAGACTTGGCAGCTATTACGTATGCAAAAAGCATTGGTCTTGAAGTGCATATTTCTACTCAGCAGAATGTTACCAATTATGAAACAGTAGAATTTTTTTCCACATATGCGGATGTCATCGTGCTTGCTCGTGAAGTAACGTTGAAGCAAGTACAAGAAATTCATGATTTGATTATAAAAAATGATTTGCGTGGACCAAAAGGAGACCTTATTCAGATAGAACTTTTTGCACACGGCGCACTTTGTGTTGCTATTTCTGGCAATTGCTACATGAGTCTTGCCACAGACAATTCTTCTGCAAATAGGGGAGCCTGCCGACAAAATTGTCGTCGTGCGTATCGTGTCATAGATGACGAAACAGGAGTCGAATTGAAAATAGAAAATGAATTTGTCATGTCGCCAAAAGATTTGTGTACGATTGGATTTATCGATCAAATTCTTGATACCGGTGTCAGTGTATTAAAACTGGAAGGACGAGGACGTTCTCCAGACTATGTCCGTACCGTGACACAATGTTATCGAGAAGCTGTTGATGCATACTACGAAGGAACGTATACAAAAGAAAAAATTGCTGCATGGATTGTTGAGCTCGAAAAAGTATACAACCGTGGATTTTGGCATGGTGGATATTATCTCGGCAAGACCATGGCAGAGTGGAGTGGGGCGTATGGCTCACAAGCAACACAAGAAAATATTTTTATCGGACGTGTGTCTCATTATTATGATGACAAACATGTTGCAGAAGTAACGATGGAAACAGAGACACTTGAAAAAGGACAGACAATGCTCTTTACCGGACCAACAACAGGCGCAGTGACGATAGAACATGCAGAACCGTGGGTGAATGATGCGCCTGTCGACATGGCAAAAAAAGGCGATGTCTTGAGTGTTGTCGTCTCAGAACGAGTGCGAGCAAATGACAAAGTATTCGTTGTCGTCCCACGAAAGAGTGTGCAATAATCAATGCTATGCCCAAGATTATTCACTATAGAGAAAATTGTATTGGATGTGATTCGTGTGTGCTCTATGCGCCGAGATATTGGCAAATAGAAGAAGATGGAAAATCGACACTGACACGTGGTGTATACAAAGATGGCGTAGGACAGCTGGATATCGATGACGTAGAGCTTCCTGGCAATATAGAAGCAAGTATGGCTTGTCCCGTAGGAATTATTCGCATTCAGGATGATAGTGGAAAGAATATTGGGCGTACGTAGTAGTTCAACAAACATGGAGAGGTGACTGAGTGGTCGATAGTACTACCTTGGAAAGGTAGCATACGGGAAACCGTATCGCAGGTTCGAATCCTGTCCTCTCCGCATAAAAATTCTCGAATCCAAACGATAGTTGAAAATTGTCAGATGTTGTGTAAGGAATGTAATAGAAGAAAATCAGGAAAATAAAATTAATTGAGAAAACATGAAGCAGTTAATCCAAGAAATAAAAGAGTGGGAACATGGTTGGTGGCAGTATTTGAAGTACAGTTATAAACTTACGGTTTGGATCTATATAGCAAAATTTCGAGGAGTTCGTTCTTTTTTTAAAAAACATTTTGATATCTTTTTAAGAACGAGTTTCATTGTTTTTGCTCTTGGTGTTGGATTACTTTTACATATCTTTGGTGGTAGTGCATTTACTCAAGATATTTTAAGTAATTATCTTGTCGCTATTGGTGCAATGGCAGGTAGTGCGATTGCTATTGTTTTTACAATATCCATTTTTTTACTTCAAAGTGCAGCCGATCTATACTCCTCGCAATATTTTGAAGTTTACATACATGATTGGCGAGAAAAAATAGTTTATGTATTGGTTATATTGATAACATTACTATTTTTTGGCACTGGTTTATATGTTGGGGGGATAACAGATATACCCGAGAATGTTAGTAATTACATCGTTTGGATTTCTTTAACATTGGTAGGTACAATTTTTGCATTGATAGATTGGCAATACAAAACTGTTCGTCAAAAAATAAGTCCAACTAAAGCAATTAGTTTTTTAGAAAATCAGGGTATTAAATTTTTAGACAACGTACATGCTGACGCACAACGTATTGCCAATATTATGACCACAAGAGACGGCAGTCTTACTGAAAATGAAGCACTAGCGAGGACATATAATTACTTTTTTAAACCACGTATTATTGATTTAAATAGACAGCTTGAAAACCTTGTTGAAATTTCTCTTAAACTTTCCGATAAACAAGAAGTGGGTACAACAAAAAGAGGTTTTACAGCTGTTTATAATGTACTTGCAAAATACCTTGAGGTTAGAAAAACATCGTCGGTTGCTATGCCGTCTGGCATAGTGTTAATGGCTGTTGAAAGCGATAGTCAACGATTTTTATTTGATAACCTAGACCGTCTTAATAAAGCGGGCGAAAAGTTTATAAAGGAAGACAAAGATGTACAAGCTACTTACATTCTAAACATTTATCAATCACTTGCTGAAAAAGCTAAAGATATAACTTACCTCGGCAAAACTAGAGATAATCCAATTCTTGAAAATATTGTAGGTAATCTTGAATTATATATCGGTATTGGGATGAGAGCAAAAAATCTTGAGGTTGTTTTTCAAGGTGCAGAAAAGCTCGGGAATGTTGCCGTTTCAGTTGCAAGTGTAGGTTTAAGTCACACTTTGCAGGGCATACAAGATAAACTACAAGAAATTGCAGTTTATGGAGTCATTGAGAAACAAACCATTATTGTCGACCAATGTAATACAAACATTATTAAAATTTTAGGACTTGCATTTACAAACGATAATATAATAGCACAATATCAATTTTCATCGGGTTTGAAACATATAGCCAACATAGCCCTTTATATATTTACAGCAAGACAAGCAGGATACATACCAAACGATTTTAGCACATCCTTTGCAATGACAAAGGGGTATGACACTCTGTATGAACTACTTATTAGCATACTTCAATATTACCAAAAAATTGCTGATAATAAAAAAGGTGCATACCGCAGAAATATTACGGAATTTTTTGATGAGTTATACCGTAGTTTAAGAACACTATCCGAGAATCTTAAAGATAGCGACAACTTACTTACCGAGAGTATTGGTCGGTTATTATTTAACGTGAACGACATTATTATTCAATTAATAAAAGACGCAGAATTCTCCGATGAACATGACGAATTATACAAACAACTTGGCTGGAATACACATTTACCATATTGGTTTGTCCACCACTCAGAAAAATTTGATGCGGGGTCAAACAATTTCAGATCTTTGACTGAAAGTGTTGCTAAGACAGGAATACTCGCTATTGAAAGACTGGATAATAAAGAATTAGCAGAGGACGCCGTACAATGTCTTGGCTCAATAACCCAAGAAGCACTCAAAAAAAATATTGATAAATATGGATATGACGAACCAAGAATACTTGAAAAAGCTTGTTATCTTGGTATACTTGCTTTGAAAAAAGACTGGCTTGAGGTTTATGCTGAAACGGTAGTAAAAATACTGGAGTTTCAACCCAAATATGAGACAAAGTACTTTAGTAATATACCGCCTCACATTGATATAAGTAAAATTTCTCCCAAAAAAGAACAGTTATATTTTGAAATAATGCATTGGCGAAGTGAATTCAACAATAATCGTCTTAATAGAATGACTGGTTTACGAGATGACGCTGAGTCAATGATGTATGAATTAATTGATGTTGGCGATATAGACTGGTTTACATTCAAAGTTTGGAGTAAATGGAATGCTAGTAGTCCTGTTGAAGATAAGATTAAGAAAGAAATTGAAAATATGAGTAAAAAGCGATCTGTAGAAAAATTGTTGTCGTGCATTGAAAAAATAGCAGATAAAAAAAGAAAATAATATCAATAACTATTCAACCACGTTCCAACATCGTCCCATCCTCTCCGCATTTATACAAATAAAAAAACACTTCTAAAAAAGTGTTGAAAGTCCGCCGTGCTCCGAAGAACACGGCGGGTCGTGATATATACGTTGAGATTAGGTCATGTTGACCGTCTCATCGATCCTGATCGGATTGGGATCCTCCAACCCCCGTCCGAGAACAAAGCGCGCCCGACGTGTTGTGTTGTCATCCGAGTATTGGGTGGAAGGTTTTTCCAGGAAGACAACACCGAATGGAATTCCTTCTGTCACTATGCGCATCAACTGTTGTGCCGCAAACTCTGGGGAGTTGCAGCGCTGAAGCGTTTTTATCACGTGGTCGCGTATGGTCGCTTTGTCGTACGTCACATTTCCTCCTATGGTGAGTACCAATGTAGACATATTTGCTCTCTTTGTCAAGGAATATTTACAGATCTTCTTTTGACCTGTACACTGACATCGTAGTTTTCAACAAGTATATATGTCACATATAAAAAAAGCATATCTTGCAGGTGGATGCTTTTGGGGTATGGAAGAACTGTTCCGAAAGCAGACGGGCGTTTTGGATACTCAGGTTGGTTATACTGGCGGGGAAAATGATGACCCTACATACGAGCAACATCCTGGCCATGCCGAAGCGCTGGAAATTTCATACGATTCAGAAAAAACATCATTCAAGCATATTCTTGATTTCTTTTTTCGTATCCACAATCCTACAACAAAAAATCAACAGGGCAATGATATAGGATCTTCGTATCGATCTGCGATTTTTTTTCAGAATGATGAAGAAAAGAATGAAGCAGAACAGTTTGTCGATCTCGTGACTGCATCAAAGCGGTGGGACAATCCTGTTGTGACAACACTTGAACCTTTCACTGCATTTTACCCAGCCGAAACATACCACCAAGATTATCTTCAAAAAAATCCTGGTGGGTATTCTTGTCATTTTGTTCGTGGAGATTCGTATCTTGCACAATAATCATGTAAAAGTCATAGCATTGAATTTATTTTTTATCTTTTTTTCTGTTTGAATTTGTTTACATCTGTTTGAATCTGCTGTAAAAAAACAGCAGATGAAACAAATTCTAACGGATTTGAACGAATTTTTTCTTTAGACCCAATATATGTTCCCAATAGAACAGATTGTCAGATTGAAGTACAAATACATTGCAAAGCCACTTCTTTTTCGACGTGATCCAGAAGACGTGCATGATACAGCGTTAACACTTGGAAAAACACTTGGAAAAAGTGTGCTTGTGAAATCTTTTTTTTGTTTTTGTTTTGTCCGTCATGATGAGATGCTAAAGCAAACAGTCTGTGGTATTTCTTTTGAAAATCCTATAGGACTCGCGGCAGGTTTTGATAAAAATGCAGAGATGCTGGATATCTTGCCAACGATTGGATTTGGCTATGCAGAAGTAGGATCTGTAACAGGGGAGGCGTGTGTAGGGAATGCAAAACCACGTCTTTGGAGAATTCCAGAAGAAAAAAGCTTGCGTGTGTATTATGGATTGAAAAATGATGGGGCTGAGGCTATTTCGGCAAGATTGAAAGGAAAAACGTTTGGGTTTCCTGTCGGCGTGAGTATTGCAAAGACAAATTCACCTGCGACTGTTGAAACAGAGCAGGGGATAGCGGATTATATGAAAGTTGCGGAAGCGTTTCGTGATATTGGTGATTACATCACGATCAATACCAGCTGTCCAAACGCATTTGGAGGAGAGCCTTTTT
>Ga0210057_1004386_pt1 | contig 18828 bp, 19 predicted proteins | sample CryGeyCG2114_010_2_FD_183968 | JGI IMG/M metagenome (GOLD analysis project Ga0210057, IMG submission 183968) | Groundwater microbial communities from aquifer - Crystal Geyser CG10_big_fil_rev_8/21/14_0.10 (SPAdes) (version 2) | ecosystem: Environmental > Aquatic > Deep subsurface > Groundwater ...
CAAATTGTGAACAGCACAGGCATCTCCTCGCAAAATTAAGTGATAAAAACAGTATAAAAAATTATCGGAGTGGTCAAACGTTTGACTGAACAATTCGCTTTGAGCAAAATTAGATTAAATAGAAATTATATAACGGAAGGTTTTGAAGATTTAAGGTTTCTTTTTTGCGGCAGCTTTTTTATTCTCGTTTTCTTTTATTTTCAATTTATCTTCGAGATTTAATCTATCTAAAAGTTCCTTGTATCTGTTTCTAATTGTTACTTCGGTAATTCCTGCTACGTCCGCTACTTCTCTTTGCGTTTTTTTCTCATCGTTGATTAATGCCGCAACATAAAGCGCTGCCGCTGCAATTCCTGCAGGACCTCGTCCGGATGTTAGTTCTGATACTTCTGCTTTTCTTAAAATTCTTAGAGCTTCATTTTGTACTTGCGGGGAAAGATGAAGTGTTGAAGAAAATCTTGAGATGTAATCTTTTGGAGAACTTGGCGTGACTTTTAGCCCAATCTTTCTGATGATGAATCTGTACGTTCTTCCTATTTCTTTTCTTTCCACTTCCGAGGCATTTGATATCTCGTCGAGAGTTCTTGGAATATTGTATGAACGGCACGCCGCATAAATGCACGCAGCAATTACCGATTCCATTGAGCGTCCTCTGACCAGCCCTCGTTGAAGAACGAAATTATAAATTCTTGCGGATTCATCCCGGACAACAGAAGGCAGTTCAAGGAAAGATGCTACACGCCGAAGTTCTGACATTGCGAGTCTTAAGTTTCTTTCAATGGAAGTTGAAACCCTTTCCTGCCATTTTTTTAATCTTAAATATTTTCTTGTTGCCTGTGTAGAATCCAATCTGTATATGTCTGAGATTTCTCCGACGTTGGTTGTTAGTCCCTTGTCAAATTTTTGAAGAGATATGGGTGCCCCTCCACGGGACTTTTTTTCAGACTTGTCAAATGATCGGAGCTCGTGAGAAGTGTCGACCATTTTTTCTTCAACTAAAAGACCGCAAGAACCACAAATTACCTCACCCCGAACTTCGTCGTATATTAGCTTAGAACTGTTACACTCTGGGCATTTAGTTGGAGCGCTCATAGTAAGGTTTATAAAAGGTGTGCCTTTTTAAGTCTTTGTATTATGATTTTTAAGAAAAATCAGAAGTTATATTTTACGTTAAACTGCAGAGAAAAAGTCCGCATTTTATTTCACTTATATGTTGGCTTAAAAGATAGTTGTTGAAGGAAATTACAATCCTTCAATACTTTTGAGAAAGAAATCTTATTTAATTTTTGAATTTTTATTTTCTTCAAACAAAATAAGGTTGTATTTATTCGTCCGATAGAATGATGTCCCTCATTAATCCAGCATCATTCTTTTTTGAGTTGATAATTGAAGGTGATTTATTCAATCAATACAGCCTGCACATTGCCTTCTTGCGATGGTCTGTTTGTGATTTTTGCTTTTCCGAGTTCAGTTTCAATTATTGTTCCCTTTACTAAAATATTTTGTCTTGCGAGAAAAGTGTTTGATGGAGTTTCTAGTACATTTTTTATAATTGACTTTTTGTTCTGACCCTTTCCGGTTATATTGGCTACATTGTTTGTAAGATTAACTATTTTTTTTGAGCCGCCTCTTGTTTTGACTTTTTTTACTTTCGTATTTCCAAGTTTCACAATCCTTGGCTGGCTTTTTCTATCCCGAAGTTTCCTTTTCTTAGGTCTTTTGTATCTCCCTCCGCTTGATTTTCTTCCTGAGTTCATATAGTAAGAGAAAAAGAATGGTTTAAATATGTTTTGGAATGTTTATTTACTAATTTATTACAAATAATTCTTTTTAGAAGAATATCTTTCTATTAATTTTTTGATACTTCCATCTGATTTCATTTTGTTAATTTCTTTGTTGAATACCTCTTTTAAACTATTATCCTCTTTCCTGAATAAAAATGTATTCTCAAAAGTTTCTACAGGAGTTTTGGTTGCTCTGATAAGTTTATTATTTTGGTTTTTATTGAATATTTCTACTATTGCCGGTTCAGCAAATGTAAAGTCTGCCTTTTTGTCCGCTACGAATTTTAATAGGTCTAAAATACTTTCTATTTGGGGAACAAAGACACGTCTTGAATTGCTAAAGCTTTTTGTGGATATATAATCCGAGATATCATTTTCTTTTACGGCTACGCGGAGGTTTTCTTGATTAAGATTTTTTCTAAATTCAAAATTAGAACGTATCCAAGGATATACCCTACTTGAATAAACGGAGATTGAAGGATTTGCTTTTTTCCTTCTTTCTGGAATTGGCCATATCGGGCTTCCGAAAACATCGAAACGATTATTATTTAAACCATCTATGACAACGCCATATCCCGTTTCCTCGCTCCAACGGATTTTCCAACCATTGTTTCTTGCAATTCTTACAATTATTTCATAAAAAATTCCATTAAAATTATCATACTCATGATCATAAGTTAGTGCAGGAGGATAATTTGAGAATGCTACTCTTAAAATTTTTGTTTTTTTAACTTTTTCAAGAGCAGATTTATAACCACTATTTTCTTCTTCATCTTCCAATCCCCAAGTAATGTTGTAGGTTTCCCATGGATTTTCTAAAAGTAAAAAGTCCAGATATTTTCTAATCTTTTTATCAAATTTTCCAACAATATAATCTTCATAAATCGTCCAATTTTTATGATATACATATATTACTTTTTTTGTTTTTAAAAAAGATGGTGCCCATTCTAAGAATGCTATCTCAGATAAAAGATAGTTAACTGCAATTTTTATAGCATTGTTTATATTAGAAATACTTCGATTTGAAGATTCAAGAACACTACGAGTAGTTTTATCTGCAGCATTTCTAAATTCTTTATTTTGATTATATAATTCTTTAACTGATTCATAACTTTTAATATAATGTGGATTATTTTCTACTTCTTCAAGCCAATTAATTATTTTAACTTGAGAATCTGAATATCCTAGTTGTATAATCGCTCTTTTAACTCTGTTCCGAAGTAAGTTTCCCTGAGCCATGGCCTTTTCTCGACGAGCCCTATTTTCTGGATATCCAAATGCAAGATATGTTGAAATAGCTGGAACATCAGCAATTAATATTGCAACTTTTCCAAATTTTTGGACAATTTTTTCAATAAGAAATCTTACCTCGTCATCTTTGAAATAGCTATTTCCAGGACTCATTCCAATTATATAGTATTTCTCATCTTCTATAGATTTCATTTTTATAAGATATTATTAAGACTATTAAATAGATTTATTAATCTTTTCTTTTAATTATAAAAACTGACTTTCATAAAACCTATTTCTCAAAAATTCTCTATTTACTTTTTCTTTCTTAATAAAATTTTTTGGGATAATTTTTGTGAAAAAATTCTCTTTTTCTTGTTCTCCGCCTATTGCAGAACAAATATTTCTTATCTCTTTTGAGATTGGATTAGAAAAATCCAGGAGGGTTATAGGTTTTTTTTCTTTTAATGCCTGGGCCATTTTTTTGTGGTCTTTTATTTTTCCAATAACCGGAATTTTTGATAAGTTTTCTATTTCACTTAAATTAAATTCATGCCTTGGGCTTCTTATTCTATTTACAATTATTCCTTCTATTGGTGTTTTTTGTTCTTTTGCTATTTTTGCTGCCTTTAGTGTTGTTGTTAATGTTACGTTATCTGGAGAGGTTATCAGAAAAATTTTATCAGCGGCTTCAATTACAGGTTTTAGTTCTTCGTAATTTGGCGACGAATCGATGATGATAAAATCGTATCTTGGTTTGAATTTTGAAATTGTTTTTTTTAGCTGGAAGATATCTATTGGATTATTATAGTACATTGATGCGGGAACTACGTCGATTCCGTAAGATTCATAGATTACATTATGCAATTTTAACCCGGATAGTGCGTCATGAAGTGTTTTTTCGTTTGTTAAGTCTAAGTATAATCCAATATTCGGAGCGGAAAAGTTTGCATCAACTAAAAGAACTCTTTTCCCGAAGTCGTTTACTAATGACGCGGCAGTTTCTAATGCAATGGTGGTTTTTCCAACGCCTCCTTTTATTGAAACAAATGCAATTATGTTGTTTTTCATGCTCACCTCTAACGGCTCAGGTATTATTGATATATAAAGATTATCTAAATCTTTATAAACATTTTATCATCCGGGATTTGATGAAATTAGGGAGATATATCCTCGCTGGAGTTTTAGGAATAGCCGGCTCCTGTGTTTCTGTTGATGAGGATTTGGAAGAACTTTGGAGAGATTATGATTTAAATAAGGAAATTAAAATTGACGAAGTTATGACTGAGGAAGACGATTCTGAGCGTTCTGAAAAAGAAAAAGCGATTAGAGATTATGTCTTGACAAATCTTGAAAAAATTATAGGGGCTCAGGAGAAAAAGCTCGGGATAAAACATTTTGGGGTTCCCGAGATTGAGTATGGATTTGGTAAGGAGACGCATCTTCGTAAGGCTAAATATGACTGTTTGAAAGATAAAATTTATATTTATTCTTTAGATATTCCTCTGGATGAGCGAGAGATGTTATCTGCGGAGGAAATTCTGAATCATGAGCTTGGGCATTATTATGCTGACGGATTAAGTGAAGAATTAAGAGGCGAAAGTTTTCCGGTGGAATATCACAATAATAAGTTTGAATATGCAGAGAGAATTGGAATAAAGTTGGCTAGCGAAGGAATTGCAGAATATTTTAGAGTTACAATGAGTCCTCAAAAAGATGCTTTTTGGTCCGGGGAATTCCCAAATGATTTGAATCCATTTGAACTTACTAAAAATTTATACCCTATTGGACTTTCATTAGTTTACCCAATAATTGAGGGGCACGGTGTTAAAAAAGCTGTTGTTTATTTAACAGAAAATTATCCAAGAACTATTGAAAATATTTTAGATTTAGATAGTTGGCAGAAAGGGGCTTTGGAAGAGTTGGAATTTGCTGTCGAGTAGATTTTATAGGGAATTGAATACATAGTGATTTCATCTAGTGAAATAATTGAGTTTTTATTTCCCCGATTCTAAAGGAAACATTCAGAATTTGGCTTTCCTCTTTTTACTCTATCTCCGGTTGCTATGGGGTTGAAATATTTTTCTAAATATAATTTATCGAGGACAAGCGTTACATAATATTTTTTTGATGATGCCATATGGTGTTTTTTACTCACCTAAAATTTTATTGTATCTTTCCTTTATCATTGTTCCCATATAATTTCTGGTTATTTCTTCCTGAGCAATATTTACGTCAAATCAGGGGATTATTTCAGAATTAATTTTTGAATGCAATCTCTACGTATCTGAGATTATCTCCTATATCAAATATAATCTCTTTAATCATTTCATAATTCTTTAAACAAAATTTCTTGTGAGATTAATTTTCTTAGGATTTCTTTCAGATTTTTTATTTTAACTCTTTTTTGAATTCCGTCGTCCCTGTTTCTAATTGTGGCGTCCTGCTTTTTTTCCGAATCGTTGTCAATAGTTATGCAGAAGGGAGTTCCCACTTCGTCATTTCTTGCATATCTTCTTCCAATTGAGCCTGATTCGTCGTAAACAGTATTCCATTCCTCTTTTAGTTCGTTGTATATCCCTTTTGATAATTTCACTAAACTTTTTTCTTTTTTCACTAAAGGAAGTATTGCTACTTTTATTGGAGAGAGTTTTGGATTTAGTTTTAAAACCGTGTTTTGTTTTTCATTTATAGAATATGCATCCAGCATAAAGACGAGGAAAGCTCTTTCAACTCCTAAGGAAGGTTCAGCCACAACCATTGGCAGAATTTTTTTATTTGATTTTTCATCGAGGATTTTTAAATCTTTTTTAGAATGCTTCTCGTGCTGTGATAAGTCATATGTTCCTCTGTCGGCGATGCCTTCCAACTCTTTCCAACCGAAAGGGAAATTGTATTCAATATCCCATGTGTCCGTTGCATAGTGGGACTTCTCCTCTTTCAGATGTTGCCTGATTCTAAAATTTTCTTTTCTGGCGCCCAAGGAGAAAAACCAGTTTAATTCTATTGCTAACCAGTACGCGTGCCAGGGGAATTCGATTATATTCTTAGATAAGGTTTCTTCAACCGTCATTTCCTGTGGTTCTTGGTTTTTCTCCTGCATTTCTCTTGAATAAACATTGAGTTCGAACTTTTTTATTTCTTTATTTAAGAGGAAACATTCTTTTGTTTTTTCCGGGTCGATGAAATACTCAAGTTCCATTTGTTCGAATTCCCGGGATCTGAACAAGAAGTTTCTTGGAGCAATTTCATTTCTGAATGATTTTCCTGATTGTGCAATTCCAAAAGGGAGTTTTAACCGTGCATTTTCTTGAACTTGTTTGAAGTTTGCGAAAATTAACTGGGCTGTTTCTGGTCGAAGATATGCCTTTGTTGAATCTTCTTTAATTGGCCCGACGCTTGTTGTAAACATTGGGTTGAATTCTCCCTTTGATTCTAACTCACCTCCGCATTTTTCACATTTTTTTTTGCTAAGTTCATGTTTGTCTACTTTGAATTTATTTTTGCATTTTTTACAGATTACTGCAACATCAACAAAACTTCCTATATGCCCGGAAGCTTCCCAGACTTTAGAATTTGTGATTATGCTTCCGTCAATTCCCACGACATCTTCTCTTTTGTGCACATGTTCGCTCCACCATTCTCCTTTAATATTATTTTTTAATTCAGAACCTAAGTGCCCATAATCCCAAAATCCGGCTAACCCCCCGTATAAATCCCCGGAAGGATAGACAAATCCTTTTCTTTTACAGAAATTTGTCAGTTCATCTATTGTTAATCTCTTGTTTTCTAATTTTTTTGGTTTTTCCTCTTCCATTATTTCTTTTTTAATTCCTGATTTAAATTCTTTTGCTTTTTTTTCTGCTCCACTCTTTGTTTTGCCGAGGTAGGCAACTGTCCTGGAAATTACCTTGCCATTTTCTCTTGAGCTATGCTGGAGATAGTAGTATTCATTATCCTTTATTCTCTTTTTTACGATGAACATAAATTAGCCACTACAATTAATTATTTAAATCTATTGTTAGGTATTACGTTAGCCACTACAGGTTGATAATTAGGTACTACGTAGCTTATTGGATAAACTTTTAAATCGGTTTTGTTAGATTAGTTTAAAGCTCCCGTAACTCAGCCTGGATAGAGTGTTAGCCTTCTAAGCTAAAAGTCGCAGGTTCAAATCCTGCCGGGAGCGTGCAGGCGTAGCCAAGTAGTAAGGCAAGAGGCTGCAACCCTCTGATCCCGGGTGCAATTCCCGGCGTCTGCTTATTATTTTAATCTTGACGTGGCCAAGCTGTAAGGCCGAGCAATTCGCTTTGAGCAAGAACAAAAAAGCGATTGATATTTCTTGCGAAATGCAAATTGTGAGTTAGAGGCTGCAACCCTCTGATCCCGGGTGCTTAGCAAAAAATTTGCATTTCGCAAGATTATTAAACTTAAAATTTAAATATAGTTGCTCAAAGCGAATTTTTTGTTCCCGGCGTCTGCTTTTGATATATTTATAAGTTTAAGTTTCTTACGTTAAACATGGCAGAAAAAATAGAAATAGTTTTTCTTGGGACCGGCTCGTCAATTCCAACGAAAAGAAGAAATCACCCGGCGGTGCTGTTAAAATATAAAAATGAGAATATCTTGATAGATTGCGGGGAGGGAACTCAAAGACAGTTCAGGAAGGCGAAAATAAATCCCTGTAAGGTTACCAGAATTTTGCTAACTCATTGGCATCTCGACCACGCATTAGGTATTCCCGGACTCTTCAAAACACTTTCGATGAATGGATATAATAAAAAATTGTTGTTATACGGACCTCGTGGGACGAAGGAAAAAATTAGAGATTATTTTGATTTGTTTATGATTAAAGAAAAAGATTTGGATTTAGAAGTTCATGAGGTTTCGGATGGCGTTTTTTTTGAGAATGATGAATTTGTTTTAGAATCAGCCCCCGCCGACCATGGAATTCCTACCGTTTCATACTCATTTTCTACAAAAGAAAAGGTAAGAATTGACAAGAAAAAATTGGAAAAGTTGAAGATTCCAAACTCTCCTTTAATCGGCGATATTTTGAAAGGAAAATCGGTTAAAATAGGAGGCAAGATAATTGATGGGAAGAGATTATTATTTAAAGAACCGTCGAGAAAAGTAACTTTTGTATTTGATACAAGGATGAATGAGAATTCTATTAAACTCTCTAAAGATTCAGACCTATTGGTATGTGAATCTACTTATTCTAAAGAAGAGAAGGATATAGCAGAAGATTATGGACATTTAACTAGCGAAGATGCTGCGAACATTGCTAAAAAGTCCAAATCAAAAAAGATGGCTTTAGTTCATTTAAGCCAAAGATACGAAGCTGTTCCAAAAAAAATACTGGAAGAAGCAAAGAAAATTTTCAAAGATGTTTTTGTTCCGGAAGATTTGGACAGCGTTAAGGTTTAGAATATATGTCAGAAGAGGAAAACTAAGTGAAGAAGAAAATCTGGTTGATTTCTGCAGATAGTAACCGCTCATGGATTGAAAGAGGATAAATGACCCTGCTTCTTTTTTCTGCTTTTCTAATCGTCTTTTTACTTTCTTTAATTGAATGGTTTCGTTAGATTATTAATCTTAATTATGATATATTTTTTGTAAATACATCATCCGTAAGTGCATTGCCCATAGCATTTATTATAACTTCAAATAGAAGAGATAAAATGTTTTTTGCGATGAAAATAAAGGAAGAAAAAATTAAGTCGAAGGAGAAGGCAATTTTATTAATTGGCGAGCTTTCAATTTATAGGAAAAATCGGGCAGATGAAAAACAATTTTTAGAAATTTATCTTTTGAAAAAGTATTGAATCCGGGAGATTTAATATAAAAAAGTTTTAAAAAAAATTTTACAGGAAGATTGTTATTTAATAATATGTCTTGTATAAAAATAAAAAATTATTACTTTTAAAGTTCCCACTATCTTTTAGTTCCTTTTTTAGAATTCGTGTGTCTCTTGCGAAATTAATTTAAGACAAACGCTTCATTAGGAATTATACTTTAGACGCAGCTGATGGAGAGATAAAAATTATCGTATCTCCTCGAAGGAAGGTCAGGCCGTAGCTTGTTGTCTGTTCGCCATTTTCTATTTCTCTTGCATTATCCAGCACAATGTTGATGTGGATGTCAAATGCAAGAAGGGTTCCGACAAACTGTTTGCCCGTCTTCAACTGCACTAAAATCTCTTTACCTTTTGCTGAATTCAGCAAATCCAAAGGTCTTTCGATTCCGTTTACCATCACTTTATTCGATAAATTAAGTTTTTAAAACTTTAGATTTTGATAGGCTCCATCCAAAATTAAATTTATATGTTTCATTCACAAAACATAGACCTAAATAGAAGGTTTGAGATTTCTCCGTAGGCAGAGAATAGATAATAAATGAAACGTCCGAATTTGGGTGTAGCTATTTTGATAGGTAATCTTTTAAATTGAATTTATTAATGAAGATTATTCAATGGCTCTTCCAGAGCAATTAAAAATAGAATATGCTTTGGAAATTAGTCATTTTCAACGGCTCTTACATCCCCTTGAAATTGTAATATTTAAAAGGAAATGTAATTAGTCAATTCCAAGGCTCTGTAGCTCAGCGGTAGAGCGCCGCTCTCATGAGGCGGAGGTCGGGAGGTCAGCACTCCCCAGAGCCATTTCCCGACCGACGCAAGTGGAGGTTGAAAAATTTGCTTTTTCAAATAAATTCGATTTGTGATTTTATAATTTGAAAAAGTGAATTTTGAACAGGGAGGTCAGCACTCCCCAGAGCCATTTCTTTTTGTCAAAATTTATAAAGATGCTAAATGTACCCTCATTATGGCGGAAATTGATGTATCTAATTGGGTAGACAATGTCGAAATAGATTTAATAGGCATTGTTCCGAAAATAGTTTCTTCTTTGCCCCAGCCCTTAATAGATAAAATAGAAGGACTAATCGTTCTTTTCAAAGTAATCGGAATTTTGTTAATCATTTATTTCGTGTATCTTTTTATTCAGGCGATTTTAAATATAAAAAGATACCGAAGATTGAAGAGAATTGAGGAAAAGGTTGATTTGCTTCTTGGAAGAAATAGGGTTTCTTCGGGAGATAAAGGAGACAAAAAAAGGAATAAAAAGAAAAATTGAGCTTATTTTGCTAATGTTATCTCTAATGTCGAAACATTGACTATTCGGCCTTCTTTGTTCTCGAATTCTTCGCTTCCGATTTTTATGTCTTTCACTTTAATATTTTGGTCTTTTAGAAATTTTCTTCTTGAAACTTCGGCGACATCAACTGCCTTTGAGATGAATTTCCCACGAGACTTAATGATTACTTCCTGATTGTTATTTTTGAATTGCATTAGAACTCCTGTCACATAATTCATGAACGGCTTTCCGCCAATAAAGATGGTATTGTCCTTTATAGGCTTTTTAGTAATCTCTGTTTTCTTTGTTGCTTCTTGATCCATGTTCATCATTTTCTATTATATTTTTCTTATTTTTCTTTAATCTAGCGATATACCCCGCAACGCCGTTTCTCATTTTCTTGCTCGGAAGAACGCGTCCCAATGATTTTTTATTATTCTCAAAATCTTTATTGAAAGACTCTTCAGAATTTTCAATTAATTGTCTTGATGTTCTTTTTATTAATGTGGTCTTTATTCTTCCCATAAGTAAGACTGGGAATTGTTGGTTTAAAAGAATTGCGGTTGTTTTGAATTAGTAAACTAGGGATTTATCCTTGAATAACATTTTTCCTGAACTTCATTTTTATGAGCCTCAACCTCTTCTGAAGTCATTGAATAATATTCATTTATATCATTTTTTTTAAGCTTTGATAACCCATCACAGATTCTTTTTGCCATATCATATCCTTCTTCTTTTTGAATTATATCAAGGAACATGTTATAGAGTGTAATATAACAACCTCCTGGGGAGTCTTGATCTTCATCGCAAATGGAAACAGCTTTAGAGAACATTCCATGCTGAGAATAACAGACCACTATACCTGGGAGATTATTAATTGATTCGCAATTAGAAATTATTGAATTATTATATTCTAGGGATTGAATTCCTTTTAGAAATAAACAATCATTTACTACAGCTTTTTTATATTGATCTTCAGGAAAAAATCCTGAAAAAGATAAATAAGATGCCCTTTCTCCGCAGCTAGGAAAATAGAATGTCATTAAGAGAATTGACCAAATTAAAGATATAGTTCCTAAAACTATAAGGAAAATAAAAAGTTTTTTCTTAAATTTAGGAGGGAAATTAGGATCATTAAGTGATTTATTTTCTAGTTTTGATGTATAAAATCTTAAAAAAGCTATGTATACGGCTGCTATTGGAGTATGGAATATAAATGAAAAAATTCTTGCTCCGTCCAGCATAGGAATTCTTAAAATCCAAATAGAATAAAAGATTAGGCACAAGGCAGTTCCCCCAAAAAAGATTTTTTTTAAAGAACTTTTATCAAATTTTTTTAATAAAAAAACACTTATTACTGGGATACCAAAAACAAGAAGAAGGATAGAAAAAGATAAACCATCCATTAATAAAAATATTAGGTATGAATTCCTTATATAATTTAAAAAAGAAGGATTTTTCGTGTCTGGCAATGGGGAAAAATATAAGATAAAAAATAACCCTATAATAATTATTGAAACAAAAGATAAAATAAAGTAGTATGATAATTTAGATTTTTCTTTCATTATGGTTATAACTTGAATGTCTTTAAAAAGTAACCTAAAAAGTATCTATCTTCAAAATGTTTTTATATTCTTCGGCAAATTTTTGGATTGCTTTTGATGGTTCTTTCTTCAATAAGAAGAGGCAGGGCATTTTTTCATAAATACATTTTTGAACGGCGATTTTTATTTCTTCTTTAGAGGTTGTTTTTTTGTTTTTTGCGATAAGGATGAATTCTAACTCCCCAAGGATTGTTTTAATTTTTATTTTCGCTATTATTTCCCTTTTTCCTGATTCTATCACTTCAATTAATTCAATTTCTTTTTTTCTTAAGATTTCCTCAACTTCTATTAATAATCCCGGCTTTTCTTGAATCTCCTCTTCAAATATATTTTCTGTTTCTTTTGGTTTTTTTACTTCATGGACTTTTTCTTTTGGTTTTTCTTCTCTTTTTATTTCTTTTTTTTCATCTTCTTTTTCCTTTGGCTTAATTAATGCTTTTTCAATTTCTTCCTCGGAGGTAAACACGTATCTCCAATATATCTTTTCTTTGTGCTTAAAGGGAACCGCAAAATCTCCAATATTTCTAAGGGCTACTCTTATCTGTGGTTGTTCCAATTCGTCTTGTAAAATTTTTTTTTCTTTTAACTTTAGATATGCCTCCTTTTCAATGTGCCTTAAATTATCTGTGAATTCTTCAAGTTTATTTTCTTGACCTTTGACAAAATAAAGCGATGAGGAGCCTACTTTTAAATTACTTGATATTATCCTTTTCTCGTTTAGAAGCTCAGACAACAAAGCCGAAGTAAACATGGAATCCATTTCAATTACTTTCGAGATTCTAACAGGGAGAGAGGGCCCCATTGAATTCAGGTAGGAAACTATTTTTCTTTTTTTCTCATTAACATCTATCATAATTTTAAGATGAATTTTTGAGTTATAAATATTTGTGGGTCTTTGTTTAATCATTAAATTATGTCTTTTTCCAACTAACTTCAAAATAAGAGATCCCGCCTTCCTCATCTATGATGGCAAGAAGAAGGTTCTTTTTTGTAGAATGTGCTATTCTATTTTTTGAAGCGAAGTCCTGCCAGTTTAAATTTGATGTTTCCGAGGCTGTGAATAGAATCCATTTTGAGTGGTCTTTTTTTATTTTTTTGCCTTTATCATAAACTCTGAAGTCCGCACCAAATTTTAATGCGGATTTTAAGATATATCCCTTTTTTCTTAAATCCTGAAAGACTAAAAATTTATTCAAAAATCTTTTATCAATATTTTTAAATTTTTTTAAAAGACTCTCTTCTGAAATGATTGAATTTTTTGAGTCAAATATTTCCATCTTTTTTTGCTTTACTAAAAACAGGGCTTCGGATAGAGAATAATAAATTTTTTCATTTATTCTTTCTCCGTAGCTTTTTGAGTCGTAAAAGTTTTGAGCCTCGATGGAATTAGACGTCACTTTTTTTGATAGCAGATTTGCTTTTATTTTCATAAACTGCTAAACGAAAAGAATTATTTAAATTTACGCCTTGAAAACCTTGTAATCTTTTCTTACTCTTTCGAGAATTTTTATTCCGATTTCGTCACCGACTTCAGCTTCTTTTACCGGCTTTCTGTCAATCTGCATGCTTTAGACTTCTTGCTCAAATTCCTTCCCCACGCCTATAATTTTTATCTTGTCGCCAATTTTCATTTTTCCTCGAAGTTTGATGGATGCAACTTGTACCTGACTAAAATAATTGGTAACAACCCCTATTGGCTTTTCTTTTACCCTGTTTTATTAGGGTGGAGGATGTATATAAAACTTTTTAAAATGGTTATCGCTTGGAATATTATCAGCCCCATAGTCTAGTGGTCAAGGATACGAGACTCTGGCTCTCGAGACCCAGGTTCGAATCCTGGTGGGGCTATTGATTCGAACCGAGGTTCGATACCCAAAGGGCACGAGAACCTGCAAGCAGGATCCTGGTGGGGCTATTGATTCGAACCGAGGTTCGATACCCAAAGGGCACGAGAACCTGCAAGCAGGATCCTGGTGGGGCTATTGATTCGAACCGAGGTTCGATACCCAAAGGGCACGAGAACCTGCAAGCAGGATCCTGGTGGGGCTATCATGGAATGGGGACTTGGGTCCAGGTTTAAGCCTCTTTGCTTTTTGAAAGCTACATCCCAAATTAAATTTATATGTTTCATTCATAAAATAAGAAGGGAACTCATATAAACAGCCGGGGATTTCTCCAAGGGCGGGGAAAAGATAATAAATGAAACATACTAATTTGGGATGCAACCGAGATTTTGAAAAAAAATAAAGAAGCCAAGTTTTAAAAAGTGAAATGCGAACAGAATTCTATCAGGACTATTTCATCACAATAATTTTTAAAAATCAAATTAGCAAAGGGCATTTATGAAAATTAATGTTGCATCAAAAAATCCTATTAAAATAGGCGCCGTGGAGGAGTTGCTTCCGCTTTATGATTTTTTGTCTGAAGCAGAATTAATTTCTTTTGAAGTAAATTCTGGAGTATCAGAGGAACCAAGATCTTTAGAAGAAACAATTCGGGGAGCGATAAATCGGGCCGAGGCGGCGTTTATGGATTGCAGATATAGTTTTGGAATTGAAAGTGGATTAATGGATGTTCCGTATACGAAAACGGGGAATATGGATTTTTGTGCCTGCGTTATTTATGACGGCAAAGAAAATCACCTCGGTCTTTCCTGTGCGTTTGAATTTCCTTTGGCGGTTACAAAAATGATACATGAACGTGGACTGGATGCGAGTGAAGCATATTTTAGATTAGGCCTAACTGAAGAAAAAGATATTGGCTCTTCAATAGGCATAATAGGATTATTAACCAGAGGAAAAGTAACAAGAAAAGATTATACAAAACAGGCGGTTCAGATGGCTTTGATTCAATTAGAAAACAGGGAGCTTTATTAATAAGATTTGCCTGTAATGAAAATGAAAAAATCAAAAACATTCAACGAGAGGTGCTATGAAGTTTTAAGAAAAGTTCCAAAAGGCCGTGTTACAACCTACAAAGAAATAGCAAAAGCCCTAAAAACAAAAGCCTATCGTGCCGTCGGAAATGCAATGAATAAAAATCCTTACGCTCCGGAAGTCCCCTGTCATCGTGTAGTTAGCAGTGACGGTGGAATTGGAGGATTTGCTTCGGGAATAGATAATAAAATTCAAATCTTGAAAAGAGAAGGCGTCGGAGTTAAGGATGGAAGAGTTGTAGGATTTGAAAAAGTGGTGTTTAGGTTTTAGTTTTTGATGCGCCATATTGCATGATTCCAAGAGCAAAAAATAAAGTGCCGAAGCAAGTTAAGTCATCTCCGAGGAAACAAAGGTTTCCTAAAGTACCTTCCCCTGAGATAGTCTGATTTTATTTATGCAAGACGTAATTTATAATCTCCCTGTAATGGGTATGTTGAGCAACCTATTTTTTCGTCTGTAATCTAATTTAAGGATAAGTTGTACAGGATTTTAATTAATAAATGAACATTAAATCTCTGTTTTGGAAGAACAAACATATACTCCTTTGCTGTTTTATAGCTCAATTGTGCAACAATGCATTTTGATGGGAAGTTTTATAAATCAATTTTAGGAAGATATATCATGAAGAGAAGTTCGCGAAGATGGAAGAAGAAAGGCCAGATGAGATGGAAGTGGCAGAGAAAGAGACTTAAGAAAGAGAAGAGAAAGAGAAAACTAAAACGAAAGAAGTAATGGTTAGCTTAATTGGAGAGGAAAATTTCTAATAAATGATTTAGGGATTTAAAGGCTGATTGATGGCCAGATTTATGTATTAATTTTAGAAGAATGTGTAGGTGTTTCGTGTGAATTCTTATTTTGTGCTGTGTTGCATGATTGCAATCTCAAAGAATAAAGTGCCAAAGACAAATTACACCCCCTTTGTACCCAGGGGAAGTTAGGTCATCTTTGATGACCAATTTTATACAAGGCATAATTTGTAATCTCCTCGTAAATGAGCATACTTGGGCAACTTATCTAATCTATCTAACTGATTACTAAATTACTAAATAAACATTAAACTTCTGTTCTAAAAGAACGGCTATACTGTTTTGCTATTTTATAAACCAATCATGCAACAAAGATTTATTTTGGAAATATTTAGCAATGTCCAAATTCCGAAATGTTTTGTTAAAGGTGGTGAGATTCATGTTAATTTTTTGACCAATTTTTTTGGACGTTCATTACAATAATCCTTATAAACGGGAAGTGTTATTTTTTGAGATGGCGTCAAGTCTCGATTCTGAAGTTTGGACCGAAAAATATCGGCCGAAAAAATTCGAAGAGATGGTCGGACAAGAAGAGATAATCAAGAGGGTTCGGTCGCTTACTAATTCGTTGAATATCCCGCATCTATTATTCGCTGGACCGGCTGGAACAGGGAAATCAACTCTTGCTTTGATAGTCGTAAAACAGCTCTTTGGAGATTCGTGGAGGGATAATTATCTGGAACTGAATGCATCAGATGAGCGCGGGATTGATGTAATCAGGCAAAAGGTGAAAGATTTTGCCAGAACGAGAGCAATTGGAAATGTTCCCTTTAAGGTTATCTTTTTAGATGAGGCGGACGCTCTTACGCGTGAAGCTCAACAGGCACTTAGACGAACAATGGAAAATTATACTTCGACCTGCAGATTTATTTTGTCCTGCAATTATTCCTCCAAAATTTTGGACCCGATTCAATCCAGAGCAGTCATTTTTAGATTTCAGCTCTTGGAAAAGAAAGATATTAAGAAAAGAATTGATATAATAACCCAGAATGAAGGATTAACAATTACTGGCGATGCTTTTGATTCATTATACGAATCAAGTGAGGGGGATTGCAGGCGGGTTATTAATTTAATCCAGGCAACAGCTTCGATTTCTCCAAATCTTACGTCTGATTTAGTTAACACCCTCGTTTCAAAAGCAAAACCTTCTGATATAAAAATCGTTCTGGATTATGCACTTTCCGGGGATTTTATTAATTCAAAAGAAAAACTGCTTGAGATAATGTTAAAGGAGTCTATTTCCGGACAAGATGTTATTAAGGCGATTCAAAAAGAAATATGGAATTTGCCAATTGACAATTCATTGAAAGTTAAGCTGACTGAGAGAACTGGGGAGATTGAGTTCAGATTGGTTGAAGGGAGCGATGAGTTTATTCAGTTGGAATCTTTGATTGCAGGTTTTGTTATGGCTGGACAGGGGACGGCGTAAAGATGATAAATAAGGAAAATATTCCCTGGGTGGAAAAGTATAGGGTTCGGAGTTTCTCCGATGTATCCGGCCAAGACTTAGCTATTGAAAAGGTAAAACTCTTTCTTAGGACTTTTCCAAAGAAAAGATCCATCATTTTTCACGGACCATCGGGAATTGGGAAGACAAGTCTTGCTTACGCTGTTGCTCTTGAAAATGATTCCGAAATTTTAGAGTTAAATGCCAGCGATTTACGGGATAAGAAAAAGATATCTGAAATTATTGGTCCGGCAAGCAGGCAAAAAAGTTTATTCAAAAAAGATAAAATTATTTTAGTTGATGAGGTAGACGGGGTTTCCGCAGTTAAAGATAGGGGCGGACTCGCCGAGTTAATTGTGTTAATTGAAAAATCTGCTTTTCCGATTATCATCACGGCAAATGACATTTGGCAGAAAAAATTTAATTTGATTAGAAAGAAATCTGAAGTTGTCGCATTGAAAGAGGTTGACTATAAAGTGATATTGGGTGTTCTAAAGAAAATCTGTGAAAAAGAAAATTGTTTTGTTTCTAATGAGGTTTTAACTTCAATTTCTATTAAAGCGCGGGGAGATATTCGGGCCGCCCTGAACGATTTGCAGATATTGTCCAAAATGGATTCTCCTGAAATGATTAAAGAAATTGGAGAAAGAAATAAAGAGAAATCAATTTTTACTGCTTTACAGTATGTGTTTAAGAATTCTAAAATTGATTCTGAGATGGTCCGTGTTTTTGATGATATAGATATGTCCATCGATGAGATTTTTTTATGGATTGAAGAAAATATCCCGCTGGAATATAAGGGAGAGGAAATGTTTAGGGCATTCGAGGCTTTAGCTTTGGCAGATGTTTATCGGGGGAGAATCAGAAGACAAAGACATTATAGGTTTATGGTTTATGAATATTTTTTGTTAGGCGCAGGAGTTGCAGGAGTAAAAAAATACAATCGCGCCGGGTGGACCAGTTATAAAAAACCCAGCAGAATTTTGAAAATTTGGCTTTCAAATCAAAGAGCCTTAAAGAAAAAATCTATTTGTTCTAAGTATGCAAGGCATTGCCACATTTCAACAAAACAGGCTATGAAGGATTTTTTGCTGATTAAAATTATTTTAAATAGCAAGTTAGTTAGAAGAGATTTGAAATTGAATGAAGAAGAAATTGCTTATTTGGATAAACCCATTATTCTTTAGCTTAGGGTCCTATCGGAATTACACTGGGAATTAAATTTTTCCCATCTCTTGTTAGATAAACAGGGACTTGCTGGCCATCAATTTCAATTACTATAAGATATAATTCTCCGTCTGTTTCAATGCTAATTATTGTTGCTGTGGCACCCTGTTTTGCAGCAAAATCCAGAATTATTTGTTTGGCTTTTTCTTCAGATATCACAGATGTTTGTGGATTGTAGAAATAGAGGGCTATCAATAGAATTACTAAGATTATCGTCGAGATTGCCCAAAAAGGATGAGACATTTTCTTTACCAAATCTTTTTTATTAATTACTATTACCTCACTTGACATCTCATTTAGCGGGATTTTTAGTTTATTAATGTTGGGATTCCTCAGGCTACATCCCAAATTAAATTTATATGTTTCATTCATAAAATAGGGGTGGGCGAGCGATTTGCTTTTGACAAATAAAAAATCAACAAAAGTAAATCGTGAGTTGAAATCACTCCCCATGAGGTTTGGGATTTCCCAGAGGGTGGGGAAAGGATAATAAATGAAACATACTAATTTGGGATGTAGCCGGTTCCTCAATGTAGAAGCAAGGGACATATCTCCTACCCAATTAAAACTCTAAAATCGTTGTAAATTTCATCAGGAGTTTTATTATTTAAACTTGTATGGGGTCTAAAATGATTATATCTCATCCTCCAGAGTTCAG
>Ga0210057_1004388_pt1 | contig 18823 bp, 17 predicted proteins | sample CryGeyCG2114_010_2_FD_183968 | JGI IMG/M metagenome (GOLD analysis project Ga0210057, IMG submission 183968) | Groundwater microbial communities from aquifer - Crystal Geyser CG10_big_fil_rev_8/21/14_0.10 (SPAdes) (version 2) | ecosystem: Environmental > Aquatic > Deep subsurface > Groundwater ...
GGAGTACGCTTTGGAAAAACCATCGGAAGTCCGATCTCTATGGTTATCTGGAATAAAGATCATGAAAATTGGGGTGACAAAATGAGTATTGAAGAGCAGCCATACGAAATTGTTGAATCTGCAAAAATTACCCAACCGCGACCCGGACATGCAGACCTTGCGGGTGTGCAAAAACATGGCTTTGATGATGTGAGAAATGTTTTAGAGCGTGCCAGTGCTCGTGAGACTGCGGCACGTGTTGCAGCAGGAGGAATTTTCAAACAATATCTCCTGACCAAAAATATTGAAATTGCAAGTCACACGTTGCAAATTGGCGATTGTATGGTCGATTCAAAGTATTCATTTGATGATATTAAGAAAACGTATGAAAAGGATCCTGAGATTCGTTGTGTTGATCCCGGAAAATCTCGTGAAATGAAACAGCTGATTCAACGTGCACGAATCGATAAAGATACGCTTGGTGGAGTTGTTGAGACGTGGGCGGTCGGAGTACCCGCAGGACTTGGTGATTATGCACAGTGGGATACCAAACTGGATGGACTCATTGCACAAGCGATGATGAGTATTCAGTCGGTGAAAGCTGTGGAAATTGGATCAGGGATTAAAAACGCAGACAATTATGGATCAGAAGTGCATGATGAGATTCACCATAATGAATCAGGGTACTTTAGGAAAACCAATCGTGCAGGGGGTATCGAGGGCGGGGTCACCAATGGAATGCCCATTGTAGTTCGAGTCTATCACAAACCCATTTCTACTTTATATAAGCCACTTCAAACCGTTGATATTCAAACAAAAAAAACGGCAGATGCGACGGTTGAAAGGTCGGATATTTGTGTCGTTCCGAGGGCGGGAGTTGTATCTGAGGCGATGCTCGCGTATGTGCTGGCAAGGGAGATGACTAATAGTACATACTAAATATGTATATATCCGTATGCATATAACGTCAGTATTATATTTTTTTATGTGTTATAATGTCCCTCAATTGTAAATCATTATAATATTTATTAAAATTATGGCAAGAATTGAAACATCGGGTATGGGTTTATGGTTGAAATCTCGACCATCAAATTTACAGGGTAATCAAATGCTCATTAATGCACGTCCTGACTCAGCTCAAAGTGTTCCAGAGAATAAAAGTTTAGATATGATGGAAATGGTTGAAACAGTTACTGGTGCCCTGCGTGGTCTTTGTGATATGTGTGAATACAGAGGGGAAGGATGTGATGGTGCCGCTGAGGGACAAGTTTGGAAATTAGCTGAAAGTAGACTATTTGGTGTTCAACATATAGAAACAAATGTCCGGGTTGATGATGGTTTTAACCCAGCTCACTATCTGCCATGTGAGTAAGGTAACGTAGATATAACTAACTGACTAAGATTTCCGAAATTAAGTAGCAACTACTTGAAGATTTTCGGTCAGTAAAGTTTGTAATTGAGGACGATATGATGGTTCTCATCACTCTGATTCGCTTCGTCCTCCAGACGGAAGAATTTAGTTATTTGCTAATACACTTTCTGGTTTGGTCACGACAGTAGTTGAAGAGTAGGGGTTTGGGTATAGAAAATAATTATTACTATATGAGTACTCCACAAGATATTTTTATTATTGAAGACGATACTTACGATGAAGTAAAAAATGCTGCAACTCATGCGGCACTAGCGCTAAAAGGGAATATTTGGTGGGGGAATGGACTTTATCATTTGACTCAAATGCTAAAGCAAGTGACGCCAAGATTTTTAATATTGGATAATAATCTAGGTGATGGAAAGGGGATAGAATGGATTACTGATGCAATATCTCGGGGAAAAATCAGTACCGAAACTATCATTGCTTCTATAAGTTCCTCTGATCGAAGTCTTGTAGCTCGGATGGCTAGAAATCTTGATGCACTGGGAATAGGTGCTTTTTATAAAGAAAGATTACCCGAAATGCTTCTTTGGATGTCGCGTAGGGACATAGATCTACGAAAAGGAAGAGAATTGACATCACAATTTCCCCTTTTTGATCCAGGCGAGGGCAGTAGTGAACATACAGATTTTTGGAGAAATACAGAAGGATTGATTCTTTCTGATCCTAGACTAGAGAAAATAGCTCGATATTCTTGGCAAAACTTGTATGGTGAATGGCCACCCGATAATAGGAGTGGAACTATTATAATTCCTGAACAAGACACAGTTGGGTTATTCCCAGGACTCTTAGAGAAATACGGTATGAGCGAGATTATAGAAATGAAGGAAGGACAGCTAAGAGACGAATTTTCTCAATTATACGAGGGAGCCATGGCTCTAAAGAGATGAAGTAATACTTAATTTGCATTCATTTCTCTTATCCCTTATAATACTTCCTATCACATGAAAAATTACACATCTTACATTCTCATTTTTCTTATTAACCGCTAACGCGGCGAGGGGCTTAAATGTATATTAAGCATCCCGCCGAAAGGCGGTTTTTTTATAGCCTAAATTACTAATTTAATATTCACAATATGGGACACTTACAAACAAAAGCATTACCGTATGCATTTTTTCAGGGAAAAGTTGTTCCCGTTGAAAAGGCTCAGGTCAATATTCAGACAAATGCTTTGCAGTATGGAACCGGTATTTTTGGTGGCATTCGCGGATATTACAATAAAAAAGAAAGCTATATCTCCATTTTTAGATTGCACGATCATATGTCGCGATTTGTAAATTCTTTAAAAATTCTTGGAGAAGCTATTGAATACTCAAAGGATGAATTGATTGATATTACGACGGAGCTCATGAAGAAAAATGCACCACACGCAGACACCTATATTCGCCCATTTGCCTATGCGGGAAGCTTAAATCTCACTCCAAATTTGGAGAGAGATAATCCTTTTTATTTTGCAGAATATATGATTCCGCTCGGTGATTATCTTCCGACTGACAAAGGAGTGACGGCATGTGTCTCATCGTGGAGACGAATATCGGATAATGCGATTCCTTCTCGTGCGAAAATCACCGGTGGATACATCAATTCAGCTCTTGCAAAAAAAGAAGCACATACAAATGGCTATGATGAGGCGATTTTTCTCAACGAAGCGGGAAATGTGGCAGAAGGATCTGCCATGAATCTTTTTATCGTCCGAGATGGTGTACTCATAACCCCGTCAAAGACCGATGATGTTCTTGAAGGGATCACTCGACGATCGATTATTCAGTTTGGACAGGATTTGAATATTCCTATTGAAGAACGCACTATTGATCGAAGCGAACTCTATATTGCAGATGAAGCATTTTTCTGTGGAACGGGAGCGCAAGTTGCATGGATCACAGAGATAGATCATCGCAAAGTTGGTACCGGAAAAAGAGGGAAAATTGCTGGCACTATACAAGATTTGTTTTTCCGAGTTGTACGAGGAAAAGAAGATACGTATGAGGATTGGCGAACAAAAATAAAAGTCTAATATGTATTTCGCTCGATAACCTTTTGTTCTTGGTATTAGTGGGAACCCTTCCCTCGATATTACATCGAGGGATTCCCAAATCGGCAGAAAAATGGTTATCTTCGCTCAAGATATTATTAATATATGAAAATAACAGGTTCACAAGCCGTCATTGAATCATTGTTGCACGAAAAAGTGACAACCATTTTCGGATATCCCGGAGGGGCAATTATGCCGATTTATGATGCGTTGCATGACTATGTGGAGAGTAAAAAAATTCGACACATTCTTGTCCGACACGAACAAGCTGCAGGACACGCTGCCGAAGGCTGGGGTCGGATCACCGGCGAGCCTGGGGTGGTTTTTGCCACTTCCGGACCGGGCGCAACCAATCTGGTCACCGCACTTGCTGACGCTATGATGGATACCGTTCCGATGGTGTGTATTACGGGTCAAGTCACCTCGTCAGTCATCGGATCAGACGCGTTTCAAGAAGCTGATGTGATCGGTATTACGGCACCGGTTACCAAATGGAGTTATCAGATTACCGATCCCCAAGAAATTCCGTATATTTTCAAAAAGGCATTTCATATTGCGCGAACCGGAAGACCGGGGCCGGTACTTATAGATATCACCAAAGATGCTCAGTTTGCGTCACTGGATTTTGAGTATCCTGAGACAATCAAGCTCAGAAGCTATAATCCGACAACTGAACCTCATCCCCGACAAATAGAGTTTGCCGCAACGTTATTAAACCAAGCAAAGCGACCATACATTCTTGTAGGTCATGGCATTCACATTTCACATGCGTATGACGAGCTGTTGTCTGTTGCGGAAAAAGGAGACATTCCTGTTGCAGTGACGTTGCATGGTATATCTGCATTTCCTCATAATCATCGACTGCACGCCGGGTTTTTAGGGATGCATGGAAACTATGGGTCAAATATTCTCTCAAATAAAGCGGATGTGGTACTTGCAGTTGGCATGCGTTTTGATGATCGAGTTACTGGAAATCTGAAGAAATACTTATCCGATGCAAAAGTAATTCATATCGATATCGATCCTGCTGAGCTAAATAAAAATGTACAAGCTGAGGTTCCAATTGTCGCTGATGCAAAGGCGGCGCTTGGTGCATTGTCAAAGAAAATTCTGAAACAAACTCATGAAGAATGGGTTCAAGAATTTAAAAAACATGATGAAATGGAAAAAAATAAAGTATGGATTGATGTTTGTCATCCAAAAATAGGAAAAATCAAAATGGCTGAGACGATTTGTTGTATTTCAGAATTGACAAATGGAAATGCGATCATAGTCGCTGATGTTGGACAACATCAAATGACTGCTGCACGATATTATTCATACAACACCCAAAATGGTTTCCATTCATCGGGAGGAATGGGTACCATGGGATATGGTCTTCCCACTGCGATGGGCGTGAAGTGTGCATTGCCTAAAAGAGATGTCATATGTATTGCGGGAGATGGCGGTATTCAGATGAATATTCAGGAATTTGCTACATTGGTCCAAGATGATATTGCAGTAAAAGTAGTGATCTTAAACAACGGATTCTTGGGAATGGTGCGCCAGTGGCAAGAACTTTTTTTTGAGAAGCGGTACTCGATGACACATATAGAGAGCCCCGATTTTATCGGTGTTGCAAAAGCATATAGGATTGATGGTCAAAAAGTGACCAAGCGTAGCGAGCTACAATCGGGAATACAAAAGATGTTACAACATAAAGGTCCCTATGTATTTGAGGTTGAAGTCGAGCAAGAAGAAAATGTTTTTCCCATGATTCCATCTGGAGCAACAGTTGAAGAAGTGCGATTAGAATAAACGATATAATTAAAAAACTTATTTATTTATGAAAACATTGTACACTATCACAATATTTACTGAAAATACGCCGGGTGTTTTGTATCGTATTGCTGATTTATTTTTACGACGAAAAATAAATATTGAAAGTTTGACGGTGTCTGAGATAAATCTAGAGGAGCAGTCACGTTTTACCGTTGTTGTTTTTGCAGAAGCTGAGCTTGTTGAAAAAATAGTAAAGCAATTGTATCGCATTATTGAAGTAACAAAAGTGATCGATAGCATTGACCAAGATCTGGTCGCCCGAGAAATCGCATTACTAAAAGTGTCTGCCAATAAGCTTGATAAGCGAAAAGAAATTGAGCATTTGGTCACCATAACTAGTGATACGCGTATTGTCAAAGTGGCTCAGAATTATTTAGTTATCGAGATTACCGGTTCAGAACATGCGGTGAATGATTTTCATGAACTTATGAAGCCATTTGGAATAAAAGAATTTGTCCAATCAGGGAGGATTGCGGTATTTCGATAATAGATGTTAGAGATTAGAAGTTGGATGTTTGATGATATGCAAAAAATTCATATATTCGATACAACGTTACGTGATGGAGAACAAGTGCCCGGCTGTCAGCTCAATACAGTTGAAAAGATCGAAATTGCAAAAGCACTTGAGACTCTTGGAGTCGATGTCATTGAAGCGGGTTTCCCGATTTCTTCGCCGGGAGACTTCAACTCAGTGATTGAAATATCAAAGGCAGTTTCAAAGCCAGTTATTTGCGCGCTCACCCGAGCTGTTAAAGGTGATATTGATGCGGCAGTTGCATCTCTTGAGTATGCAAAGAGAAAACGAATACACACGGGGATTGGAGCATCAGATATGCATATTAAGTATAAATTTAAATCGACCAGAGAAGATATTCTGAAGCGTGGAATTGAAGCGGTGAAGTATGCAAAGAAGTTTGTTGAGGATGTCGAATTTTATGCAGAAGATGCAGGGCGTGCAGATCCAGAGTATCTTACTCTTATGATTGAAGCGGTTATTGCAGCAGGCGCCACCGTGGTAAATATTCCCGATACCACCGGTTACAATCTCCCTCAGGCGTATGGAGATAAGATTAAGTATCTTAAGGAGCATGTTTCAAACATTGATAAAGCCATTATTTCAGTACATTGTCACAATGACCTTGGTCTTGCAACGGCAAATGCCATGGTGGGAGTCGCAAATGGTGCGCGCCAGATTGAGGTCACCATGAACGGGGTCGGCGAGCGTGCGGGAAATACTTCGCTTGAAGAGGTGGTCATGATCATGAGGACACATAAACTTCCTTATGATACTAATATCAATACAAAAAAGATTTATCCAACCAGTCGACTGGTTGCAAATCTCATGAATATGCCCGTTCAGGCAAATAAAGCCATAGTTGGGAAAAATGCGTTTGCACATTCTTCAGGAATTCATCAAGATGGTGTGCTCAAAATGCGTGAAAATTATGAAATTATTGATCCACATGATGTGGGTATTTCCTCGTCCGAAATTGTTTTATCGGCACGTTCAGGAAGAGCAGCGCTTAATCATCATCTCGAACGATTAGGATACGAATTAAAACCTGCCCAACTAGAAAAAGCATATGAAAAATTTCTTGAACTTGCCGATTCAAAAAAGCAAATTCTTGATGATGATCTACATATGCTCATGGGTAAAACACTGACTACTCCCAAAAGACTTGAAACAAAACTTGTTGAAGTGGTTTGCGGATATCCCCTAAAGCCAATGGCAACCATGAAGATGTTGATAGATGGAGTTGAATACATAACATCTGCAAATGGCAATGGACCGGTCGATGCCGCATATCAGGCGGTTAATTCAGTAGTTTCCAAGGCAAAAGTCTTAAAAACCCTTCCGGTTTTACGGGAGTTTTTGATTCAGGAAATGACAAAAGGAAGTGATGATGCAAGTCGCGTAAATGTTCAGCTTGAATATAAAAATAAAGTGTATTTTGGATTTGGGTCAGATACGGATATTGTTGTAGCTGCAGTTCAAGCATATGTTGATGGTTTGAATAAACTGATATGAACATAACAAAAAACGATATTGAAGAAGCTGCAAAAAGACTAGAAGGTGTGGCAAAAAAAACACCATTACAAAAGAGCGCGCGACTCTCAAAAAGATACGATGCAACCATTTATTTGAAACGAGAAGATTTGCAAGAAGTACGCTCTTTTAAAATTCGTGGTGCTTACAATAAAATATCTTCGCTTTCTAAAGCTGAAAAAAAGAAGGGAATCGTATGTGCAAGTGCGGGAAATCATGCGCAAGGAGTGGCATGGAGTTGCAATGCGCTCAAAATCCATGGAACTATTTTTATGCCAACAAGTACACCAAATCAAAAAATAGATAAGGTCAAGCAATTTGGAGATGGTTTTGTTGAGATCAAACTTGTCGGTAGTACATTTGATGATGCAAGTAGTGCATCACGCATTTTTGAAAAAAAGACTGGTGCAATTTACGTGCATCCATTCAATGACCCTCTCACCATCGCTGGACAAGGAACAGTGGGGAAAGAGATAGTCGATCAAGTTGGCGCAAAAATCGACTATGTTTTTACATGCATTGGTGGTGGAGGATTGATATCGGGTGTTTCAACATATCTTAAGAATTTGGATGAAGACATCAAAGTTATTGGAGTTGAACCGGAAGGAGCTTCATGCATGTATGAATCATTGAGGCAAAACAAAATTGTTACGTTAAAAAAAATTGACACCTTTGTTGATGGGGCGGCCGTTGCAACCCCCGGTAGTCTGACATTTGAAATCGTTAAAAAAAATGTTGATGATGTTTTACGTGTCCCCGAGGGTAAAGATTGTATCACTATGATTGAACTCTACCAAAATGAGGGAATTGTCGCAGAACCTGCCGGGGCACTTTCAGTGGCGGCACTTGATGATTTGGCAGAGCAGATCAAAGGAAAAACTGTCGTATGTATTTTGAGCGGGGGCAATAATGATATTTTGCGCTATCCAGAAATCATGGAAAAAAGTCTTGTTTACCAAGGACGAAAACATTATTTCCTCATTGAATTTGCTCAAAAACCAGGGCAACTCAAACGCATGCTTGATGAGGCGCTCGGTCCAAATGATGATATCGTGCGGTTTGAATATATGAAAAAAACGGAAAAAGAGAAAGCGCCAGCACTCGTTGGCTTTGAGCTTCGAAGCAAGGGAGATTTGAAACCTTTGATGAAACGTATGGATGCGATAGAATTGAAGTATACAAAATTATCAGAGCAAGATATGTTATATCAGTATTTAGTATAATCAAATGTCATCCTGAACTTGATTCAGGATCTATAATTAAAAGATGCTGAACTAAATTCAGCATGACCATTATTTTTATCTATGAATAAATGTCAAGGAGATTGCTGCTGCAATGATAAACCAGAATCATTAAAAAAACGAAGTGCAGTGCTTACCAGTACTTCGGGCGCCAAAGATTGGATAAAGCGTGCAGCAGCACGCGCGATGATGCGCGCTGTTGGATATAAAGATGAGGATTTTGAAAAACCATTGATCTGCGTTGCTTCACCGTACTCTGACGTATCTCCCTGCAATGCGCATATCGATCAGTTGGCAGAAATTGTAGAAGAAAAGATTGCAAAAGTTGGTGGGAGACCATACATGTTTGGTACCCCTGTTATCACTGATGGAGAAACCATGGGTACAGAAGGAATGAAATATTCACTTGTTTCGAGAGAGTGGATCGCAGACAGCATTGAGATGATGAGTGAGGCATATGCTGCAGATGGCACCATTGCCTTATCGGGTTGTGACAAAACAATCCCTGCATCTCTTATGCCCCTTGCGAGAAACAATTCAATTGGAATCACGTTGTATGGGGGGACTATTTTGTCTGGATCATACAAAGGAAAAGACTTGAACATCGTCTCAATATTTGAAGCAATCGGGGAATTGAGTGCGGGCAAAATAACTAAAGATGAATTTCATGAGATAGAATGTAAATCCTGTCCATGCGCTGGGGCATGTGGAGGAATGTACACGGCAAATACGATGGCAAGCGCTATAGAAGCGCTTGGTATGTCTGTCCCAGGCAGCGCTTCCCGCCCTGCTATGAATCGTAATGGGCGCATTTCTGAAAATAAAATTGATGATATATGTCGGACAGTTGATGCGTTGTTTTTTATGATGAAAAAGGGCATTCGTACCCGTGATATTTTGACCAGAAAGGCATTCGAAAATGCCATAGTTGTCGTTCAAGCTTTGGGAGGCTCAACGAATGCAGTGTTGCATCTTTTGGCAATTGCACATGAAGCAGAGGTCGCGTTGTCCATTGGTGATTTTGAGACGATCGGAAAAAATGTCCCACTCATTGGAAATTTTAGTCCATCAGGTGATTATATGATGGAGCATTTGGATGAAATTGGCGGGATACCCATGGTGATGAAGATGCTACTTGATGCGGGACTTATTCATGGAGACTGTTTAACGGTGACCGGAAAAACCGTAGCAGAAAATTTAGAAGATGCGCCAGATAGACCTGAAAATCAAGATGTCGTATATGCTTGGAACAAACCTCTTGCACCAGCAGGACACCATATTATCATTATGAAAGGGAACATGGCCGCTGAAGGATCGGTCATGAAGTTATCTGGCAATTTGATCAAACAACATAAGGGTCCAGCTCGTGTTTTTGAATGTGAAGACGATGCCATGAATGCAATTCTTGATAAGAAAATTAACCATGGCGACGTCATCATCATTCGTCATGAAGGTCCAAAAGGAGGGCCGGGTATGCGCGAGATGCTATCACCTTCTTCGGCGCTTGTTGGAGCAGGTTTGGGGAAAGATGTCGCACTTGTAACCGATGGAAGATTCTCAGGTGGCACTCATGGTATCATGATCGGGCATGTTGCGCCTGAAGCAGTTGAAGGAGGAGCGATTGGCATAGTGCAGGAAGGAGACATCATTGATATCAATGTAGAGAAGCGAGAGATCAATATCGAAGTTGAAAAGAAAATTCTTGACGAAAGAAGAAAAAAATACAAAGCTCCACATTCGCCATATATTCGTGGAGTGTTGGCAAAATACCGAACGCTTGTTGGCAGTGCATCAAAAGGTGCGGTTACCAGTTAAATTATTTTTATGAACTATATTCAATCAGACAAGGCGCCAAAAGTGGTTGGCCCCTATTCTCAAGCCATTGAAGCAAATGGCTTTATTTTTTGCTCAGGACAAATTGGAATTGATCCAGAAGCGGGTGCTTTAGTTGAAGGAATTGAAAATCAAACGAAACAGGTTTTAAATAACTTGAAGCATGTATTAGAACAAGCTGGATCAGGTTTGGAAAATGTAGTGAAATCAACCGTGTATCTTTCAGATATTAGCGATTATTTCAAAATGAATGAAATATATGGTCAGTACTTTACTGATCATAAGCCGGCACGTGCAGCCTTTGCTGTTGCGGGATTGCCATTGGGGGCATTGGTAGAAATAGAAGTTATAGTTGTAAAATGATCGTGTAATAGATTCCGTCCTCGCTTGTTTCCCACCAGTGCTCACTTCTTTGCGCGCTGTCGGGATCCCTCAAGCTCGGCCACCTATTACACACAACAATATTATTAGTTAATTAAATTAAACATGACAAAAATGAATTTTGGAGGCGTCGAAGAAAACGTCGTAACCCGTGGAGAATTTCCTTTAGAGAAGGCTCAAGAAGTGTTAAAAAATGAAACGGTTGCCGTACTTGGATATGGAGTGCAAGGGCCTGGGCAAGCACTGAATATGAAAGACAATGGCATCAATGTGATTGTTGGCCAAAGAAAAGGATCAAAATCGTGGGAGAAGGCAATTAAAGACGGATGGATTGAAGGCGAGACATTATTTGAACTTGAAGAAGCAGCTGAAAAAGGAACTATTCTTCTCTATCTTCTTTCAGATGCGGGGCAAAAAGCATTTTGGCCTAAGTTAAAACCACATTTGACCAAAGGGAAAACGCTTTACTTTTCTCATGGATTTTCGATCGCCTATCGTGATCAAACGGGCATCATTCCTCCTGAGGATATTGACGTGCTTCTTGTTGCACCCAAAGGATCCGGACTTACCGTCCGTCGAAATTTTGTAGATGGCAGCGGCATCAATAGTTCGTACGCTGTGCATCAAGATGCGACGGGAAATGCTCAAGAGAAATGCAAAGCTCTTGGTATTGCCGTTGGATCGGGGTATTTATTTGAAACGACATTTAAAAATGAAGTCTATAGCGATCTCACCGGCGAACGGGGAATATTAGTTGGTGCATTAGAAGGACTATTTGAAGCGCAATATAATGAACTTCGAAAACATGGGCATTCGCCATCTGAAGCCTTCAACGAGACTGTTGAAGAACTGACGCAAAGTTTGATTAGATTGGTAGGCGAAAATGGAATGGACTGGATGCTTGCAAATATTTCTACCACTGCTCAGCGTGGAGCACTTGACTGGAAAGATAAATTTCGCGATGCGACCGCTCCCGTGTTTGAAGAATTGTATGAAAGTGTTAAGTCTGGAGAAGAAGCGCGACGAACGCTTGAGAAAAACAGCGATCCAGAATATCGCACAAAGCTCGAAAAAGAGCTTGAATCGATTGCAAATATGGAAATGTGGCAAGCAGGGAAAAAGGTACGGAGCTTACGACCGGAAAATCTGAAAAAATAACATGCCAAAAACATTATTTGAGAAAATTTGGAACGAGCATCTGGTGGCACAAGAGGAAGGATTTCCAAATGTGCTTTTCATTGATGCGCATTTTATCCATGAGGTGACGACTCCTCAGGCCTTTGATGGATTAAAACAGCGAGGAATTTCTGTTCATTCACCAGATCGGACATGGGCAACAGCAGACCACAATGTCCCAACAATAGATCAGCACCTTCCCATCAAAGACCTTCTTTCTCGCAAACAAGTCCAAATGCTTGAAAAGAACTGTGAAGATTTTGGGATTGAGCTTTTTGGATTGGGGCATCCGTGGCAAGGAATTGTTCATGTCATCGGTCCAGAGCTTGGCGTTACCAAGCCGGGAATGACGATCGTTTGTGGAGACAGCCATACGTCGACGCACGGCGCATTTGGCTCTATCGCATTTGGGATCGGAACAAGTGAGGTTGAGCAAGTGCTTGCATCCCAAACGATTCTCCAGCAGAAGCCAAAAACAATGAAAATTGAGATAAATGGTCTACTTCAAAAAGGAGTCACTGCAAAGGATCTCATTTTGTATATTATTTCAAAAATTTCATCTCATGGGGGAACGGGATATTTTGTAGAGTTTACAGGCGAGGCAATCCGCAATCTTTCGATGGAAGGACGTATGACGGTATGCAATATGAGTATTGAGATGGGCGCACGCGGGGGGATGATAGCGCCAGATGAGACGACATACAATTATATGAAAGGTCGAGAATTTATGCCAAAAGGTGAAGAATGGGAAGAGGCCGTCGAATATTGGAAAACACTGCCAACCGATGAGGGAGCAGAATATGACAGAGTTGAACTATTTGATGCAACAGTCATTGAGCCAATGATCACCTATGGCACAAATCCTGGTATGGGAGTTTCAATAAACGAATCAATTCCCCGTGCACGTGATTATAAATCCGATTCAGATAAAAATCAATTACTTAAGTCTCTTAATTATATGGGTCTTACGGAAGGACAAAAAATGATCGGTCAAAAAGTTGATTATGTATTTTTTGGCAGTTGCACCAACTCACGGATTGAAGATTTTCGTGAGGCTGCAAAAATACTCAAAGGAAGAACAAAAGCAAAAAATATCACAGCAATACTGGTTCCCGGCTCCACACAGGTCTTAAAACAAGCAAGAAAAGAAGGACTTGACAGGGTATTTGAAGAGGCAGGCTTTGATCTGCGAAGTGCAGGGTGCTCAGCATGTCTCGGGTTTAACGAAGACAAAATTCCTCGAGGAAAATATTGTGTATCAACGAGTAATAGAAATTTTGAAGGGCGTCAAGGACCCGGAGCAAAAACAATGCTCGTGAGTCCGCTTACCGCAGCTGCTACTGCAATCACCGGAGTCGTTACCGATCCGAGAGAGTTCCTCTAATTAATTAAGAGTTAAGAATAAAGAAAGAAGAAATAGCAAAAATGACCAATAATATAATCCAAGATAAATCATTTAGGTTTGCAGTAGAAATTATTGATGTATACAAGAAGTTAGCACTTAAGGAAAAAGAATTTGTTTTATCAAAACAATTATTACGATCGGGTACATCTATTGGAGCGAATATAGAAGAAGCATTGGGCGGTCAGAGCAGAAAGGATTTTCAATCTAAAATATCAATTGCTTATAAGGAAACTCGAGAAACAATGTACTGGTTGAAGTTACTGGCACAAAGTGGGTACTTAGATAAGGAGCAATTTACTGGGTTATTAGAATTATGTGAAGAGTTAGCTCGAATTCTTGGCTCGACCAAGAAAACACTAGAAAAGAAGTAATTTCTTATCTCTTATTTCATATTTCTTAATTATGCATATATTAACATCAACAGCGGTTCCATTACCCGTTGAAAATATAGACACCGACCAGATTACACCGGCGCGTTTTTTGAAAGGAACGACAAAAGAAGGATTTGGTAAAATACTTTTTCACGATTGGAGATTTGACCACGAAGGAAAACCAAAGAAGGATTTTGTTTTGAATAATCCGACGTACAAAGGAAAAATATTGGTGGCGGGAAAGAATTTTGGTTGTGGTTCGAGTCGAGAACATGCAGCATGGTCTCTGAAAGATTATGGATTTCAGGTTGTCATTTCCAGTTTTTTTGCAGATATTTTCAAAAGCAATGCTCTGAATAATTTTCTACTTCCGGTGACTGTTTCAGAATTATTTTTACAGGATCTTTTTTATGCAATTGATGAGAAATCAGATGTAAAAATAGAAATTGATTTGCCAAATCAGCATATTCGAGTGCCATCTCACAAAATGATGGAAGCGTTTGAAATAAGCATCTATAAAAAGATGTGTTTGACGGAAGGATTTGATGATATCGGTTATTTGCTGAGCATGCAAAAGAAAAAGAATATGTTTGAGTTAAAAAGAACAAACGATTATTCATTGACCGGAAGATTATGAAAAAAAATATAGCAGTTCTCGCGGGAGATGGGGTAGGACCAGAAATAATTGATGCTACGCTTACAGTAGTTCGCGCAGTTGAGAGAAAATTTGATCATTCATTTACATTTGAGAGAGGTCTCATAGGTGGTGTTGCAATTGATTCAGTTGGAGAACCATTTCCTAAAGAAACTGAAGAAATGTGTATGAAGTCAGATGCGATCTTGTTTGGCGCAATTGGCGATCCAAAATATGACAATGATCCGTCATTGAAAGTACGACCCGAACAAGGACTATTGCAAATGAGGGGAAAAATGGGTCTTTATGCGAATATTCGTCCGATTCAAACGTTTCCTTCGCTACTCCATAAATCGCCATTAAAAGAGGATATAGTGTCTGGTGTAGATTTTGTAGTAATTCGGGAACTCATCGGTGGAATTTATTTTGGAAAACGGGGGAGGGGAGCGGATGGTACCACTGCGTTTGATACCTCAACATATACCGTGGAAGAAATATCTCGCGTTGCAAAATACGCTTTTGAGTTAGCTCAAGTTAGACGTCGTAAATTGACGCTCGTTGATAAAGCAAATGTCCTTGAGACCTCCAGACTTTGGCGTGAAACGGTACAAATAATGGCACACAACTTCCCTACCGTTTCAGTCGAATTCCTGTTTGTTGACAATGTTTCCATGCAAATCATAAAAAATCCAAGAGCATTTGACGTCATATTAACTGAAAATATGTTTGGAGATATTTTGTCAGATGAAGCATCAGTCATCACCGGATCAATTGGCATGTTGCCATCAGTTTCAATCGGTGAAAAAACAAGTGTGTATGAGCCAATTCATGGATCATATCCAAAAGCAGCAGGGAAAAATACCGCAAACCCAATCGGTACAATATTGTCTGCCGCTATGATGCTTGAATATAGTTTTGAATTACATAAAGAAGCAACTGCAGTGCGCGACGCAGTGGATGAAGTACTCTTGAAAGGAATGGGAACAAAAGATATAGTCACCCCACATCCTCTTTCAACATCTGAAATGGGTGAAAAAATCGCTGAGAATATCTGATTACTTTTTTGCGGTTTTTGGTTGACCTGATTGAACAAGCTCATAGAGTTTCATTCCAATTACCGATCCAACGATTGGCCCAAGCATGTACATGAGGCTAAATGATTTGATACCTACTGCAACCGCTGGGTTTAAGACGCCGTTTGATCCCATAAGTGCGGCAATTGCAGTGCCCATAAAGAGCGATCCTCCAATGACAACGCCAGATACTGCTTTGTGCACATTGCCAAAGACGACCGACGCAATGCCAAATGAAAACAAGATCATTCCTACAGTTTCTGCGATTCCGATCATCAGAGTACTTTCTGCAGAAATCTCGTATGATATTCCCATGACCATCGATAATATGAGGGCGGTAATTGCGCCAAAAACCTGAACCATAATATAGGAAAGTGCATCGCTAGAATTTATTTTTTTTATTGCCCAAATCCCAATCGTTACTGCGGGATTAATATGGGTTCCAGAAATATGCCCAACACTATAGACGAAGAGTCCGAGTGTTATTGCCGCAAGCACTGGTGTTGCGATTGGAAAGACACCCGAAAGAGACAAGATGACAACAAGAGTCAAAGTCAGTGTGCCAAAATATTCAGCAATATACTTTTGATACATAAAAAGTTAAGTTAACTAATAATATATTTAGTCATTCTAGGGAACGTAGTGACTCCAGAATCAGTTAGATCCTGGACAAGCCAGGATGACAAATGTTTATTTTTTTATAACATCAAATCCAGTGAATGGAACAAGAACCGGTGGAATTTTGACACTCCTATCTTTTTGTTGATAATTTTCGATAAGCGCAATAAGAATGCGAGGAGATGCAACCGCTGTGTTGTTGTACGTAAAACAATATTTTGTTTTTCCCTCTTTAGTTTTATATTTCATATTCAGTCTACGAGCTTGAAACTCGCCCATAATTGAGTTGGAGTGTGTCTCTCCGTAGGCATGTCGAGATGGCATCCATGTTTCAATATCATACTTCTTGTGTTGTGGCTCTCCCATGTCACCGGTGCACATGAGAAGCTGTCTATACGGAAGATTCAGCTCTTGAAGTATTTCTTCTGCATTTTTTTGAAGCTCTTCATGCACTTTTCTTGCCTCGTCAAAATCGTTTTTTCCAATAATCACTTGTTCAATTTTCCAAAACTCATGAACACGATACAGTCCTTTCGTATCTTTTCCATATGCACCGGCCTCCCGCCTATAACACGGAGAAAAACCGACATATTTTTTTGGAAGGTCCTCTTCATTCAACGTTTCTCCAGAATGATATGCGGTGATTGGAATTTCTGCAGTTCCGGCAAGATGGGTTCCTTCGTCATTTAATCCGTACACATCTTGTTCACCTCCCCAAGGAAAATGACCCGATCCAAAAAGAGTAAATGATTTTACGACCGTGGGGGCAACAAAGGGAGTAAATCCTTTTTCAGTGAGTTTTCTCAAGGCATACATCATGAGTGCCATGTGGAGAATTGCGCCCTGATTTTTCAAAAAATATCCCCGAAATCCAGAGATTTTTGACCCACGGTCAAGATCAAAGATATCAAGCTCAGTTCCAAGCGCGATATGATCTTTTGGCTCAAAATCAAATGTGGTTGGCTCCCCCCATTTTTTTACTTGGACATTTGCAGATTCGTCTTTTCCGACAGGTACTTCATCAAACGGTACATTGGGGACATAGAGCATGAGTTTATTAAACTCTTCTTCAACATTTTTGAGATTACTTTCAAGTTCCTTCAATTCATTTTTGATATTTTTTCCTCGTTCAACATCTTCTGGTGATGGCGGGCGCTTGCTTGAAATCTTATTTCTTTCTTCGCGAAGTATTTGAATTTTTTGAATGAAGTTGAGACGTTCATCGTGCAACTTAAGAAGTTTGTCAATATCAACTTCTCGATTTTTATTCTTTGCTGCATCTTTGACTTTTTGCGTATGGTCTTTTATATACTGAATATCAAGCATATGTGTATTGTACCATAGGGAAAAAATCACTAAGCATCGTCTTCCGTATTGATTTTAATCAAATCCCCATCTTTGAATCGTGATTGGATAAAAATGTGCGCTCGTTCTGATATACGATGGATATTTCGATACATGCCGAGTGTAACCGCACAGGTGATAAATATTGAGGTAAAAAAATATGAAATCCCATGCTCCAATAGGGTTATTGACTCAGCACCCAAGACAATTAATATGGTTATAGAAAGTAGTAAAAAGGCGTTAAACATGACCCGTGTTGCGTGAGTAATCACCATTGTTGCTGCCGAGACAAGTCCAAGTAAACAGCCAAAAAATGTCAAGATTCCTATTTGATACTCTGATAATGATATAGCTTTTCCTTTAAAAAGATCAAGTAACACCAGAGAATATAATATAAGAGAGGCAGAGACATAGGGCACTATGTGACCAAATGGCCAATGAAAAAAGTAGAGAATTTTCTTAAATTCTCCGTGATGAAAATATTTTGGAACCGCACGCTCAATGCTAATTGCCGCAATATGCCCGCCTAAACCAATTCCAACGAGAAGTGAAAGTATGGTAATAGAAGATAAGCTTAAAAGTTCCCATTTAATTTGTGAGAGAAAATTAATATCGAGTATTTCCGTATAAAGACCGAGAATGAGGAGTAATCCCACAACAGGAGCAATAATATTTCCGAAAATCAAATCCTCTCCCATATTAAACCGCATTTTTTGAGACTGTCTCTTACTGTAGTAATATTTGTTGGTAAAGATTAAAAACAATGCAAAAGCGGGAAGAATGAAGTAAATAAAGAAGTTATATAGTCCCATCACACCATTATACTAAATGAATTCTTTAATAACTGGAATCAGTTGTCGTATAGCTTTCAGGCGATGATTGATCTGTTTATGCTCTTGATCCGTAAGTTCATCGTAAAATGTATTGTATTGAGAAACGATAATGAGTGCTCTGTATGGATATCCATTCGTTTCATACGTTCTGGGCTTTTCAGAAATTAACCCAGATATAGCTTGTTCATGTGTTACAAAATGGTTTGTTGATGGGTCATAGAAACACACGCAGGTCTTGAGCTGAGCTGACCGCTTTTCTTTTGGAATATGTTTCATTTTTTCCAATGTAAAATCGATAAGCTCTCGATCGGTCGCTTCATACCCCGGCCATCTGCGAGAGATTACCCCTGGCGCTCCATTGAGCGCGTCAATCATGAGTCCTCCATCATCGGCAAGCGTTGGAATCCTAGTCTGACCTGCATAGAATTGAGCTTTTATTCTTGCATTTTCCTCAAACGTCGAGCCTGATTCAATCGGCTCTCCCATTATTTTGACATCATCAAGGGTAAGAAGTTGAACTCCGATTTTTATAAGTGGAGCAAGACCATGGAGAATCTCTTTTTTCTTGGATTTGTTTGACGTTGCTATTAAAAGTTTTTT
>Ga0210057_1004389_pt1 | contig 18815 bp, 17 predicted proteins | sample CryGeyCG2114_010_2_FD_183968 | JGI IMG/M metagenome (GOLD analysis project Ga0210057, IMG submission 183968) | Groundwater microbial communities from aquifer - Crystal Geyser CG10_big_fil_rev_8/21/14_0.10 (SPAdes) (version 2) | ecosystem: Environmental > Aquatic > Deep subsurface > Groundwater ...
CAGCCTTTAAATTAGGTTTGAAAACGATATATTCATCGGGGGTAACCATTCCTTTGACCACCATTTCACCCAAACCATAAGAAGCGTTGATTAATACTACTTTATCGAAACCAGTTTCCGTATCAAGTGAAAAAGCGACTCCACTAGCACCGAGATCGGAGCGAACCATTTTTTGCACTCCGACCGATAAAGCAATATCAAAATGAGAAAAATTTTTATCGACGCGATAGGAAATCGCCCGATTAGTAAATAACGAAGCAATACATTCTTTGACCGCTAGCAAGAGAGCTTTATTACCAACAACATTGAGATAAGTTTCTTGTTGGCCAGCAAATGAAGCATCAGGTAAATCTTCGGCCGTGGCTGAAGAGCGGACGGCAACATCCGGATTAGTCTCACCTAATTTTTGACCTAATTCAGCATAAGCGGTGGTCAAAACTTGATTGAGATCAGTCGGTAATTCAGCTCTCAAAATCAGACGCCTAACTTCCGCTCCCCGCCGAGCTAAATCTTTTAAATCATGAGTATCCAGACCATCTAAGGCTTCCCGAATTTTAGCTTTTAAACCACTTTGTTCTAAAAAATAACGATAAGCATAAGCCGTAAGCGCAAAACCATTTGGCACCGCTATACCTAAGGCTTGCAGATTGGAATACATTTCACCTAGTGCAGCATTTTTACCACCCACTAAAGGAACGTCGGCAATATTTAAATCATCAAACCATAAAATAAATTCTTGTTCTTTGGTCATAAAATATTTTTTAAAAAAGAATATCTAAATTATACTCTGTTAATTAAAGCTGGCCAAGTCTTGACGAAATTAATAATCTAGTTTAATCTCTAATTAGAGAGCTGGGCTGGGGATTTGAACCCGCATTTCGCCAGCATTCGACATGGCTCTTCTTGGTTCAAGCAGGGTCAGGAACATCTTTTGGGAACCTCCTTTCCCCATTACCACAGCGTTCCTGACCCTCACAAATCCATCCTCCTCCAACACTTCGGTGTCGGCGGAGGATTTTTTTATAAGGATTGTTATATTGTTTTCTCAATCATCACAATCTCGCGCGGCCGCGCGAGATTGTGATGATTTTTTAGATTGAGTCACTAGACGAATAAATTTTTAATGACTTTTCAGCGCCAAAATTAAATCTGCCACATTGGCTCCGGTTGGATTAATTTTTAAATAATCACCTACTCGTTCAAAAAAATAAGTGGAATTGTTATCAGCTAATTCTTGTTCGACTGATAAACCCAAAACTTGAGCTTGAGCTAAAGTATTTTCATCACCCAGAGCTCCACCATGAGGTCCATTATCCCGACCATCACTAGCTAAAGCTAAAATTAGTTCATCCGATTCTAAATATTTCAAAGCGCCCAAAACTAATTCTTGATTTCGACCCCCTTGACCTTTCCCTGTGATTTTAACCGTAGTCTCACCGCCATAAAGCAATAAAGTGCCCGGTGGAGACTGGTGTAAAACTTTTGCAATAATCGGCCCGATTTGTTTGGCTTCACCAGCTAGTTTAGTATCACAAATTATCGGCCGATAACCCAAACTTTTTGCTTCCTCAACAATCGCTTCTAAAGCTAAAAGATTAGAGACAATGACTTCATTTTTAGTTCGTGAAAAATTTTTTTCTTGTTTGGGTGTTTCAATTAAAAATTTAGATGGTAAATCTAAACGTTCTCGCAAATGATACTGATCTAAAATAAAATCGGCTTGAAAAACATTAGTGTCGTTATAAAAAGTCGGGCCCGAAGCCACAAAACTCGGATCACCACCGGGAATATCAGAAAAAATCAAAGCACAAGCCGTGGCTGGATAAGCATAGTCGGCCAACCACCCACCCCGCGCCAAGGATAGATGCTTGCGCACGGTATTAATTTCTTGAATCGTGGCACCTGATTTTGTTAATTCTTTTAAAATATTCCGTTCTAATTCAACAGTATGATCACGCGGTTGACATAATAAAGTCGAAGCACCGCCAGAAATAACAAAAATAACTAAATCGGTCGAGTGTAAATCTTTTAATAATTTAATAATCTCTTTAGTCGCCTCAATATTGCGCTCGGTGGGTAGTGGATGATCACCTTGAAAATAACGGAACAAATGTTCCTCAGTCGGATGAGTTTCTAAATCAAGAACAATTCCTCCACTTAAAGCTCCCCCTAAAATTTTTTCTAATTCGACTGAAGCTGATAGAGCACATTTTCCTACCGCCATCAAAACCACTCGCCGAAAATCAGTCAATTTATAGACTTGACCAGCCAAGTGAAGATGTTGACCAGAAATTCTGACCACTCGCTTGATCGCGGTATCGGTCGCAATTGCAATTAAAGCTGTTTCCGCCAATTGAAGGGCTACCTGACGTAGAGAGGTTTTTGCCAATAAAGTCGAATTTTTTATTCGTCCATTAATAGACATTTAAGAAAAAAATAAAGTCTTTAAATAAAGTACTAGTGCTGTTACAATGACAACTAAAAGAAAAACGAGGGAAAAAATACCTTTAAGATCTTTATTCATATAATCGACTGGTGATAGATTTTTAAACCTAAAAATCGAAAACTCTAGTGACGACACGAAGTTCGCGCCGTCAGAGAGATTTCGATTATTTTGACATTTTGACCAACATCGAAATCAAGTAGACACCAGCCAAACCGACCAAAACATAAATCAATCGGGTAATGACTGAACCGGATCCTAAAATTCCTCCAACCAAATTAAAATTCAAGGCTCCAATCAAACCCCAATTGATTCCACCGATAATCGACAAAATCATCGCGGCCCAATCTAAACCATTTAATTTTGACATAGTTGTGTTTTAGTACCAATATTAATGAGACGACCTTTAATTATTATTTTATCATAAGCATAATAATCAACAAGAAAAAATGTGCTAAACTTGAGGTCAATAAGTCTTTAATAGATAATTTATAAAAATTATGGCTAAAAAAATTGGAATAATTTTGATTGTCGCAGTGATAATCGTTAGCGGTGTTGTTTTCTTAAATTTAGAAAAAATCGAAGAAGAGAACACTTTGGCTGAAACCACTTTACCAATTCCAAATCAAATTGAATCTGAAAATGACGCGATTAATAATGGGTCAAGCTCTAGTCCTCTGGTCGAGAGAAAAATTAGCGTTGTGGGGTCGAATTATGCTTTCAACCCTAAAATTATCGAGGTCAATCAGGGCGAAAAGGTGACTATCACCTTCCAAAATGCCGGCGGTTTTCACGATTTCCAAATTGAAGGTTATGGAGTCGGTACCGAAAAAATCAATTCCGGTCAAGAACAAAGCATTTCTTTTATCGCTGATAAAACTGGCAGTTTTGTTTTCTATTGTTCCGTTGGGCAACATCGAGCTCAAGGCATGGTCGGAACATTAATTGTAAAATAGTTAATTAAAATAAATCTGACATCAGGCCTTTGGCGAACAAGCCGATAAGCATGATACCCAGAAAATTAAGAGTAAAAGATATGAGAATAAAAACAGATGTCTTCATCTTCGATAGCCCCATCATTACAAGACCAATCTCATCCGGTAAAGGAGAGGCGATGATTAAGGCCCCGATAAACGGGATCAACCATTTAAAAAGCTGCAATTGCAAAATGGAACCTAACCTTTCTTGCTCAGTCTTCTGCATTAACCAGTGAATATCTTCCGAAATACTGTCTTTGATAAAACGGAAAATAATAAAATCGCCAATGAGCGCGCCGATTCCGCCAAATAATGCCACTTGCCATATTGGATTGACGGTTGCTATTTCAAAAAGTACTACACCAGCCGGCGCCACAGTAAATATAGATACAAAAAACATACCGGCAAACATGCTTCCCAAAAATCCCCATTCTTGAGTGCTTGTTAGAATCCCTGTCAAAACACCGGTCTTTGCTAAAATAATGGCAACAATAATGCTTAGGGCCACAACCCCAAAATCTCGCATTATGTTATTTTTTTCATTTTGCGCGCTCATGTTGATATTTATGTTAACTGAATTACTTGTCTACTTCTAAAAAACCACTTTGTGATCTCGATTAAAATAATATTAATCACTCCGATCAACACGACACCAATCACCCAATTGAGAGGCAAGGCTACCGTGTTGAAAATTGTTTGCAGTTCGGGTAAATAAATGGCCACAGCCATAAGAACAAGACCGACCAAAATACCACCATTGAGATATTTATTTGAAAATAGTGGATAGGAAAGAATACTTCTATCCAAACTTCGCACTGAAAGGGAAACGAGTAATGTATAGGTGCCGAAAGAAGCAAAGATAAAGGTGCGAACAACGGCTTCATCGTAGCCGAGTCGCATCAGGACATAATAAATAACAAAAAGTAGAGCACTGGTTGAAAGACCGATGGCTAGAATCAGGAATTTCATCACCGGATCGAAAAGTTTTATCTTACCCCTCAGGAGTGGCTTATGTTTAAGACCATCCGGATCTTTCTCAAACGCATACGAGATAGCCGGAAAACTATCAGTAAAGAAATTAACCCAAAGAATTTGAAGCGGATTAAGTGGTAGGGGCAAACCAGTGAGAAGCGATCCCCCAATCAGAATGAGACCGTCAGTTACGTTTGATAAAAGATAGACAAGCACCTTGCGGATGTTACCTAGAATCTGCCGACCCTCTTCAATAGCCGCCACGATGGTTTCGAAGTTGTCATCGAGAAGCACGAGGTCAGCTACGCTTTGTGCCACTTCCGTACCCGAACCCATAGCGATACCAACATCAGCTTGTTTGATGCTGGGAGCATCATTCACTCCATCGCCGGTCATAGCTACCACTTCACCCATCTCCTGATAAAGCTTGGCGATACGAAGTTTATCGAATGGTGTGACACGAGAAATAACTACCAGATGTGGTAAGCGAACTCTCAATTCTTCCTCTTTAAGTTTTGAGAGTTCCGATGCATCGAGGACTGACTGTTCGTCTACTTTCAAACCAATTTCTTTGGCCACAGCTATCGCCGTTCCTCGATGATCACCAGTAAGGATAACCGTTTTAACTCCGGCATCTCGCACTCTACCTATAGCGTGCTTAATACTCGGACGAATAGGATCACGAAATGTAATAAGACCACTCCATGATAAATTAGAAAGATTTAGATCTTTTGAAATAGAAAAATTTTCTGTGTGAACAATTTCTTTAGTGGCAACACCAAGCACCCGTTCTCCGGAAAGGGCTAGTGAATCAATTCTCGCAAGTAAATCTTCCTTTTCTTTTACATTAAATGAAGAATGATTCAGTAAAATATCAGGCGCACCAAAAAAGACGAGTAGATGTTTGCCGGATTCTTTTACCAAAGATACTGAAAATTTACGCACCGCATTAAACGGCATAGTTTGGAGTATATGTTCTTTAGCGGTGATCTCTGAAAACATCATCCCTCGAATACCGGCCGACCGGACGAGAGCTGTATCCATAATCCGTCCGTTCATTCGCCAAGAATCAGGGTCATCATGAGGATTTTCTATCAACACGTTTGTGTTAGTCAAAGCGCGAGCAATCAGTTTTTGTTCATCAATTCCAAAAGGGATGATTTGGGACATCACCATTTTCGCCATCGTCAGCGTTCCGGTTTTATCGGTGAGAATAACGGTAGTGCTACCCAAAGCTTCAGCCGCAATCAATTTGCGTACCACCCCCTTACGCTTAGCCATACGTTCCACACCAACAGCCATAATAACCGTCATAGCTATCGGTAATCCTTCCGGAATGGCAGACACCGCAATAGCGACCGAAGTAAGGAACATTTCAAAAATTGATTGCCCAGCAATAATACCGATGCCAAAGACCACAAGAGTCAAGGCTCCAAGAACGATACTTGAATAGATACTGAAGTTGGTAATCGCTTTCTGAAGCGGAGTTTTTTCGTTATCTGAAGTGGCGATCAACGAGGCAATTTTACCAAGTTCGGTACTAGAGTCAGTACGGCAGACAATAGCGGTACATACTCCTTGAGTGACAAGTGTCCCGGCAAAAATCATAGAAGTCTGATCCGAGAGTCCTGCTTTCTCCGGTGATTTATCTACTGATTTTGAGACCGGTAAAGATTCACCAGTAAGTATTGCTTCATCGATTTGAAAATCATTAATAAACATGACTCGGGCATCAGCTGGTACCCGATCACCCTGTGTCAATCTGATAATATCACCGGGCACAAGCTCTTCCGCATCAATCTCCCGTTCTTTAGCATCTCGAATAACTCGCGCTCGTTGTTTGAGATAAGTCTTGAGTTCGGCCAGCGCGCGCTCAGCTTTGTTCTCTTGATAGAAACCTAAGGCGGAGTTAACGACAACCGCCACGAAAATAAAAATTGCATCTCGATAGTGCGAAACGACCAGAGTGATAATACCAGCGACGATGAGGATAAGAATCAAAGGACTCTTCAGTTGATTAAGGAATATTTTCAATCCAACTGCTTTTTGAGAAGTATTGATTGTATTTTTTCCAAAAATCAAAAGACGGTCTTTGACATCTTCCGTGGATAATCCTTTTTCTATATCCGTCTCAAATAATTGCACTGTTTCTTCGGACGATAGATGCCAAAAATTTTTATTTTGTATATTAGAATCCATAAAATTAATTTATACACCATGTAGAGAACCCTTTTCCCTCAATATCTTCTCGTGGCCAAAACTTAGTCAAATCATCAATCTTCCATCATATTATTTTTTTGCCTCATTTTTAGCCCGTTCAACCATAAATTTTACACCCGCAGACATATTTTCTTCTTGTATCATAATATCAGAGTGAGCATTTTGAAACACGCGATATATCTCATCTGCAAAGGCCTGCCCTACAACAGGCACTTTATCAAAATCAAGAAGTATAATCTTGAATTTTTCAAGACCTGACAAGATTCTGCGAGCTTGCGAACGTGAAATATGTACGCCACTTGTTGTAAAAAGTTTTACTCTTATTTCAGTTTTATCAAATCCGAAATCACCGGTGTCTTTTAAATTCGTGTATTTTTTAAATACATCGTTGAGATGAAGATTTGAGTCGGCAGAAATTTCAAAAATTACACGAGTCCCCCGTTTTGAAGTTGCAATCTGCTTAACTTTCACATCACCAAGTAAAGTTTGAATACTGAGTTGATGCCTGAAACTATCTAATATAAATAAATCCGATACCTTTGAGGTGAAAAAGATACCCTCTCCCGAATGAGACTTGGGCATAGTGGTGGTTTTCCCCTTTAATAAATCCTGAATCGCTTCGATCACAGAACGCAACCCTTTCTTTTTCATTATATTTCGAAAAACTCCAATACCCGAATCTTCGACAATAAATGACAGTTTGTTGTTCCTCAAAGATACTTCCACCGAAATTATTTTTGATTCCGAGTGTTCAATGGCGTTATTGAACATTTCAGAAAAAGCAAAAATAAAAATACTTTTTATATTTTCTGGGATACTTGAAATAAGTGGAAACTTTTCCTCAATTTCCATTAAAACTTGATGCTCTTCAAGTGAAATATTTCTGTACTTCTTTTTAAAAGTTGTCGGAAGAACATCTGGATGCTTTTGTGCATAATCTGAAGAAATATAGAAAGCGTTGCGAGTGCTCCCAAGTTTTATGACTTGTTTTTCTGCAATAAGTGCGGAAATGACCATATTTACATATTGACGAGACACGCCAATACTACCAGTTATTTCACTGGATTTGAGCTTACCCTTTTGCTTGATTAAACCAAGTATTTTATCCTTATTTGTCATGAACAACTACATTGTAAACTAATCTATATTCAATTGTCAAGTAGATTGTCAACAAGCCTACAATTCCCCTTTAAACGCCTTACTTTGTCTCGCCGACTTTGTCCATCAAAGCTTTAGCGAAGTTGGAAACTCTGTAACCTGCCCGCCTAAAGGCGTATCAGGCAGGGTGCGAAGGAAGACCATTTTTCTATCTTTGAGCGAAAGAGCTTGAAAGATTCCTCACTTTTCGGATTATGAATTTGATTGGGTGGCGGGGGTTAATGGTGGCTGACCCCATTTCTCGACCAGCCGGCGGAAATTTTGGTCGGGGAAATTAGAAAATTAGTAGTTTTGTTAAATTTTCCATAGGGTCGTCCTATGCAGAGGACGACCCTATGGAGAGACGAAATTACATAGCTTCCCAAATTTCAAAAGCATCATCAACATCAAGTCCGGTTTCATCAACAATTTCCTGAAGTTCTTCTGCTTCATCTTTTCCTAAATCTTCCTCTTTTGCTTTTTCAAATACTTCTTCGTCCATAATTTTATGCTGGCAAATATTCTCTATAAACTCGCACAGTTTCAAGATAGATAGATTCAATCAATCTTTTTGTCTGCATCTCCTCAACAATTCCCTTCTGAAGCAATAGGAGTCTTACATTCTGACGAATACGAGCTTTTATTGTTTCGTTGTTAGTCCAATCAATTGCTAAATCGCGTCTAATACGCTTCGTGAGCTCTTTCACAAATTCTTTAATATCAATCCCAGCATTTTTTAGATCGGGATTTTTTTCAAGCGTGTCATAAAACACAATTTCTTCGGGAGATAATCCTGTGTCTATACTCTCTTGATCTAGTTTTTTAATTTCATCTGCAATTTCAAGAAGTTGCTTTATTATTTCCGCCGAGCTGATGACATTATTTTCATATTTTTCAATAAGTCCTTCCAACAATGTGAGCATTGTTTCGTAGCGAGCAGTATTAACGCGCATGCGGGCTCGGATTTCCTGATCAAGAAGTTTTCGAACCGAATCAACGGCAAAATTGTGATATTGGGATTTCTTAATTTCAGCGACAAATTTCTCATCGAAAATTGAGATGCTTTTCTTTTCTTGACCTTCCACGTTAAACAAATCAACAATACCTTCGGCTTGGATAGAATCTTGCATCAAACTGCGAATAGCGCTCTCCTTTTCTTCGGGGAATATCGCATGTGGTAATACAGTCTGCTTTCGTATCGCTTCGCGAATTGATTGAAAGAATTGCAAATCATTCACAATCTTCATAGCTTCCTCGCCCGGCATAACAAGGGCGTGTAGTTTCGAAAGTTTCGAAACCATTCCCATATATTTCATTTTTCGCTCATCAGACAAATACCCGTTGTTAGTTATCACTTCGTTTATTCCTGCCTGCATAATTCTGACCAGCTCAACTCCTTTCTTTTGTTTCCAAGAAACATAATCAACCTTGCCAAAGAATTCGCCAACCTGTTTGTGTATGGTATGCATTTGCGCAACGACTTCATCGATAGGGATTAGCGCATCATTTTGAATATCAGAGTCATACCAAGCAAGCGCTTTCTTTAGATTTTCAGCAATACCAATATAATCAACAATCAAACCACCCGGCTTATCTTTGAAAACTCGGTTTACACGAGCAATCGCTTGCATAAGGCCATGATTTTTAAGTGGCTTATCAAGATACATTGTGTGTAAGCACGGCACATCAAAACCAGTGAGCCACATGTCGCACACGATAGCGATTTTTAGAGAATCATTTACTTTTTTAAATCTTTTCTCAAGCTTCTTTACATCTTTTTCTGTTTGTATAACTGAAGCATATTCATCACTGTTTGAAATAACCACGGCACATTCTGGAGCACCATCGATTTTCTTGATCGCTTCATACATCAGAACCGCAATCCGGCGACTCATTGTCACAATCATTGCCTTACCTTCAATCGGTCTATTATTAAAGTGATTTACAATATCTTCTGCAATTTTATTTATGCGACTTGGCGCTCCGACAACTTCTTCAAGCACAGCCCATTCTTTACGCATTCTCGCGTTATCATCAGACACAACTTCACCCAATACTGCATCGAATTTAGAATCAATAAATTTATCCGCAAGATGAAGTGGCACAAGTCGTCCTTCGTAATAAATTGGTACGGTTGATTTATCTTTTACTGATTGACTGATCTTGTACGAACTAACCACATTACCAAAAACTCTAACTGTGTCCTTATCATTTTTAGAGATAGGCGTTCCAGTTACTCCCAAAAAGCTTGCATTTGGCAATGCAAGGCGGACATTACCAGCCAAATTGCTGTATTGCGTACGATGGGCTTCATCAGCAAGAACAATAATATTATCGCGCTGGGTTAAAGCATTTTGCGCATCAGGATCTTCTTGAAATTTCTGAATAGTCGTAAAGATAAGCTCACTACCTAAATGTGACAATCTGGTTCGTAAATCTTTTATGCTAGATGCTTTTTTTGCAAGTGTTCCATATCCAGTCCGACTAAAAGTTTTGAATAACTGATCATCTAAATCTTCACGGTCTGTCAGGAATACATACGCAGGACTTTTCAACTCCGGAATATTTTTTGTCTTATTCACATAAAAAACCATTGAGAGAGATTTACCCGAACCTTGTGTGTGCCAAAATACCCCAATCTTTCTATCTTGCTCTCCTGTAACTGCACGAATAGTACTAGAGATTGTTTTATTCACTCCATAATACTGGTGATACAAGCACATTTTTTTTGTATAAGTAACTGCTTCGCCATCACTATCAGCTTCAAAAATTGTGAAATGTTGTAGCACATCCAAGAAACGCTCTTTATTAAAAAGTCCTTTCATCAAGACCTCCAACTCCTCTGCCTCTTTCGGAAAATCATTTTCGGCTTTTATACCTTTCCATGTTCCATAGCGTTCCCACGATGAGGAAATAGTTCCATGTCGGGCATTAAACAAATCAGAAAGCCCAACAATTTGATTGAATAAAAATAGTTTAGGAATTTCCTTTTTGTAATACTCAATATCTCGGTATGCTTCACCAATCGTAGCTTCTGTGCGAACACCACTCTTTAATTCAAATACTCCGAGCGGTAATCCATTCACAAAGATAACAGCATCTAATCGGCATACATTGTCTATACCTTGAACCGTAAATTGATTTACGACCAGAAATTCGTTTGATAATGGCTCGGCAAAATCTATAAGCTTAACCAAATCAGTTTTCTCATCTCCGTTTTCTCTCCACGAAATCTTTTTGCCATTCGTAATCCATGAATACATTTCTTTATTTCCAAGGACGAGATCATTGTGAGAATAATCTGCAATTTCTTTGACAATAATTTCCGCCTGCTCTACAGGAAGCGATGGATTTATTCTTCGAATTGCTCCAAGCAATCTATCTTTCAAAATAACACCTCGAAAATCCTCGCGCTCCGCACGAGTTTGTCCGGGGTTTATATCCGAACCATAGACATGCTCATAACCCTCGCCTTTGAGCCAGTCGATGAGTGATTGTTCTGACAAATTGTTTTCGTTGATAGGGTTCATATTGTCTTTGCTATGTTTTTTGACTTGTCCACAAGCGTTCGTTCGCTCGCTTGCGAACTTGACGACAAGTATGGTATCTTTAAGTAAAGGTTCCAGACCCCCGACAAGAGCCCCTGGGCTCTTCCGAAAGGATAGGGGGTTTGGTCGTTTTTGTATATTTTATTTTTCATATTTGTAATATTCTTTATCTCCATTTTTAAAGATATCAAAAACACTTTTCACTTGAGATTTTATAATTTCATAAGGTCTTTTTTCTCCTCTATCAGCTTTCACCGCTATAGCCCAGCAACAATAATCTGCCAGCTGACAATTTAAATCCGCACAAGTTGGATGAGAATAGATTTCAAATGGTATGCCACTAAAATTGGTCTTGATAAAATGCTTCAGTGTTTGTAGAAGAGTTTTTCCCTTATCTCCAACAAAAAGCGAGCCGAGTACTATTACAATCTTATCAACCTTGTTTGACTTGCCCTTGAACACATACTGCAAAAGATTTTCACAAAGTTTTTTATAAAGACCCAATCCTGTAACACGCTCAATGAGGCGAGAACCTTTCATATATGATTCTTTATATAAAACTGGATTGGCTTTGTTTTTTCTAGCAATAACACTATGCACTTCGTAAGTATTATTAATAGTAGAGAGAAATTCATATACCTCATCTCGAACTATTTGCTTGTCTTCGGTAGCATGAAAATATTCCTGATCAACTCCTTCGGAAAGTAATTTGTAACGCAACTTAACTAAATCGCCTCTTTTCACATTTGGATCAAAGGTTACAAAACCAGTCAAAACAAAATACTTTGTTCCCTTTTGGGAAAAATCAAAATTACCAGATTCATCAATGAATAAATAGAGTGTCTTTTCTGTTAAATTGTTTTCGTTGATGGGGTTCATAAATTATTCTTTAATTTTTTAATCTGGTATCCAGTAGTATTCAATACCAAAGCAATTTGATTGTCTGAAATCTTCTCATCTTTTAAGGTGTTATAAACCTTTTTCCTTAAAAAGATAGCATTTGTCTTATTTTCTCTGTCTAAATCAAACCAATCTTTTCCATTTGACCATGATCTTTTTTCCAAAAGATATTGACCATAAGTCTGATAATAGAACGGCTCATTGTAAATTCTCCCAGACACTCCATCAAATCCTAAAAGTCTACTAATTAACCAAAACAAATCTATGATCAACTCCTTCGTGCCTATTGAATTTTTATTTTTTAATCTTGAATTAATATTTTCTATTTCACTCATCAACATTTCTTTGTGTCTAGTTGTTGTATCTAATTTGTCGATCTGTTTTTTAGATTTCGAAATACATTTCTTTAGCCACTTACGTATATAGATTTCGTCGTTAGCAAAATCTGCAATATGATAAGCCTCATCTCCTAAAAATTGACGTATGCAATGTTCAAAATCCATTCGATAATCTGATCTCATAAATTTAAATTAATTTTGCTAACAATTGGTTTCTCGATTCTTTCAACTCATTATTTTCTAGTTGTAAGAAAAATTTATTTTCAAACATAGATTTAATAATTTTATTGAATAGTTTTAAGATTATTTCATCAGGAATTATTGTTTCTAAATTTTCAACTTGCTTAGGACTTAAATTTCCTTGAGCACTTCCATCCGACATGGTTAAAAGCAAATTCCTATTTTGTTCCTGTGTTAAATAGATATAAGAAAACCATCTATTTTCTTCTTTTAAGAATTCAAATTTGCCAACTCTTTGATTCAAAAAATATCTATCGTAATTATCCATCAAAACAGCAATTTTCCCTGAAGTAGCCCCAGTCATTGCTATTAAAATATCTCCATTAAATATTTCAAAATTTTCTAAAATTCCGCCAAAGTCATTAATGTCTATAAAATCAACTTTATCTAAGTTAACAGTATTGTTTTCCAGAATATTTTTTATTTTTATGACAGGGTAAATTCCTTCATTTTTGAATTTATTTCCAGAAAAAGCGAAGCCGTGTTTCACTTTCAATAGTTCTGACAGTCTCCCCACCCTCCATTTCTCCGGAATCTCCCCCATTTCACTATCCACCATTTTTACTTTCTCGTGTCCCGGAAAACGGAAATTTACGAACCACTCATTGAAAATAGCTTGCGCAGTAGCTTCAAGATTTTTTATTATTTTATTATTATTTTCAATCTTCGCATCATATGCACCCAAAATCTCCGCAATTTTCTTTTGGGTTGGAAGATCTGGAATATTTACTTCATAATCCGCAATTGCTTCAAATGTTATTTGCGGAAATGTTCCTGATCTTGATTCAGCGATATTTTGGAATTCTCTCAAATTTTGATCTGCGGTAAGAACAATGTAGGCAAATCTTGGGTCAATATTTTCCTTAATCCTTAAAACAATTAGTTTCGTTGACACAACATAATCTTTTGAATCAAAGTCGACTAACGCAAAGTGTCGATTCTTTGGTCTTATTTCACTAAAAACTATATCCCCAAATTCGATAATCTTTTTTGCTTGTCCAGGAAGTTTTTTTGTACTGGAATAATTTTTATGGATAAATTTTCCTTCATGCACATCGCCAGTATTTACAAAAACCACCTTATCTTTATTTGAAAAGTCATAGGTATTACTTACAGGGAAAACTAGATCTTTAATTGATCCAATTCTGCTCTCTGTATTTATTTGTTCCAGTAATTTGCTCATATTATTACTTCTTCTTTTTTGATTTTGGTTTTTTAAATTTAACTACTTGGACTAGACTATCTTTTATTTTAGATAATGTAAGATAATCAGGTTTTTTGTCTGATTCCCAAAATTCTTTAATCGGTTGTTTTACTTTTGCCATAATTTTATTTTCTAATTAATACTTTAATTATATGTTTATCCCCAAATCTTTTGCTTGTTTTATTGTTTCCAATCGCTCAACACCGTATTCTTCTGCCTCCTGTTCCCATGCAATAATACATTCCTGCAATTTCAAAAAACACTCTTCTTGATTCATCTTTTCTCTTTCATCTTTAGAATATTTTCTGAAAAAATCTCTCTCGCCAAGAAGTCCGCATAATTCTTCCCAGAAAGTTTCTTCATCATATTCTTCATGAAGAAGATTTACTTCTGTTGTTTTACCGTGCTCGTCACATTCCAAATCATGCTCAAAGGTTTTTGAAAATCCAAACTCTGAAGCCAATGAAAAGATATAATCAGTAATTTCCTCATACTCTTTCATGTGCGGATCTCCGGACTGACCAGTTCGGTTTGCATTCGCCATCCAGTTGCCCAAATAGACTGCTTTTACTAAGGTTTCGTATTGTTTTTTAGTAAGGTTTATTTTCATATTTTTGATCTGTGGATAACTCTTGATTTTGAGGGTGGTGAATGTTATACTCCTTTCATACCTGCCAGGGGTTAATCCTGGAATGCTTTCCACAAAAACCTGACTTAGTCAGGTTTTTGTTTTTCTACCTTGGCAATATGCTTTTTAATATTCTGAGCATTGATGATTAAATCAGCCGACTCTCTGAATTTTGTCAAAATATATCCACCCTTCACTATAATCACTTTTTTACCTTTTCGTTTTAAGTAATTATTCAAATACACAAAATCAGCATCTCCGGAAAAAATACAAAAGGTATTGTAATGCTCAAGCATCTTTAAGGCATCTACAGAAATTTCTACATCAAAATTTGACTTCCTGATCTCTGTAAATCTTTTGCCGTCCGAGTCAGTTTCAACGTATTTATCGGGTACATGCTCACCTGTTTCAAAATAATGCTTAATCTTTTGAATATCTTTAGTCATGACATCCCTCTTTCCAAAAACTTTTCGCATAACATACGTAAAACTAAGAGACTTTTGGCTTTTAGGATTTTCTCCATAATAAATTCTCACTCTTTCACTGAAAATATCCGCGAATGATTTCAATTTTTCTAGATCTATAGATAATCTCTCATCGGGAGCAAGTAGTTTATTATCCCAATCCTGATTGTCGTTTTGAAACCATTTATTCACATTAGAAAAATCAATGAAAGTGAAAATCTTTCCGTAATCTTCGGTAATCTGCAACTCGTCTTTAATAAATTTATTTTTTAGGTCTTGAAAATCCATATATTTAAAATCCCAACTCCTTAAGATTCTTCTCAATTTCTTTTTCCAATTCTCGACCTTTTGAAAACGCTTCACGAAGTTCACCCGAGAGTTTGCCTATTTTTTCTTCAAAAGACACACCGTCATCCTCTACATCCGCAAGCCCGACATATCTTCCGGGAGTAAGCGTATATCCATTTTTCTTTATCTCCTCAAGGTTGGCTGATTTACAGAAACCAGAAATATCTTCGTATTTCGGAGCTCCTTTTTCACCACGCCATAAACGAACAGTACCGGCAATCTTTTCAAGGTTTTCTTTATTAAAAACAACTTGCTTACGAGATATTTGCTCAAAAGTATCGCGAGCATCAATAAATAGTGTTTCGCCTTTGCGGTTACGGAAACGATCGCCACTTTTATTTTTTGCCAAGAACCATAGAGAAACAGGGAGTGAGACATTATAGAAAAGCTTTGACGGGCAAGAAATAATCACATCTACAAGGTCTGCATCAATGAGCTTCTGACGAAGCTCTCCCTCTTTTCCAGATACGGCGAGCGCACCATTTGGCATAACGAATCCAGCTTGTCCGTTTGGTGATAAATGATGAGCAAAGTGTTGCACCCACAAGAAATTTGCATTTCCAGAAGGTGGTACGCCTAAAGTGATGCGAGGATCATTATCGGAAAGCTTTGCTGGCTCCCATTCTGCGTTGAAGGGTGGATTTGCAATCGCAAAATCTGCCTGCAAATGAGGAAACATATCTTTGTAGTATGTATTTCCGAGTTCAATTTTGCCAGAGAGACCACGAATAGCGAGGTTCATTTTACAAAGTCGAAGTGTTGTTTGATTACTTTCTTGTCCGCTGATAGAAAGTTTTGATGGATCCATTTTATGGTCGCGTAAGTATTCGCCCATAGACACAAACATCCCCCCGCTACCACAAGCAGGGTCAAATACGCGGGCATTTTCGTATGGCTCAAGAATTTCTACAAGCAGTTTAACAATTGACCGCGGGGTAAAAAATTCACCTCCGCGTTTTCCCTCTGATGAAGCAAATTGTCCCAAAAAGTATTCGTAGATTCGGCCAAGAATATCCTTTTCTCTATCGAAATCGTGATCAAAGGAGATTTTAGAAAAAATATTTACCAATTCACCCAAAACGGACGGATCAAGATTTGCTTTTGTATAAACCTTAGACAATACATTCTCCAATTTTTCAGGATTTTCTTTTTCAAGTAAATCTAGAGCATTGTCTAAAACCTTTCCTAGATCAGGACTCATCGTCTTTGTCTGTAAATATTCCCAACGAGATTTTTCAGGAACATAGAATACGCCTTCAGAAGTATAAAAATCTTTTGTTTCAAGAATAGCTTTTCTAGCAACATCCGTCGGCACATAAAAATCCTCATTCTTTTTATCGCGAGTCATATCTCCCAGAATTTCTCGGCGCTTATAAAATGAGTCAGAAATGTATTTCAAAAAAAGTAATCCCAAAACGATATTTTTATATTCCGAAACATCTATATTTCCGCGCAATCTATCCGCCGCCGCCCAAAGCTCTTTTTCAAAACCGAGGTCATGATGATTATTTTTTGTAAGAACCTTTTCAGTATTCTTTTTCTGCTCATTTTGAATACGCTCCTGTATTTCATGGGATAATGAAGATTTAGGTATCAAATAGGTCGGCTTTGCTGAATCACCAACATTTTCAGCCTTAATTTCCCCTTTTTTGATCTTTTGGTGGATGGCGATACGACTAAGCCCCATCATCTTGGCGAGCTGTGTAGGGGTTACAAATTTTGATTTATCTATTGACATGTGTAAAGCATAACATATACCATAAAATAATGCAACTTAACATGTGTTAAGTGATATGTTAGTATGTAATTGACCCTAGCCCGACCGAGCCCCGTTTCCGCTCATACAATTTCAAAAAGAATCCCCCCCGCGAAAAAAATAAGAATGAGAGACGGAATGGGATAATAATCTTACATAGGCTAGGCCTATGTAAGACACTATATGTGTGCACATTACCAATTAATATTGTAGAAAGGGTAAAAAATGTGTTAATGTTAGGCTGTTTTAAAGATAATTGCGGGATCGTCTAATGGCAGGACCGAAGCCTTTGAAGCTTTTAATCTAGGTTCGAATCCTAGTCCCGCAGCCAAGTTTAATATAATCAAAACATGACAGGTTTAGTTAATATGTATATCTCTGTTTTAAGTAAAGTACCAGTAATGGTACTAATTCTGCTTGCTTCAATCTCCGTTATTATTGGGGATTACTCGGCAAAAACTTGGTCATTAAATCACAAAGGGATATTTTTATTGTTAGCATTTGCAGGATATTTTTTTTCTGGATTTTTTTATATCCCAACTTTACTTAGAGAAGGACTTATCGTCACTTCAGTAATTTGGGGCCTTTTGAGTACAATAGGTTTTATAACCATTGGATTAGTTGTGTTTAAGGAGGTGCTGTCTGTAACTCAAATAGTTGCAGTGGTGTTAGGTATTTCGTCTATATTAATATTAACAATATTTAATTAGAGTGGTTCCAATAAAATATATCCTTCTCTAACTTCGACTAATGCCTCACTTTGTTTACATCCTAAAATGCGCTGATCAGACTCTTTATGTCGGATCTACTACTGACCTTAAAAAACGTCTCCAGCAACATAATCACGCTAAAGCTGGCGCTCATTACACTAAAATCCGCCGGCCGGTAATTTTAGTGTATTCTGAACAATTTGCCACACTAACCGAGGCCCGAGCTCGGGAAGCCGAGATCAAACGCCTGACTAGAGCCAAAAAACTTGAGTTGATTTTTAAACGTAAAAATCATGTCAAAATTAGTAAATTTTGACATAAATAAAATAGAATATTAGGATTTAAATCTATTTAGTTTTCGTCGAAATGTGCTCATTTCGACGCGAATTTGATTTTTAAGCGTAAAAATCATGTCAAAATTAGTAAATTTTGACATAAATAAGATAGATTACCTCTTCGACTTAATCCGATCATTCTCGGTTAAAAATTGTTTGCGTAAACGAGTACTATGCGGAGTAATTTCCAGATATTCATCTTCGGTCATTACTTCCAAACCACGTTCAATCGTAATCAAAAATGGTGGAACTAGCACAACACTTTCATCAGTCCCCGAAGCCCGCATATTGGTCAATTGTTTGCCCTTGGTCGGGTTAACAGCCATTTCTTCACCTTTAGCCGTATTACCGATAACCATCCCTTCGTAAACTTCGGTATTAGCCCCAATATAGAGCACTCCTCGAGTCTGAAGGGTGTTTAGAGAAAAAGCTAAAGCTTTACCAGCGGTCATTGAAGTCATTGAACCGACTTGGCGTTTTTGAATTTCACCAGCATAAGGTTCAAAACCTATCACTCGACTAGCAAAAATTCCTTCCCCACGAGTATCAATAATAAATTTACCTCGATAACCCAATAAGCCTCGAGTCGGACCCT
>Ga0210057_1004390_pt1 | contig 18808 bp, 21 predicted proteins | sample CryGeyCG2114_010_2_FD_183968 | JGI IMG/M metagenome (GOLD analysis project Ga0210057, IMG submission 183968) | Groundwater microbial communities from aquifer - Crystal Geyser CG10_big_fil_rev_8/21/14_0.10 (SPAdes) (version 2) | ecosystem: Environmental > Aquatic > Deep subsurface > Groundwater ...
ATTAATTTAACAGTAACCGAAGCATTTTTATTTTGAACGAACTTACATCACCTTGTTATTTGTAAACCAATAAATAACAAGCCTGCTAACTATAAAAAGTTAGCGGGATTTTATTCTTTATATACAATAAATAAAGCTAAGGAATGTGGTATAGATGCTATAATCTGTTGGGATATGGGTGTGTTGAAAATTGCTAAAGAAGTAGGCATTGATGTACATCTAAGTACTCAAGCTTCTGTTTCTAATGTTGATGCTTTAGAATTTTATAAAATGCAAGGAGTTACTAGATTTATACTTGCAAGAGAATTATCATTAGAACAAATAAAACAGATTAAAGAGAAAACTAATGCTGAAATTGAAGTGTTTGTTCATGGTGCAATGTGTGTTTCTATTTCAGGAAGGTGTTTTATGAGCCATTTCCTTGAACATAAAAGTGCTAATCGTGGGAAATGTTTTCAGCCTTGTAGGAGACCTTATATTGTAAAAGATAAAGAAATGGGGTATGAGTTGGAGGTTGGAAATAATTTTGTTATGAGTCCTAAAGATCTTTGTGCTTTGCCAATAATTGATAAATTGATTGAAGCTAAGATAGATGTTTTTAAAATTGAAGGCAGGGCTAAAAATCCAGAGTATGTTGATATTGTAGTTAGAGCTTATAAAAAAGCAATTGATGCATATTATGATGGAAAGTTAACTGAAGAGTTAAAGAATAAATTAATGGAAGATTTGAAGCAAGCATATAATAGGAAGTTTTCAACTGGATTCTTTGAAACTAAACCATTAACTGACTGGGCAACTTCTGAAGGGAATGAGTCTAAAGTTACTAAACTAGAAGTGGGTAAGATTGTTAATTATTATAAACATAATAATGTTGCTGTGATTAAAGTCCAAGCTGAAAATTTTGAAGTGGGTGATATATTGTTGGTTATAGGTGAAACTTCAGGAGTAGTTAGACAAAAAGTTGAAAATATGGAAGAAGATCATAAAGATGTTTGTTGCGCTAGAAAAGGTGATTTGGTTGCTGTTAAGTTTAATCAATTAGTTAGAGAAAATGATAGAGTTTACAAATTAATTATTTAATATTTCTTATTTGGTGGTATTAATAATGAAACTGCCATAAGTAATAATAAAACTAAACCTACTAAAATAGCGTTTAAGTGACTTTCTTGTGCTGGAGCTTCTATGTGTGCTTTTACTATTGATTGATATTTATTTAACATTACCGATGAATCTACATTGAGATTTGTCATTCTTATGTATTCTTCTCTTGTTATTTGTAGTATTGCATTACAATTTGATTCAAAATCACAAACTCCTTCATCTACATTATAGAATTTACAACATGTATCATCACAATCGTTATCTGTTTCACATGGTGATAATTTGAAATCAATTAAATACATGCCTGTAATACCTTTGCCTAAAAATGCCATACTCATTAAACCAAATATAATGGCAATTGTTATAGTCACCTTTTTCATTGATAATTGTTAAGATTGATGATTTTATAAAGTTTTGTGTTATTTATTTAGAAAGCTATAAATATGATAGAATCTTAATTTATAATAATTATTTAAGGAGGATGATTTTAATATGAAAAGAGGAATAGTATTTTTGGTTATGCTTGTTCTATTAAGTAGTATGGTTTTTGCAGTTGATAATTATGCTGTTTTATATAAGGATACAAGTAATAATAAAATAAAGTTAGCAGAAGTTGTTAATATTGACGCTGGTAGTAAACAAATAATAAATTCAAATAGTTTTGGATATTTTGACTTAAAAAAGACTACTGATACAAATGGTAATAAATTTTTAGGTATAAAGGTTTATATTTCAGATTTGAATTATGATTTGACTTCATTATGGTCTAAAAATGTTGGTGAGATGTATGCTTTAGGAACTTATTCTAATACTGAAGAAGCTAAGGAATTGGTTATGAATAATGCTAGTGTTTTAACTGAAGTTGGAGATTCATTATATGATGTTTTTCTTTTAGGATCTGTAATTTATGCAGAAGCGCCTAAGGTTCAAGGTTCAGCTGATAGAGTTAGATTGGTGTCAAATAGTGATATCATGAATATAGAATTAGATGATGGTGCTGATTTTACGGATGTTTGGGGTTCTGCTTATAGTGAAGTTAAAGCTATTCATTTGACAACGAATCTTGATGCAGGATTTAAATTATCTAATGGTGCACAAGCAAAAAATGTTTGGATTTTTCCTAATCCTGTAAATGCTCCTGTAACTGGAACAGATTCAGTAACTTACAAATGTGAAGATTCTGATAAAGGTAGGGATCCAGTTAATTTAGGTGTTGTAATTCAAACTGATTCAAATGGTAATGAAGCTAAATTTGAAGATGTTTGTGAAAATCAAGGAAGATTAATAGAATATTATTGTAATGGACAAGTTGCAAAGGTTGCATATGAATGTAAGTGTGAAAAGGGTGTATGTTTAGGTGATGTAGAAGAGATGCCTGTTGCTAAACCAACTGTATCTAGTTTGACTAATACAATAAAACCTATTAAAACTGCTGTTGCTGATAATCTAGATTGGGTTGCTGAATTGAAAGTTCTTCAAGAAAGAATATGTAATGTTCAAGGTAAAGAAGAATCTTGTGAGAACATGAAATTGGCTTTAGAAAAGGTAAGGATTTCAAAAAATGTTCTTGAAACTCTGAGTGATGCTGAAGCAAAATTCTGTAAGCTTGAGGACAAAGATGGTTATTGTAATCAACTTAAAAATGCTAAGAAATCTTTGAGTATGCCTAAAGGAATTCTTCAAGATATTAAGAATCTTGAAGCAAAGATGTGTAATGCTAATGGTTGGAAGTTAGATATGGAAGCAGTAGCAGGTGAGGAAAAACCTTGTAATAGATTTGCTCAAGCTAGAGTTAGGCTAGAAAAATTTAATGGGGAAAATTTTGCAAGTTCAGTTCAATTAGGAAAAGTTGACAAAGGTACAACTAATACAGCAAATGAGATTGTAGCTAAAGAGGGATCAACTAATACAGCAAATGAGATTGTAGCTAAAGATATTGAAACTGTTAATAAGGTTGTACAACCTGAGGTTAAAGCTAACTTTTTACAAAGGTTGTTTTTCTTTAGGTCTACAGCAGATAGGCCAACAGGAAGATTTTTAGGAGTCTTCTAATTTTTTCTTTTTTTAGAATTAAAAAATAATAAAATAAAAAATCATTTTTTACTTTTTTTTACAACTTTTTTCTTTGGTGTTGCTTTTTTATTTTGAAGATCTTTAACAAGTTTGGACAATTTTGCGATTTCCATTTCAGATTTCTTTAAAACTTTGTTAACAGTCATTTCTGTTTCTTTTTTCATTTTCTTTTTTTGTGTTGCTACTTTGTCAACAATGTCCATTGCAAATTTTTTCATTTCACTGTTACTTGCTTCTCCTTTTTTTAAAAGGTCTTTTGCTAGTTTTTCAGCTTTGGTTTTAGTAACTTCTCCTAAACCAATGCCTATAAGCATAGCTTTTTTAATTTTTTCTTTCATTATTCTTCACCTCCTTTTCCTTCTTTAAATATTGATACCAATAATACTATTGAAATTATAGTTATGATAACTATTAATATATATACAACTAATGGGACTTCACCAATCATTGGTGGTAATTTTATTGAGGATAGGAATGCTGCAGAAATAATTAGTCCTGCTAGGATTATACCTAATGTTAATCTGTTAGATGATCTATCTAATTCTAATGTAAAATTTTTTAATTCTTTGTGATCTACTTCAATATTTATTTTTGCACCATATTTTATTGCTCTGACTAATGCACTAACATCTGATGGCAAGTTCTTTATTATATCTTTAAAATCTAATGCTGTGTCTTTTACTGAATTGAATATGAATTTTGGACCATATCTCTTTTTCATAAGAACTTCTACTTTTGGTTTTACAAATTCTATGAAATTGAATTCAGGATAATATTTTGAACTAAACCCTTCTAATGTGATTATGGATTTACCCAACATTGTATAGTTCATAGGGACTTTAATATTGTATTTTCTTGCAATTTTAAATGTAGTTAAGAACATACCTGTCATATTAATTTGGTTTAAGCTAACATTATAGTAATCTGACAATGAATCACTTAATTCATTTTTAAATTCTCTTACATCAATTTCTCCTTCAATAGAACCTGATTCCATTAATGAACGTACTAATAAATCAATATCTTTAGTAATAAGTGCAATTATGAAATCTTCAATCTCTTTTTCCATATCTTCTGTTATTCTTCCAACAATGCCAAAATCTAAAAAGGCAATTTTGTTATCTTTCATAAGAAATATGTTCCCTGGATGAGGATCTGCATGGAAGAATTTATGTTCTAGAATTTGTGTGGTTACTGCATCTAAAACGTTTGCAACAACTTGTTTCCTTGTGCTTCTAAGATTTTTGAAGTGTTTTACTTCATTAATTTTAGTACCTTTGATAAATTCCATTAATAATAATCTTTTAGTGGTATATTTCCAGTCTACATATGGTATTGTTACAACTTCACTTTTTTCAAAGTTTTTATGGAATACTTCTATGTTTTTTGCTTCTAAAAGGTAATCTAGTTCTTTAATGGTATATTTTTCAAATTCTTCTATTATTTCTAATGGCCTATAAAATTTAGTTTCAGGAAAATGTTTCATCATTTTCTTAGCTAAGTAATAAAATAATTCTATGTCATCTTTGAATGTTTTTTCAATATTAGGTCTTTGAATTTTTACTGCAACAATTTTTCCATTTTTTAATACAGCTTTATGTACTTGGCCTACTGATGCTGCTGCAATAGGTGTTTTGTCAAATGATTTAAATATACTATCTAATGGTGCATTTAGTTCTTCTTCAATAACTTTTTTGATTGATGAGAATGCAACAGGTTTTACACTATCTTGTAGTTTGCTAAATTCATCACAATATTCTTTTGGTAATAAATCATATCTAAGGCTTAATAATTGTCCTAATTTAACAAATGAGCCACCTAAAATTTCAAATGCATTTCTTAATCTAGAAGGTAATGATTCAATAGGTTTGTGTAATTCTTTAGTATGAATTTTCTTTTTTAGTGATAAATATGATTTTAATTCTAGTTTGGATATAAAATATCCTAGTTCTGCTTTTAGTAAAGTGTTAGTAACTTGTTTTAATCTTTTAAAATTTTTTAGCTTGTGAGCTGTTTTCATATGCTATTACTAAGAATTTTTACGTTTAAATAAGTTTTGATTCACAATCTGCAATGCTATATGGGTTGGTGAATTCATTACATTTGAAACAACCTGATCCATCATACCAAACTTCACCTTGGCAGTTGCATGTTGATTTTAATATATTCCATGAGCCTCCACTACTTTCACAAATTAAATCATTGTTTGGAAGACAAATTTCGAATGCTTTTCTTGGACATTCATCACAATCAGGGTAGAAGTATAATGGTTCACACCATTGTTCTGTTATACATTTTGATTCTGGTAAATTTATACATTTGGGAAATAATTTTAAGTTTTTTAGTTCAATTTTTAATTTACATTGATTCCTTTCAATTTGCATTGTAATTTGATCACAAAGTGAAGGTAAGTTTGTGTCAACTGCTATTTCGTTTATACAACTATTTTTTGAAATTTCAGATGTTATATCTAAACAGATGTTTGGGTCTTTTTTTGAGATTGCTAAATCTTTAATGCATTTGTTTTTAGAACTTAAAGGTGAGATTCCTTGACAAATCTGTTCGTTATTTAATGATTTTGCTAAACTGATTAAACATTCAATATTTTTGTTTTGATTTTCAATTAATTCACAATATTTTGAATCTTTGTATGTTAATGCAAAGTTAGAATTAAGATTATCCATAATTTGTAATTTACAAGATGCTTTCATTTCTAGGTCTAGTATATTATTACAATGTTCAAGATTATTTTCATTTAAACCTATTTTTAGATATAATCTATCATCTGGGCTTTCGGGAAATATCTCTACACAACAGACTAATTCATCTCCACATCTGGTTTTTTGAATTTCATTGTCAGTACATTTAGAATGACATGTGCCACCAAAATCTTTACATGCATCTGAAGTTAACTTTAATGTTTTTGTATCTCCATTTGTAGAATAAATAAATATGAATATATAGAGAGCTATAATCACAATTGTTAGTATTAAAGCGAACTCTAAATATCTATCATTAAACTTCCTTCGCCTATGCATATTAATCCTTGAGTTTTTAATATATTTAAAATTAACTGAATATTTAAATACTAGTTATCTATCTGTTGAAATATGAAATTTAAATTAGTTGCATTTGATGTTGATGGGACTTTAACAGTGGGAGGTTTATGGCCTAGACTGCATAAACATATGTGTGTTCCAGAACAAATTAATAAAGGCAATCTTGAAAAATTCAAGAATGGCCAATTAGTTTATGAAGATTGGGTAAAACATGATATTATGCTATTTAAGGAACTTGGTGCTAATAAATCTAAATTGATGGATGGATTGAAGGATTTTGAGTTGATTGAAGGAGGTTTAGAATTAATTCAAGAGCTTAAAAAAGCAGGATATAAATTAGCTATAGTTTCAGGCACTTTAAATATAGTCTTGGAAAAGATATTCCCTGATTATGAAAAGTATTTTGATTATACTTTTTTTAATCATATCTTATTTGATGAGAATGGAGAAATAATAGGTCATGAAGTTACTCCTTATGATAATGAGGGCAAGGCAGAAGCCTTAAAATTAATTGCTGAAAAAGAAGGGTTAGATTTATCTGAATGTGTTTTTATTGGGGATAATTTCAATGATGTTGAGATAGCTAAAGCTGCAGGGCTGTCTATAGCCTTCAACTGTAAAAGCGAAGCTTTAGCTGAAGTGGCGGATGTTGTTGTGATGGGGCATGATATGAGAAATTTATTAGATTATATTCATGAAAATTAAAAGGGTTGCATTAGAGAATATCAGAAGTTATGTTAAAGAGGATATAAACTTTCCAGATGGTAGTGTGTTGTTGTCAGGAAATATCGGATCTGGAAAATCAAGTGTGCTTTTGGCAATTGAGTTTGCATTATTTGGTGTAATGAGAAGCGGATTGGCAGGTGCATCTTTGCTTAGGAATGGGGAGAATAAAGGGTCTGTTAACCTCTTTATGAATGTTGAAGGTAAGGAAGTTGAAATATACAGGGTTTTGAAAAGAACTTCTAGTTCAGTTGTACAGGATGCAGGTTATATTGTTATTGATGGAATTAAAAAAGATGGTACAGCAATTGAATTGAAACAAGCAGTTATTGAATTATTGAATTATCCTCAAGATTTTCTTACAAAATCAAAATCTTTGGTATATAGGTATACAGTTTATACTCCACAAGAAGATATGAAAATGATTCTCTTAGGTAATAAAGAAGATAGGTTAGAAACTTTAAGGAGGGTCTTTGGTATTGATAAATACAAAAGGGTAGCTTCTAATGCAAAAATAGTTGTAGGAAATTTAAAAGACAAGTCTAAAGAATTAAAGGGTAGGTTGGCTGATTTAGACGAGAAAAGAGCTTTGAAAGTTGAAAGGGAAAATGTTTTCATTGAATGTAAAAAAGAATTTGATTTACTTAAGGCTCCTTTGGATGAAGCTGATAAAAAAGTATTGAATTGTAAAGATAATATTAAATTAATTGAAGAATCTATAAATAAAGCAAGAGAATTAAAAAAAGAAATGGATATATTGGATGTTGATTTAAAAAATAAAATCAATAGAAAATCATCCTTAAGCTTAGAAATTAATTCTTTAGTTTTAGAGATTGAAAAGTTAAGTTTAGAAAAACTTGATGTAGATATGAATATTAAAGATAAACTTGAAACTAAAAAAATGGAGATTGATGCTATTGAGAAGGAATTAAGGTTTTTTAGAGATAAACTTCAAGAACTTAAAACTAGAAAATCCCTATCAGAATCTGTAAGAAATAAAATTAATGAATTAAATAATTGCCCAACTTGCTATCAAATTGTTTCTGAAGAACATAAATGTAAGGTTGTGGAAAGAGAATCTGAGAAAATTAAGATTATTGAAAATGATGCCAATGGTTTTAATTCAAAAATCGAAGATAATGAGATAAAACTTAAATTATTGAAACAAGAATTTGATTATTTGAATAAAGAATTACATAATCTTGAATTGATTAAACTTAAAAAATCTTCTTTGAATGATAAACTGCAAAAATTAGATTATTTCAAAGCTGAGGAAATGGATATTAAGAAAAATATAGGTGAAATTAACCTAAAACGAAATGATCTTTTCGAAAAATGGGAATCTATGAAAGGATCTGAAAATATTTATGAAGAAGTTAAAAGAAAACTTGATGACGCTCAATTAAAGAAAAAAGAGATTGAAATGAGATTAGTTGGGGTTGAATCTAGAATGAATTCTTTGAAAGAGGTTATCGATGGATTGAAAGTTGAGATAAATAAAAAATTAGAAGATAAAAGCAAATTAGATTACGTTGGTAGGATGTTGCATTGGTTGGATGAGCAGTTTATTAACATGATGTTAACTATGGAAAAAAATATTATGCTTAAAGTTCATTCTGATTTTAATGCTTTGTTCGAAAAATGGTTCTCTATTATGGTAAATTCTGAAGTTATTAATGTTAAATTGGATGATTCATTTTCTCCTTTAGTTGAACAGAATGGTTACGAAATTGATTATGAATACTTGTCAGGGGGCGAGAAAACTGCTGCTGCGTTAGCATATAGATTATCATTAAATCAGGTGATTAATAATATTATGAGTACAATTAATACTAAGGACCTTGTTATACTTGACGAGCCAACTGATGGTTTTTCAAATGAACAATTAGATAGACTTAGGATATTGTTTGATGAGTTGGATGTTTCTCAGTTAATTATTGTTAGCCATGAGCCTAAAATAGAAACGTTTGTTGATAATATCATTCGATTTAATAAGAATGAACATGTGAGTCAAGTAATATAGAACTTTCTATAAGGTATAAAACCCTGGCAAGGACACCTAAGCATCCTCGCTGGGGAAAAAGAGGTGATAAATTGCTAGTCTTAAGAACTTCTATATAAACTTTTCGGTTATTTAGTAATTCATGAGTGGTAACAGCAGATCTTATAAATATAGGGTTATATACCCTATTTATGACAGAAATTATCAATATTCATGACATTGATGAGAAGGAAATATTGAATAGTATTAGATGTGGTGAGATTATTATATACCCTACAGATACTATCTATGGAATTGGTTGTAATGCTTTAAATGAAGAGGCTGTTATGAAGATTAGGGAAATCAAACAAAGGAATGATAAGCCTTTTTCTGTTATTGCTCCTTCAAAGTTGTGGATTTCAAATAATTTTGTTATTAAAAAATCTTATTTGGATAAGTTGCCAGGTCCTTTTACTTATGTTATTAATGCTAAGAAAAAAAATGTTGTTTCAAATGCAGTTGTTAGTGGGAATAAAATTGGTGTTAGGATCCCAGATCATCCATTTTATGAAATTATTCAGAAAGCTAAAGTTCCTTTTGTGACAACTTCTGTGAATGTTACTGGAAGAAAACCTTATCTTGCTATAAGAAAAATACCAAGAAGGATAATGAATATGGTGGATATTGCAATTGATGCTGGAACTTTGGATAATTCTCCATCTACTGTTTTTGATTTGACTAAAGAATTGCCTATAATTCTTAGGTAGTATTGTAATAGATTTTAATTTCGTCACGCCAATATAAATCTAAATGATTATAATCAATATCTTTATACAAATTTATTATCTCTTGATGCATTTTAGGACTTAATTTTTTGATAGTATCATGCCATCGTTTAGATGTGGATTCTAATTCTTCTTTAAAATATTTTTGAGAAAATACAAAACCTGTAAAAAAATCTAAAGGATTATTATAATGTGTTTTTCCTATGAATGGGCGTCGTTCTCCAAGATATGCTTGAATTGCAGTTTCAGGAAAACCATACATTCTTCCAATTTCTTTTTCATCTCCAATCTTTGAAGCTTTTAAAAGCCGCTTTGTAAACTCAGGATTTTTTGAAATATATAAAGTTTGAAAATTTGTTGGAAATTGAATAATATTTCCATTTGGCATCATGTATTCATTTATTGCCCATTCTTGGGGTTCAATAATATGGAATAGATTGATTTTACATAGTAAATTTTGAATGGGTTTTAAGTCTTTTGTTTTATAGCTTTCTTCATTAAGAAAAAATTCATTGAAATTATCTAAATCTATTGTTGTGGCAGGTTTTTGATTTGCATAAATTAGCAAAATTTCTATTTTCTCATCTAACTTTAAATTTGAGTTCTCAATTAATTTTACTTTATGAAATGTCATATTTGATTATTGGAAGTTAACTTTGTTTAAGCTTTTTAACTTCTTCCTTTAGGAGTATATTTTCAGCTTCAGTGTTTTTCAAAACTGCAATAAACTGATGCATTTTTGATAATAAATCATTAAACATTGCAGCTAAGTATTCTGTGTCAAGTTCTATGCCTGCAGGTTCAAGAATTTCTAATGTTGTTGGTGTGTAATCAAAGCATACATCTAAAACGTTTTTAATGTTTGGTGCCTTGAATTCAATTTCTACAAACGATGACCAAAATTTGTTTTCTAATTCTTCAGATTCAAATGTTTTTGCATTAAGAAGATTTATTTTATCTTCATTTTCAAGCTTCTTTATTGCTTCTTGAAGTTGTCCCTCTATATACTCTTTTGGAGAACCAATTATTTCTAAAATTATTCTCGCTGTTATTTCTTGTTCTTTCATAATTTTCCACCTTCATTGAAATTATTATTAATATTAGCAATGCACAAAAAAAGTATAATGCTAATCTTTGTGATTTTATGTCATTTGATTCATATATGATATTGTTTGTTATATGGCTTTTATTTATAACTATTTCGTTAGTTTTTGTTGTTGAACTGTTATTTGGGCTTATTTCAGCTTTAATTAAATCTGCTGAAATTAATGAACAAAACAAGATGAGTAATATAAAATATTTCATGAAGTATTCATTTAATCAATGTTTTAATAATCTTTTTATTAATATTCGGAAATTATTGATTGTTTATAGAATTTATACGATTTCTTCATTTGGTAAAGTATTTTGTTCTTTTCCAGTCATTTCACCTTTGTCTTTTAATCTTTTTACTAAAATAATAATTGTTATAATTATAAAAGGTATTGAGGCTATTAATGATATGATTATTAATGGATCTGTTGATAATCTTAACCAATCTAAGATTACTTGAATTAATAGTTTTAACATTTCTGGTGGTACTTTTGAAATGTCTGCACCTTGAACTAATTGTTCTGATCTTCCAATTAAACCTAGTAATGTATCTGGTTTAATATATTTGAATAATACAAATAATCCTGTTGTTGTTAATAGGTTAATTGATGTTTTTAGACAAACTCTGTATAATCCTCTTAATAAATTTAAATTAACTGATACAAAAATTAAGAAGGCTCCTATTAAATAAACCAAGATGCCTATTAAAATAATATAAATTAATTCTCCAAAGGTTGCAATGAATTTATTTAATTCAGTTTTAATCATATTGCTTCCTTCTATAGGTAAGGTGCCTTCTTTTAGTTTATCCATATTAGTTGTAATCATTTGGTCAAGAATATAATCCTGTATTTCTTTATCATTTAATGATGGTTCTTGTGAGCATAATTCTGTTGTAATGAGTTGTTTTACTTGTGGGTCTAGAATTTCTCTATTAAGGCAGGCCGTTTGTATATTTTGTTTGTTAAATTGTGAAAGGTCTAATCCTTCATTTTCTAACATGGAGAGCATAATTATTCTACTCTCTTCTTTATTTTCTTCAATAAATGTTATTAAACTTTCAGAGAAAACCTCATCTAATTTTTCAACATTAATTATAATGTTCATTAAAATTAATCCCATGAAAACTGCCATAATAGCAGAAGTTATTGTTAGACTTCCAATTAAGCCTGCAATTGTTCTCATGAATGCTTTAAAACTCATGCCAAATCCCCTCTATTTTTGTTTTGCATTTTATACATTTATTATATATGATTTTAACTTTTTTTGTATCTCTTTCGACGACAGAACACCCACATTTAGGGCATTCAGTATCTTCAATTTTGCCTATGTTTCCAACATAAACATGTTTTAATCCTGATGATTTTGCTATATTGTATGCTTCTTTTAATGTTTTAATTGGTGTTGGTGGAATATCTTTTGCTTTATACATTGGAAAAAATCTTGAAAAATGTAATGGTGTTTCATCATCAAGATATGTTTTTATCCAATCACACATTTTTTTAATGAGTCTTGGACTATCATTCAATGTAGGTATGATTAAATACGTTATCTCTAGATGTATACCTAGATTTTTTATATTTATTAATGTTTCTAGAACAGGTTTTAGTTTAGCCCCACAATATTCTTTGTAAAAAATTTCAGTAAAACCCTTTAAGTCAATATTAGCTGCATCAATATAATGGTATAATTCTTCTAATGGTTCTTTATTTATGTAACCATTTGAAACAACAACATTCATTAGTTTGTGTTGTTTTGCTAATTTTGCAATATCTAAAACATATTCATAAAAAATAGTTGGTTCTGTATAAGTATATGAAATAGATTTACAGTTTGAATTTAATGCATTGTTGATTATTTGTTGTGGTTCTAAATTTTTATTAAGAATTTTTGAAGTTTGTGAAATCTCCCAGTTTTGGCACCAGAAACATTTAAGGTTACAACCTACTGTTGCTAATGAATATGTATTAGTATTAGGGAGAAAATGATATAATGGCTTTTTTTCTATAGGATCTATTGAAGTAGTACAAGCTTTTCCATAATTTAATGCTTCAAGTTTACCTTTAATATTTTTTCTTACATTACATATCCCAAAAGAATGATTATCTATTAAACAATAGTTTGGACAAAGTTGACATTGAACTTTTTTATCAGGTAATTTATTGTAAAATAATGCTTCTACCATTATGGATAAATAAGATTTTTATGTTTAAATATTTATCTCAGATGAATAAGGAGAATATAAGATGTTTCCTTTATAAAATGATCTTATGTCTTGATATTCTTCACTTAAAACAAATATTATTGTTTTTGGCATGTGGAATGATCCATTTATTGCACTAAGGTGCCTGGTACAAACAGGTAGATTAAAACCATAGTTTTCCCATAACATCTTTTGTGAATTATATGAACCATTCATTTTGATTAATGTATCTCCAGGATCATGGCGATAATATTTTCCTGAATGTTTTAAGTTTCCTTTATTGTCTATAAGAATTGCGCCATCTAAGTTTGAAGATTTTTTAATATGATCAATTAAGTCAATATCAAATACATTATAGCTCATATTATTGTAGATATCTATATCCATCGAGTAAATATGTGGAGACATAGAACTATTATATCCAATACATAAAGATAATCCTACTTTGTTTGATTTTTTAATTTCATTTAGTGCATCAAATATATTTAATGGAATGGCAATATCGTCAATATTTGTTTGATCCAGAACTTTTCTGAGCTGTTTAGATATTACCATTTTTTTTAAAGTCTTAAATGAGTATTTAAAGATTATCAATCTAGAAAATAAGTATTTAAAAATTATTAATCTAGACTTAATGCATAGTCTAAAAGAAGGTCACATCTTAATTTTTTTTGTTGGTGTAACCAGTCTCGAATTGGTTTTTTAGTTTTTGTAATTGGTTCTATTTCATCCCATAATAATGTGTAAGCTAGGAAGTTTGTACCCTTTATTCCAAATTCTTCTTTTAATTTTTCTCTGGTGTTGCACATAAATTCTTTCATAGTCTGATTTGAGGTTTTTATTCTTCTATTGTTTGAAATTTTTATTGTTCCTTTTCCTAGTTTAATACCTCCATATATTAGACCTAAGGCTCCAAATATAGGGTTTAAGAATAATAATGGGAAAGAAATTGTTGTAGAAATAGAACCTAAACTAAAATCTTTAATTAATCCATTTTTGGAATGGGTAAATATGTCTTGAACATTAAATTGGTCATATAATTTTTTTCTTATTTCTTGTATATCAAATTTTTCAGTTAATTCTATAGACTGATTGTATGTAAGGATTAATTCTTTTTTGTTTTTCATTTCTATTACTTCTTCTAAAATACAGTCTAAAGCATTAGTAATTAAATATGCTCTTATTTCTTCTGTAAAATGATGTCTTTTATCTGTTGAAAAGAAGTCTTTAATAAGATTGGGCATTCTTTGGATACAATGGTATAGTTCATGTCTGCTTATGCTGACTTCTAAATCTTTTATTTTGTTAATTGAATAAAAAGGGATTGGATAATTATCTACAAAAAAATGTTCAGTAACTCCTAATGCATTTTTTCTTTGATTTAGGGTTTTATCTTTTGGCCATACTTCAACTAAATCATGGCAGGTTCCTACAAAAATTTCTGGATATATGCTAATTAAAGAATAGATTTGTTCACAGGCATTATAATGGAATGGATTTAATTTTAGTTTAGATATATCTCCTTTAAATATTGCTTCTAAATTATCTTGGTTTTTTATTCTTTCTCTTAATTTATTTGAAAAATGGATTGTTTGATTAGACCTTTGAATAAATGACTTTTTATCTTCATAAGAATTAGGAATTAATCCATTGTAGATATAATCTCTTAATTCCATTGATTTTTAGATATTTTATAAGTTTATTTAGTTTTTGATAGGTAATATAAGAAATCGTGTATATTTATGCCTGTGGCGTATGATGCTAATTTTATTTCTTTAAGTTTTTTTGTTTTCTTTGTACTGATTAAAGCGTTTATATTAAGATAATCTATTATTTTGTCAAAATGCTGGTTGAATTTTTCTTGATCTATGTTAATAACTTGGTCATACCAATGACTATTTGCTGAAGTTTTCCAATGTGTCTTGTAGAAAATTAAGTCTTCGTTAACTTCGCTTATTCCTAATCTTTTTAGGAAGTTATAGAAATTGTGCATTCTTTTCTTGTTATGTAAAGCATCTTTCTTATTTCCTTTTTTATAATGAAATTCTACACTTAAGCTTCCTGAAGCGTTTATTGCTAAATTAACTTCATCTTTTATATAATCATGTTTTTCTATATAACATTTTGAATTTTGTTCAAATTCAAATTTTAATTTAAAATTGAAATTATCATCTAAAAATTTTGAAGTTGCTTTTAAAACTTCTTTGTTTTTTTCTATTCTTTTGTCTAATGTTCTTGAGTTTCTTATTGATAGTAATGTGTCTGCTATCAAACTTCTTGCTTGATTTGTAAATCTAGATTTAATTGGCCAAACATCTTGATGTGCCATTTGATTATATTCGACATCATTATGATGTAAACCAAGAGTATGCCCTAGTTCGTGCTTTAATGTATCAATCTCATTTTTGTAACATGTATCTATATTATCTTTAAGGCAATCTTGCCCTGTTGTGATAATATATTTTCCAGGGATGTCATTTACAAAACCTAAGGCTGGAATTGATTGTGTTGTGAAACCTATTCTAATGTCTACTTCTTTATTTTTGATAGGTTTTATTCTCATGAAATTGTTCATAAATCCAAACGTAAAATATGCTAAGAGATTATTTGGGAAGTTTGGAGATTCCCAAGTTCCTATCTTTTTAACTTCTATATCAATATCACTGAAGTATTTTTGAAATCTTTTAGATGTTTTTAATTGAGGATTGATATCTTTTTCTGCTTTATCTAATATATTTTCAATACATGGTTTCCATTTTTGGCAACCTACTCTAGGTCTTTGATATTCCTCATCTGCATAAGCATCAATGTATATTTTTGCAATTGGTTTTTTTGTTTTTGGATAAGTTGGTGGGATATAGTTTACTTTGAGTGGGGTACAACTAACCAAGTATGTGGTTAAAAGAATTGCTGGTAAGGTTTTACGAAGCATTTTATGTTATCATTTTTTTGAGGATTATAAATGTTTTCATGATTTTAGTCATAAAATGAAAGTTTTATTCTTATAAGAATAAAAACATACATAAACTTTTTAAATTAAATTTTTAGAGGTTTAATGAAAGAAGTGAAAACAATGGTAAGAACAGTATTTAGTTCGGAGTCAGTAACTGAAGGGCACCCTGATAAATTGTGTGACAAAGTTTCTGATGCAGTTTTAGACGCAGCTTTAAGACAAGACCCAGAATCAAGGGTTGCTTGTGAAACAGCAGTAAAAAAAGGTATGCTTTTATTAGGTGAGATTACAACAAAAGCAAATTTGGATTTGGATGCTATTGCAAGGAAAACAGTAACTGATATTGGTTATACATATCCTGAATGTGGATTTGATGCTAAAACTTTTGAATTAACAAATTGGATAACAACACAATCTCCAGATATTTCTCAAGGTGTTACAGTTGGACAAGGGGATTACAAAGAACAAGGTGCAGGTGACCAAGGGATGATGTTTGGTTATGCTGTTAATGAAACACCTGAATTAATGCCGTTGCCTATATATTTGGCTCATCAACTTACAAAAAGATTGACTGATTTAAGGAAGGAAAGTGGTGTGCTTTCTCTTTTAAGACCTGATGGCAAGTCACAAGTTGCTGTTATTTATGAAAATAGGAAACCAGTAGGTTTGCAAAATGTAATTATTTCTACACAGCATAAAGAAATTAATATGGATATTTTAAGAACAATGGTTAAAGAGCATGTAATTGATCCTGTATGTGAGGAATTTTATTTGCCAAATACAAAGTTCATGATTAATCCTACAGGAAGGTTTGTTATAGGTGGACCAGAAGCTGATGCAGGATTAACAGGAAGGAAAATTATTGTTGATACTTATGGTGGTAGAGGTAGGCATGGTGGTGGTGCATTTTCTGGAAAAGATCCAAGCAAGGTTGATAGAAGTGCAGCTTATGCTGCAAGGTATATTGCAAAGAATTTGGTTGCTGCAGGATTGGCTGATGAAGTTGAAGTGCAGTTAGCGTATGCAATTGGAGTTGCAGAACCTACATCTATCTTAGTTGAAACTTTTGGGACTGGGAAACTGAACTATAATAAATTAAGTAGGATTGTTAGGGACAATTTTCCAGTTAAGCCTGCAGATATTATATCTGAACTTGGATTAAAGAATCCAAAGGGGTGGTCTTATTACGAAACTGCTGCTAATGGGCATTTTGGAAGAAGTCAATTCCCATGGGAAAAGCTGGATAAAGTAGATCAATTAAAAAAATATTTATAATTTTTTTTATTTTATTAATTCTTCAAATCTTATTCCTTTTTCTTTAGCATAATCTAAAGAAATAGTGTAACTGCTACCTTTACTTTCAGGAACGTTGTCTAGGTGGATGAAGAACCAGTCTTCTTTGTCAAAACGCATAGCTATCCATGGTTCAGCACCAAAATGATTTGAGAACTCTAGAAGCTCTTCTATTTCTTCTATGGGGAAATATTTTGCTTTTGCTTTTACTGCTTTACATTCTAATGCTATGGTTCTTTTTCCATTAGAAGTTATTAAGTCAGGTGAAGGCATTGGTGTAGATCCTGAGCCAGCGCTTCTCACAACTGCCCATTTCATTTCCCAAAGTCTATGAAATAGTTCTCTTTCAGCTCTTGATCCCTTTTTTTTACTCATGCTATAAATGAAATATTCAGTGTTTAAATTGTTTTTGATGCTATAGACTTTGAATCAAGGATTCAGTTATCTTATCTGCTGATTTTAAAATTAAATCTGCTTTGCTTAAATCTTTGTCTTTTGTTGTAGAAGTTGGGATTGCAATGCATTTCATACCTGCTGCTTTTGCAGCTTGTACTCCAACATCTGAATCCTCTATAACTAAACAATCTTTTGGATTCACTTTCAGTTTTTTTGCAGTAACTAAGTAAGGATCAGGGCTTGGTTTCCTATGTTCATAATCTCCAAAAGCAATTATGATTTTGAGAATGTTCTCTAATTTTGCTTGCTTAAGAATCTTTAAGCTAGTGCTCCTTTCAGAAGTTGTTGTCAAGGCAAGTTTATATCCTTTCTTTGATAATCTTTTTATTAACCTTATGTTGGACATTATCAAATGTGCTTTATGTAAATTCTTTTGATAATTTTCTTTTTGAAACTTTCTGAATTCAGTTTCTGAAAAATCATATTTCTTTTTAAAATCTTTAACATAATCTATAGGATGCCTAGCAACTAAACTTTTTTGTTCTTTTTTATTGATTTTTATGCCTAATCTTTTGAATGCATATGTTGCAGATTTTATGTGGATTGGTTCAGTATCTATGATTACACCATCTCTATCAAATAAAATCGCTTTAATCATGTTAATTATTTTAGGTAAGAAAGTTTAAAAGCATTTTGAAAAAGTGTTTTAGATTTAATATAAAAAAGAAAAAAGAAAAATTTACAAGTCTCTTGATTGTACTGTTGATCTTTTATTTGCTTTTGCTCTTTCAGCTGCTCTTTTTAATAGTTTTACAACTTCTACATTTAGAGCTTCTGCTAGGTCTCCAGCAACGTTCATACCTTCAACATGTTCTTTTAATTTACTTCTTACAACAACTAAATCTGCCATTTTTAATTTCCTCCTATAGTGTTATTAGTTAAGAATACAGCCTTAAAATACCATATCCTCCCTTTTGTTATATCTATAAAAAAATATATAGTATTTAAATGTTTCTGTAAATTGTACTTGTTAAGCTGAATTAGATTCTTTAGTATATACTTCTGAATTTTTTGATATATATTCTACAATTACGAAATCTTTATTTACTATTAGCTACATTGTAGCTAGTAATGAAAACAAAAATAGAA
>Ga0210057_1004391_pt1 | contig 18807 bp, 14 predicted proteins | sample CryGeyCG2114_010_2_FD_183968 | JGI IMG/M metagenome (GOLD analysis project Ga0210057, IMG submission 183968) | Groundwater microbial communities from aquifer - Crystal Geyser CG10_big_fil_rev_8/21/14_0.10 (SPAdes) (version 2) | ecosystem: Environmental > Aquatic > Deep subsurface > Groundwater ...
CGTTTCTGGTGGATTCGTCCACAACTCCCAGCGTCCACATCAACTTGGGCAGGATGAACCGTTCGGCTAAATTACCGACCACCGCTTCTACTCCCAGTTTTTTCAACCGGGCCACTTGCGCTCTGGCGGCAACACACTGCCAACTCAAAGCCGGCATTATAACATTGCCGTTTTTGTCCAACAGCACCATGTCGTGCTGGCGGACAGAGAAAGACAACGCGCCATCGGGAGTGAATTCCCAGCCCTGCTCCCCGAGTTTTCCCAGGAGTATAAGAATCATGGAGGCAACATACTGGAGATCAAAAGCCGGCTGTCTGTTCCAGGTGGCCGCTCCCCGTATGGGCATTGAAGTAAAAACTTCTTGCCCGCCTTCAGTTCGGCCGCCAACCGACAAAGCGGTCGTGCTTAAATCAAAGCCGAGATGCTTGATCATACTTTTTTTCATCGCTTGCTCTCTTTCACCTATGGTTTTTGATGGTGCAAAATTAGACTTGTTGTTTTCAAACAAGTCCGGCTATATCTTAATAGATTAGCCCAATTTTGTCAAGAAATTCATTTGCAAAAGTTAGAGGAATAAGATAAAGTGAAGATAGTTATTAGTTAAATTAGTTAATTAGTTATTAGTTAAAAATATGCCAAAAGTTTCAACTGATAAGAATTTAATAGAAAAATTTTTGACGCGAGGGGTGGAAAAAATTTATCCCAGCGCTGATGCGTTGCGCCAGAAATTAATAAGCGGCGAAAGGTTAAAAGTATATCAGGGGTTTGATCCGACGGGCCCTTATTTGCACGTCGGCCACGCTATCGGCATCCGCGCTTTAAGAATTTTACAGGAGCTCGGACATGAGGTGATTTTTTTAGTTGGCGATTATACCGCCAAAGTAGGCGACCCGGATAAGGATACAACGCGTGCGATATTATCTGATGAGATTATAAAGAAAAATATGGCGGGCTGGAAAAAACAAGCCGCGCAGCTGATTAACTTTGAAGGAAAAAATGCGGTTAAATTTGAACGCAACCATACTTGGCTTTCCAAACTTAAACTCAGTGATTTAATAAAATTAATGTCGCACATGACTGTGCCGCAGATGCTGGCTCGCGATTTATTTAAAAAAAGAATGGCGGAAGGCAAAGATATTTATTTGCAGGAATTTATTTATCCGTTAATGCAGGGTTATGATTCAGTCGCGATGAAAGTAGACATGGAAATCGGCGGCGCGGACCAGACTTTTAATATGCTGGTGGGGAGAGATTTGGTAAAAAGCTATTTAGGCAAAGAAAAATTCGTGCGCGCCAATAAGATGATGGACGCGCCGGACGGCCGCACGATGAGAAAGACTAAAGGCAATGGCATTAATTTAGGCGACAGCGCGGAAGAAATGTATGGAAAAGCAATGTCCTATCCTGATACTGCCATTTTGAACGGATTAGAATTGCTAACTGACATTCCCATGAATATTATAAAAGAGATTGGCAATAGCATGAAACAAGGAGAAAATCCGATGCGGTATAAAAAGACCATGGCGTTTGAGATAATAAAAGCAATCAAAGGCAAAGAAGCGGCGCAAAAAGCGCAGGAGCATTTTGAGAAGACGGTACAGAATAAAGAAGTGCCGGACGAAGTGGTAGAGACGCATTGCAATGCGTCTCTGCAAAATATCATTGAATTATTGGTTGAAAATAATTTAGCTTCCTCAAAAAATGAGGCGCGACGTTTAATTGAACAAAAAGGAATAAAAGTAGATGGTAAAGCAATAACTGATGTTAATGCAAAAATAAAAGCGACAAAAGAGGGAATTTTAATTCAGAGAGGAAAAAGACAATTTGTAAGATTGAAAAAGGTGTAATATGCCGCAAGAAAAGGAGGAATTATTTCAAAATAAATATCGCATTAGATCGTATAGACATCAGGTGTGGGATTATGGAGATTATGGGTGGTATTATGTAACAATTTGCACGAAAAACAGAAAAATATTTTTTGGAAATGTAGAGACGCATTGCAATGCGTCTCTACACCAGAAACCGAAGATGATTCTATCGCCGATTGGAGAAATTATAAAACAGTGCTGGTTAGAAACGCCAATAATCAGAAAAAATATTTTATTGGATGAATTTATTATAATGCCTAATCATGTACACGGCATAATTATTATAGAATATAAAATAAATGTAAATGTAGAGACGCATTGCAATGCGTCTCTACGTCAAGGTTGCCAAAATAAATTTGGTCCGCAATCAAATAATTTATCGGCGATCATCCGCGGTTTTAAAGGAATGGCCGCAAAAATAATTAATAATAAATTCTCGAGAATTAATTTTTTATGGCAGCCGGGATTTCATGACAGAATAATCAGGAATGAAATAGAATTAAATAGAATTAGAAATTATATTATTAATAATCCTTTAAAATGGGAAATTGACAGAAATAATTCAAAATTAATTTAATATGTATACAATCCAAAAAATAAAGCAGAATATTGTAAATAAAATTAATAACGTAGAGACGCATTGCAATGCGTCTCCGCAGGATTTGGTATTGCCGCCGAACCCGGAAATGGGGGATTTATCTTATCCTTGTTTTAATTTAGCTAAGTCGCAAAAAAAGAATCCAGCAGAGATTGCGAGTGAGTTGGCAAAGAGAATCAAGACGTGTCAGACGGTAAAGGAAATTAAGGCGGTTGGACCTTATTTGAATTTCACTTTACAGCCGAAGAAGCTGGCGCAGGAGGTTATAGGCGAGATAAAGAAAAAAGGATATGGCGCGGCAAACATCGGCAAAAACAGAAAAATAATAGTAGAGTTCGCCCATCCCAATACGCATAAAGCCTTTCATATCGGGCATCTGCGCAATATTATCACGGGCGAGGCGGTCTGCCGCATTTTAGAAAATGCCGGCTATAAAGTAACCAGGGCCAATTATCAGGGAGATGTCGGTCTGCATATCGCCAAGTGCCTTTGGGGCATCACGCAATTGAAGCGAAAATTCGCTAAAGCCGCCAAGGAAAAAGATATAAACAAAAAAGCGGCGTTTCTGGGGAAAGCCTACGCTTTTGGCAGCGGAAAATTTGAAGCAAACGAAGAGGTAAAAAAAGAAATTAAAGAAATAAGCCAGCGGATTTATAATAATGACGAATCAATCAGAGAGGTATATTTAGAAACCAGGAAGTGGAGCTTGGATTATTTTGCCAAAATTTATAAAAGAGTAAATACCAAATTTGATCGGTTGTATTTTGAATCTGAAGTTTTCGCGGACGGCAAAAAGATCGTCATGGACGGGATGAAAAAAGGAATATTTAAAGCCTCTGAAGGAGCGATAATTTTTGAGGGCGACAAGCACGGTCTGCATAACCGCGTTTTTATTAACTCGGAAAGCAACCCGACTTATGAGGCTAAGGATATGGCCCTAGCCAAACTGCAGTTTAAAGAATACAACCCTGACAAAATTATCCACGTAGTCGGCCCGGAACAAAAAGAATATTTTAAAGTGATAATCAAGGCGCTGGAATACGTACTGCCTAAAAGCAAAGAAAGGGAACAGCATCTGCCGTACGGCTGGGTCAGGCTGAAAGAAGGAAAGATGAGTTCGCGGCTGGGCAATGTTATTTTAGGCGAATGGTTATTAGATGAAGTTAAAAAAGAGATTGCAAAAATAGTTAAGAAAAATAAAGAGCTGGACAACAAAAATGAGTTGTCGGAAAAGATAAGTTTGGCCGCGGTCAAGTATTCTATTTTAAAAACCGGGTTAACTCGGGACATTGCTTTTGACATTAAAGAATCAATCAGCCTGTCTGGCAACAGCGGGCCTTATTTATTATATACATACGCGAGAATACAAAGCATTTTGCGTAAGGTAGAGACGCATAGCAATGCGTCTGTACAGGAGACGCATAGCAATGCGTCTGTACGGAGCGAAGAAAAGAATATTTTGTTTAAAATGTCTTTATTTCCGGAAGTTGCCAGGGAGTCAGCGGAGAAGCTTGAACCGTCGCTGATTGCCAGGCATTTATTTGAATTATCCCAACAGTTTAACGACTACTATCATGCCACTCCGGTGCTAAAGGCTGAAAAAGAGAGGGAATTCAGATTGGCTTTAATTAGGGCGCTCGCCCAAGTTTTAAAGCAAGGAATTGAATTATTAGGCTTTGAAACAGTGGAAAAAATGTAATAACCCACGAATATATAAATTTGTGAGAAGATTTGTATATTTGTGGGATTTTTGTTTCCTTGACATTTTTAAAAAAATTGGTAGAATAACCTGATTATTTTAAAGCTTAAAAATATGGTAAGTCAATTGAATTTTCTGCCAGAACAACCGCAATCAGCAGACCAGAACAACCAGAACAAAAAATATCCATTTCGGGAGAGGTATTTTAATTTATTAAAAAAATACCGCCGCACCAAGCACGCCGTTACCGGTTTATTGGTAGTGGTTTTTATTTTGGGCATTATAATCGGCAGCATGAGCATTTATTATTTCGGCCTAATCGCCCAGGCCAAAGAAGATGTCTATATCGCTTATAATCTTTGGAAAGACGACCATTTTTTGCAATCAAAAGAATCAGCTCTGCAGGCAAGAAAATCTCTGGGAAAAATACAGGGCCTGCTGGACCATAAATTTTTGTTTTCTATCCCCTTGATAGGCGGCAAGCTAGAGGCGGGCAATAGAGTGGTAAATCCGTCAATTTCCGCTTTAGATTCTTATGCCTCGTTAGTGGACATAGTTAAAGAACTGCAGGCGTTCGGCGCCGCGAGCTATGACAATTTGGCCGATAAACAGGGGGCGGTAGCATTGGTAGGCAATTTATTGAAAGAAGTTGATAATATTTATAAAGAGTCAAAGGCTGTTTTAGCGGTTACGGAAGAGGCGGGAATCAGCGACTGGCCGACCATTAAAAAGGCGGCCGAGGAGTTTAAGCGCTTTGAAGACGAAGACGCCCAAGTCGCCGGTATTGTTTATCCAGTATTGGAGAAGGAAGGGATGACCTATCTACTGTTGATGCAGAATAACCGGAAGCTGATGCCGACCGGCGGCTATATTGGCAATTTCGGCATCTTAAAGATTAAAGATGGAGAGATAGTTGATTTTTATTTAAAGGATACTCCTGAATTTGACCGGGAGAATAAAAGCGGATTTAAAATTAATCCGCCGGAGCCGTTGCGCGATTATTATGGCAAGGACCAGTGGACTTTAACTGATGTCAATTGGTCGCCCAGCTTTCCGTTAACCGCCCAGCGGGCGCAGGCGCTTTATAAAGCCCAAGGCGGACAGGAAGAGCCAGACGGCGTAATAGCTTTCAGCCCGGAGGTTGTCAATGGCTGGCTGGATTTGGTGGGCGGAGTGGCGGTTGATAACATAGAATATAACAGCGGCAACTTCGGCAATACCCCTCAGTATGTAAAAGAATGCAAGGAAAATAAAGTTTGCGAGCGCACTGAACTGGCCGGCGGAAAAACAATTGAAGGGTCGGACAGAAAATATATTATTAACCCGATTGCCCAGGAAGTCCGAAAGAAATTATTTAAAATGCCTTTGCTTAATATTTTAGGCGCGATGACGGTTATCAGCAAAAACGTGGAAGAGCAGAAAATGTTTGTCTACTTTAACGATCCGGAACTGCAGGCCCATGTGGCGGAGAGCGGATTTTCCGGGGATTTATTGCCGGCCGAAAAAGATTATTTAATGGTGGTTGACGCCAATTTAAGCACTGCCCGCCTTGACCAGTATATCAGCCGGAAAATTGATTATACAGTCGCGGAAGTTAACGGGAAAATAGAGGCGGCTTTATTGCTGACATATAATTACAGCGAAGACGCCAGAAAAGACGACCCTTTGGTTCCGGCCTATCGCGATTATCTTAGGGTGTACGCGCCGAACGGAGCAAAGTTAATAGCCGGCGGCCAGAAGTTTGATGTTGCCAGCGAATTAGGCAGGACTGCGTTTGGCACATTCATCTCCCTGCCGCCGGGCCAAGAGAAAAAATTAGAATTCAAGTATGAATTGCCCGCCAGGGTTAAGTTAGGCAATGAGTATAAATTAGTTCTGCAAAAACAGCTGGGCAATGAATACACGGATTTTAATATCAACGTAACTTCGGCCAACAGAATAAAAGAGTATTTGCCGCTGAATTGCAGCTACTGCCCGGATGAACAAACCAATCAGGTTGTTTGGCAGGGGAAATTAAGCGAAGACCGGGAGTTCACCGTTAGAAATGAATTTTATCAGTAGAAGTTAAGTTGTACGTATTTAAAACTAACCGCGATCCTTTAATTTGAATCCGTTGTACGTATCTAAATGGACTCAGATGAATGCAAATGCCGCAAATAATATTCAAAATAAAAAAGTAGGGACAGAAAAATAAAAAGTAGGGGCTTTTTTTACCCCCTACTTTTTTATTGTGAATATTTTTATAATATTTTCTCTTTTATTTTTTCCAGCGCGGTTTTATTTTGTTCATTGTAGTAAACAAACAGCAGGCCGGAAACAAAGCCGAACAAGAGGCCGATAATAATATTAAATAAGATATTCGGTTTAGCCGGCAGGAACGAAACCGAAGGGCTGTCTATAATGCGCACGTCAACCTTGGGAACACTGTGATAAAAGCTATTAGTGGTTTTTAAGGTATAGATGGCCGCTTGGGCGATTTTTTCCGCCTGGTCTTTATTCGGATGATAAACGGATAAGACGATAATGCCCGACTCGTAAAGGGATTTTGCCTCCACGGTTTTATTCCATTGCTTCAGCTGTTTTTTCTTTGAGCCGGAAAAGTAGCCGGTGTCAATGCCGAATCCCGATTTGATGGTCTGGTTAAAAAAAGATTCGGAAGAAACTATCTTGGCGAGCAGTCCGCCCAGATATTCGTTTAATTTGGAAGCGGAGTAAGGGTCAACGCTTTCCTCAAATTCTTGCACCACCAAGACTTGCGCCTGCGCCCGGTATTTTAACGGCTGGACAAAGGTTACTATCAACGCGGCCGCGAGAAAGATGAAAATACTGTAAATTAATTTTTTGCGGTTTTTATTGATTATAGCGATTAATTCCATAAAAATATGTTTAATTAATAACTTTTTATATTACCATATTTTCAGATTTTGTCAATAGCTTAAAAACAGCAAAAAAAGGACTGCTTTTGTTATTTATAAGCAGTCTATAATGAACGATTTTGTGTATATATTAATAGGGATATACTGGATGACACAACGTAGATTTTGTAGAAAGTTCTATTGTGCCCCAGTTTTCTTTGGTGGTGAACGAGGCGGTGGTAACGTCCTTTTTACCGTACGTTACCAGTGTTAAAGCATACACCGTTGCTGATTCAAGGGGTTCGTCCGCGATGTTTCGTATCGGGCTAGATTTCATGTAGCCCGTGAAAGCTATAGCGTAATCTCCCCCGGAAAAGAGTTTTTTTCCGTCTTTTCCGGAATAATTTTCCGGGATCAAGCATTCGGTTGGGTATTTTTGCGCGTTTTCTGTTACAATATCGCGCACAAATTCCCCTCCGATAGACCTCCCGTTAGTGTCGTACAATATGTGCCAAACGCTAATTCTGACTTTTGGCGCATAAGTCTGCCATCGAACGGTTATTCCGTCGCCAGTTTGGCTGTATTCAGCTCTGGAAATCGACAAGATAAAATCTTTTACAGCCGCCTGGGAAAACTGGGCGTTGTTTTTCTGCCTCGCTTCCAAGTGGTAAATTTTGCCTAAACTTAGTTGGGCGTTTGGGTTATTTACACAAGGGAGAGTGAGAAAGCAAACCCCGTCGATTTTTTTGACGGTTTGCTCGCCGATTTTCATCGTCTGCTCCGGCAACTGTCCTTCAGTTCTCTCATATAGAGAGAATTGAACTTCATTAAATAACGCCGTGCAAGAAAAGACCACGTTATTTGGATCCCAGGTGTTTTGCTCTGCCTTAAGATCAGTGGGCGGCAGTCCCGCTATCGGCATTGGCGTAACAGTCGGCGTGGACGTTTGTACAGGCGTCTTTGTCGACTGTTGAGGCGGAGGCGGCGTTACCGTCGGCGTTGGCGACAGGCTTCTGTTCGCCAAAATTTTAACCGATCCGGAGTTGTAAAACGGGCCATAAGACGCACCAGTGTCAGTATAGAAATAAACTAGAAACTGGTAGCTTTTCCCAAATTGCGGACCACCGCGGAAATCGAGATAAAGCGCAATGTTGTCTGGAACATTGCGCCAAACCAAATGACTAGCCGAGCCGACAAAAGTTTGCCCCAGAGCTTGGTAGGTCCCGCCATTAATACTTACATAAACGACTATGTTTTTAATATTAGCGGGAGACCCTTTTTCCAGTTGCCAGCGGATATCAAGATCAGGCAAATCGTCGTAGTCTGTCTGCCCGCCAATATTCAGCGCCGTGGTGGTATTATCCATCACGCTTACGTGCCATTGCGGCGACCCAGACAGCGCAGGGCTTGGCGTTGGGTCGGAACCGGGAACGTAATTGATAAATCCATAATACCGGTTCAGCCAATAACCATTCCTAATATCCCATTCTAAATACTGGCCATCAGTATAATCATCATATTCGCTGATAGCCGTGTAATGGATTTTTAGCGTGTAATAGGGAATAGCTTGTCCCCAATTTGACTGCAAACTGAAGTCAAACTGAAAGTCCAGTTTTCCCGCCGGTGTTTTATCAATGGCCAGCGAGCCTAGCGGTTTAGTTGGTATGATGCCGTAGTTTTCGTTTCCGGCCCAGACCTGTACCTTAAAATCGTAGGCAGGCTGGTTTAGGGAAATAGAAACTGTTCCCTGACCGGTTTTTGTATCCGCCGTTAAGTCTAATTTTGTGACAGCGGCCCACGTTTTCTCGAATGCTCCCGAAAGGAGCGCGAAAAAAACCACAACTGCTAAAACTTTTTTCATCTTACTTCTCCAATCCCGTGTTTGATATTTTTTAGAGCTGAAACAGCTCTTTTTAATCTATGAATAATCCGCTTTCTAGAAGCGGAATTGATTCTTTGTTAAAGAACATAGTAATCCAAATAAATTTTGAATTCTTAAATATTAACACATTTTTTGCTTTTGTCAATATTTTTTAGCATAAGTTTTTATATTCATCCCTAATTTTAGTTAAATGGCAGTTTTTTATTTAATTTTAGCAAAAAAAATCCGCTACGTAGTTAAACATAGCGGAGGCAACTTAAAGGAGCAATTTTGTTTTATGGAGCTGGCGATTCATATTGAATATCCAACTCTTTCCACGATGCAGTACCGACGGTAATGGTATTGATTACAAATCTTACTCTATCCGTCGGAAAAGGCCCGGAGATTATTTTCCTCTGGCTAGAGAGAGGATAAACCAAAAATTTGTAGTCCAGGTCAAGTTGCGGGCCTGTCCGGAAGTTTTCCGTAATATAGGGATTGTTTTGTTTCCACTCAAGCACATTCCCCATATTATTAATGATTTGGCCTAAGTATTTATAAGCCTCATCATCAACGGATAGCCAGACATCCCAAAATTCAGCCGCTGGAGCGATAGTTTGGTCCCAGCCAATATTGACTTGGAACCCTCCCTTTGCCGCTTTGATGCCTTTGGCTATCACTTTGTTAATTAACATAATTGGGCTGGAGGTATTACTTTTGCAAACTACAATTTTGCTTTTGTTAGTATTTACCCCTCTAACCTCAAAGCGATAAGTAATACCAGATTTCGGCCCCTCTTTTTTAAATAAGGGATCAATCTGGACATTACTTTTATTCCACCAGATATAATTTACATCTGGCGACATCCAACCTAAGTACTGGGGCTGGGTGTCAGCGTCCTGAAAAACATAGATATGCCATACCTTAACATCAGTAGTAGGCATATCCCACAAAATATTTATTTCCGCATCACCCTGACTGTTGTCAATAACAGCCATTGCCTCTCCTGTTTTCAGGGGGGGAGGAGTGGCGGTAGGAGACGGTTTGGATGTCGGTGCGGGCGTGACCGTCGGCGTGGGGGTGGAAGAAAGACTAATGCTAAAGCTAAGAGAAATTTTTTCGCTTTCTTTTTCTCCATCCGTCGCCCAAAATACATAGGTGTACTCGCCGGCGCTGCTGAAATTTAGATTAACTTGCTCTTCAGCCTCGCCATCGGATATTTTCATTGGCGTTACATCGCATCCTTGAGATAAAATTTTAACATCTCTCCCGTCCCAGTCGTCAAGAGCTTTAATATTTAGCACAAACTCCGCGCCGGAAAATGCGCCAATTTTTTGGGAGGATTCGATATTCATGATTTTAGATCCGTCGCTCAACGAAATGTTTAAGGCATATGGCGCCACTCTGTTGGGCAGCAAAGTCGGTGTAGGCGTAAACGTCGCGGTTGGCGCTGGCGGCGTAAACGTCGCGGTTGGCGTCGGCTGGGGAGTTAAAGTAGGCATCGGCGCCGGCGTTTGGGTTGGTGATTGATTCACCACCTCCCACTTCAGATATAATGGCTCGCTATAGTGGCTGCCATCATAAGCTAAAATAGTGGCCGTAAAAATTCCCACTTTGTCTGTTTTCAACCATATCCCCATCGTCCACAAATTTTTTTTATGTCGATAAGTACTGGGGTTTAATATTACCTCCCCAGTCGTTTCCGATAAATACACTATTGGATCGGCGGGACCGTTTTCATCAATTATCGCCATCGTCAATTTCAAGGTGGCATCCTTTAAAACAGTATTATTTTGATAATATCCATCCGCCATTCGCAATATCGGCGGCGTGTTTCCCTCAACCGGCGTGTTAGTTGGCGAAGGCGGGATATTCGTCGGTGCGGGAGTCGGCGTATTTGCCGGCGTGGGGGTTGAGGCTAGTGGTAAAGAGTTGATTATCGTTATTTTGGCGGTAACGACTTTTATTTTTTCGCCGTCTTCATATCGGCCGCAAACTGTAACCCACAGCTTTTTTTCAGCGGCATAACTGATATTCAGTCTTACCGTAGAATTCGTTGCCGATTTTATTTCCAGATCATCTCCGATGTTTTGTCCTCCATCCAGAACATCAATCCACCACTTGTCAATTACTATTCCTGTTACTGTTTGGATTGAACAGCCAAAGGTGAGTGACTGGGGAGTGGAAACTATAAATTCTTTTTCTTCTTCTCCACTCCATACTGTAACCGCGTCGTAATAGCCAACCACGTTCACTCTTATTTTCATCGGTGTGGTTGCCGATACCGCTTCTTCCATGGCAATATCCATGGGTTTCACAGTTTCCTCTCCGATAACTTTTTTAATTATGATTGCCGTCGGAATCGCAGTCGGAGTGGACGTTAAGGTTGCCGTCGCCGTTAGGGTATTTGTCGGCCTGGCGGTCGGCGTTGGTTCGCCGTTCCATAGTCCGGCGTAACAGCTATTACAGCTATACGTATACTCGTACTCGTTTTGCAGGCGAACTCCGGCTGTGTACCAAAGTTCTTGGGGATTTGTATACATATTAAAAATAGTTTGCTTTTCCCCGCCAGAGACCACTTGCGGTCCGGCCACGGTTTTGGCCGCCATACTTTGCGAACCGGCCCATACTTCAACGACATAGGGCTGGCCAAAATCAGTTTTATTCTCCCAGCGGACCGTAAATTGTCCGCCTGCCGGCTGGTTCATTTCAATGGTGATACTGCTCACTTGCCCCGCTGTTTTTTGGCAAAAAAACAGCCCGATTACCATTAATAATACTAATACCGCGTTCAGCTTTTTCATTGTCCTGTCTCCTTTGAATTTATTTTTTTGTTTTTTCAAAATTTATTCAAAAAACAAAAAATTATTTTTTAAATTGTAAAGGTACGAAAGATATTACACATTATCACCTTTATTTAAAATTGTCAACAATAAAAAAAAGCAATTTTTAAGCAATATAACTTAAAATTTAATTTTAGTTGACAAAATTTTGTATATATGTTAATATTTGATGTTAAATTAGATTTTTTTAGTTAATTATTAACATTCTTTATGTCTTTTGCTTATAGAGTTTCCGCCTACAATCGCCAGAAAAAGTGGCAAAAATTCATCAATATCATGAGACCCGGATCTAAAACAACTATTTTAGACGCAGGTTTTTCCGACAGAGAATACGGCCCGGTGGATAATTTTTTGGAAAAAAATTACCTCTATCCTCAAAAAATAACCGCGCTTGGCATAGACCGGCCGCGGGAATTTATTAAAAATTATCCTTTGGTAAAAGCAATTTGCTATGGCGGCCATAAGTTTCCTTTTACTGATAAAAGTTTTGATATTATTTGGTCAAACGCGGTATGGGAGCATATCATCGGCCGGGAGAGCCAATTAAACTTTTTGCGGGAAATAAAACGAGTCGGCTGTAAAGCATTCATCACTACGCCGAACAGATTTTTTCCGGTTGAGGTGCATACGCGCCTGCCGTTGCTGCATTATCTGCCCAAAAAAGTTTTTGATAAAATTTTGCGATGGCTGGGCAAGCCCTGGGCCGCGGGCGGATATATGGACCCATTGTCGTTAAAAGAAGTGAAAGAATTATTAGCGCGGGCGGAAATAAAGAATTATCAAATTATTAAAAACAAGCTATTCGGCTTGACGCTGGATTATATCATTATTTTTTAAAAATTATATTATGCCGGCTTTTTTGATTAAAAAATTAAATACCTTCGCTGCCAATATTGCCATTCCCCAGCTGACATTGTTTTTTTTGTTTGTAATTTTTTTGCTTAAGCCGGCGCTGGGCGCGGCAGTTTTTTTAATTTTATTATTCAGCTTGAAGCCGGAATTCGGCATCTATAGCTTATCCTTTTTTTTACCAGCGATTAATTGGTATGTTAATTTTGGCTTTTTAAACATTAACGCTCCCGGATTTCATTGGGAGTTCTCTCTGCCGATAGTTGACGCGCTGGGAATAGCGCTTTTTATCAGCTATTTAATCAGGATAATTTTTATAAAACCAGAAAAAATAAAGCGGCCGGTTTTTTTCTGCTTTGTTTTATTTTTGGCGGTTAACTTAATCTCGGCTTTTTTCGCCTTTAATTTTTGGGAAAGCATCATTTACAGTTTGCGCTGGATTTTGTTTTTTTACGCCATTTTTATTATCTTGCCGGCTAATGTTATCAGGTCGGAAAAAATACTGCGCTATGCGCTGATAAGCTTTATTTTATCAGCGCTGATTATTTCTCTAATGGGCATTGCCTCTGTTTTTCAGCAGGATTTATATAACGAATTTATCCGTTTTAAGCCGGTTAGCATTGCCGGAATTTATCCCATCGGCGATAATCAAAAACAAATTTCTGAAATTTTAGCGTCAGCGACGATGCTCGCGCTGGCTTTATTGTATTGGCAGCCGAAACCAGCCGGCCGGCGGATTATTATCGGCTTGTTTGTTTTATTTAATATTATTTTAGTCGGGTCGTTTTCGCGCGCGGCCTGGCTCGCTTTATCAGCTCAAGCGGTATTCCTATCGGTTTATTTTAGAAAAATAATTTTAAAAAATTTATCAGCCGGATTGGTTTTAGCCGCTTTAGCAGGGATGTTTTTACTGCCGGCCGGATATTATATGTTTAAACTGCAGGCAAGCGAAATCGGCTACGGCTCAAATAAACACCGCCAGCTTTTGACTGATGTCGCTTGGCAGGGATTCGCGTTAAATCCAATCATCGGCGCCGGCGCCGGCATGTATAAAAATTTAGAAGAAAAAAGCCGGCGCTATCAGGCGACTTACGCGCCCTTAATGGAGTCGCACGGCCTTTGGCAAAAAATCATAGCTGAAACCGGAGCGGCGGGCCTGGCTGCTTTTGTGATTTTTTTAGCCGGCATAATTTTACATATTGGCAAAAAAATTAAAGCAATGGCCGCGGCTGAACGCCGGCAAATGGCTTTCTTTATCATGGCGGCAGCCAGTATTTTTATGTTTGAATGGTTTGATACTAATTTTTATAAAGGCAAATTGTGGTTTATTGTCGGTTTAATGATAGCCGCGGCTGATATTTTTAGCCGGCCAAAAACAAAATATGAAAATTCTTCTAATCAATAAATTTCATTATTTAAAAGGCGGCGCGGAAAGGTCATATCTGGAAACGGCGCGCGTTTTAAAAGAGCACGGCCATCGGGTGGCTTATTTTTCCATGCTTGACCGGCATAATCTGCCGACTAAATTTGCTAAATATTTTGTTAAAAAATCCGATTATCACGCTAAAATTAACTTTTTGTCCAAATTAAAATTAGCCGGCAAAAGCATCTACAGCCGGGAAGCTTACCGTAATTTAGAAGCGCTAATTGCCGACTTTCGGCCGGATGTGGCTCATTTGCACAATATTAACCGCCAGCTTTCTCCCAGCGTTATTTATGTTTTAAAAAAATATAAAATTCCCATGGTAATGACCCTGCATGATTACCAGCTGATTTCTCCGGCCTATAATTTATTCTGCCGCGGGAAATTATATGAACGCTGTCTGGGCGGAAAATTTTACCGTTGCTTTTTAGACAAATGCCTGCATAATTCTTATAGCAAAAGTTTTGTGGCGATGGTTGAGGCGTATTTATATAAATTTTTAAATCCCTACCGCCATATTAAAATTTTTATTTCTCCCAGCTTATTTTTAAAGCGCAAGTTTGAGCAAGCCGGGTTTACGGGAAAAATTATCAAGCTGGCAAACCCGGTTGATTTAAAAAATTCAGTACCGGTAAAGGACAAGGATTATTTTTTGTATTTCGGCCGCCTGTCTGCGGAAAAAGGGGCAGAGACGATTATTGAAGCCGCGGCCAAAGCCAAGGGCTTAAAAAGCAAAATAGTAATAGCCGGCGCCGGACCGGAAATGGAAAAACTGAAAGCCAAGAGCCGTGAATTAAAGATAGCCGGTAAAATTAAATTTGCCGGCTATCAGCGCGGATTAAAGCTGATTAAATTAATCGCTGACGCGCGGGCGGTGGTAGTGCCGTCGCTATGCCATGAAAACGCGCCCTATGCTTTGCGGGAGGCGCAATTGTTGACGAAAATTACAGTTTGTGCTAAGGTAGGCGGATTAAAAGAGTATATTAATGACGGACAAAACGGATTTGTTTTTACGCCGGGAAATAGCGAAGAATTGGCAAAGATATTAGAAAAAATTGATAAAAATAAAAAATTGCGCCAACAGGCGACGGTTAATATTAAAGAATTCATCAAAGACAATGAAGATTATTTAAGCGAAGAAAAATATTACTGGCAATTAATAAAAATTTACGAGCAAGCAAAAAAATAATTTATGAAAATATATTTTATCGGACAAAAAGGAATGCCCGGCGTTGGCGGAGGCGTAGAGAATTACGTGGATAATTTAGCCGTCAGACTGGCTAAATCAGGCCATGATGTTTTTGCGTATACGCGCCACAATTATTCTGACCGGACTAAAAAAGAATACCAAGGGGTGAAATTAATCAACCTACCCTCTATTCCGACAAAAAATTTTGATACTATCACTCATACTTTTTTGGCAGTAATAGACGTCATGTTTAAGCCGGCGGACATTATTCATTTCCATTCAATCGGGCCGTCGCTATTAATCTGGCTGCCTAAAATATTTAAGCGCCATACCGCGATAATTGCCACTTTTCAATCCCAATGTTATCAGCACCAAAAGTGGGGCTGGTTTGCCAAGCGGTTTTTAAAATTAGGCGAGCGGATGCTATGCGTTTTTGCCGACGCGATTATCGTGCCGTCAAAAATTCTGCGGCGATATACCAAACTTAATTATAACAAAGATACGGTCTATATCCCCAACGGCATAAATATTAATCGTGAGCGCGCGGATAATTTAATCAAACAATGGGGGCTGGTTAAGGGCGAATATATTCTGGCTGTCAGCCGCTTGGTGCGCCATAAGGGAATCCATTATTTAATTAATGCTTATCAAGGCATGCGCACTGATAAAAAATTAGTTATTGCCGGCGCCGGCGCTTTTACCGATGATTACGTGGCTGAACTGAAAAAATTAGCCGGTGATAATAATAAAATTATTTTTACCGGCAACCAAAGCGGAATCGCTTTGGCTCAGCTATACGCCAATGCTTATGGGTTTGTTCAGCCATCCGAATCGGAGGGCCTGTCAATCGCGCTGTTAGAGGCGATGTCTTACGGCCTGCCGATTATAGTCAGCGACATAAATGAAAACAAAGAAGCGGTCGGCGGAGCGGGATTATTGTTTAAAAATAAGAATATCAAGGAATTGCGGCGGCAGCTGTACTACTTAATCAAACATAAAACAAAGCGCAGCGCCTTGGCGAAAATTGCCAAGCAAAAAGCGCTTAATAGCTATAACTGGGATGATTTAGCCGGCCAAATAGCCGCTGTTTACCAGGAGGCCGTTTTTAATAAAAATAAAAAATATATTACCAGAAAAATTTTAGCTCATAACTATCTAAAATAAAAATATGAATTTAAGCCAGCCGAAAGCTATTAGAAATCAAAAAATGCGTTATTTTTTTATCGCCGGGCTTTTGGTTATCCTATATGTTTCAATGTTTGTTTTTGACATGCTGTTTGGCGCGAAAGCCCAGGGCAAAGTCCAGTCATACAGCAGCGGCGACGCGATTGTTTGGAATAATGAAATTTATGTCGGTTCGGTTGATACTGACAAGCTGGAGCTGTTTAAGCAAGCAGGCGATAAATTAATTAAAGAATATGCAATAAGCGCGCCGGATGAGCGCTGGAATGATTTTTATGATTTCGCTTTTAATATTGAAGCTGATGTTTTATACGCCTACGCGGTGAACGGAAAGTATTTATATAAATATAATTTAACCGATATTAGTAATCCGGTAATTGTTGGAAGCGTAAAAGATAATTCATGGGATTGGATGATGCGCGTGCAAAAAGCGGGGGATAATATAGCGACTGTCGGGACTAACGGAATCAGAATCTGGAATAATAATTTAATGGCAATCAATAGTTATGCCAATCAGGAAAAAAATGATAATATCACCTTAAGCAGAGGCGGAGAGATTATTTTTGATATTAAAACTGATTACGGTTCTGATAAAGAAAACGATTTTATAAAAATTATCAGCAGCCAGACTCGCGCGGAACTAGCCAGCCCGCGAATAGTTTTAAACTCCGACAGAATCAGGCAGCCATATTATGACGCTGATAAAAAATTAGCATATTTTGCCGGCGACCGCGTTTTAAAACAGGTTAATTTAACGACCGGCGCGGTTAATAATTTTCAGCATATTTCTGCCGAAGGATTCGCGGTTGACGGCATTTTCGGCAAAGATCATTTTTATTTTACCGACGGAATCGGCATTGTAAAAATGAATCATGAATTAAAGCCGCTGTCCTGGCAGCATGCTTATAAAATCGGCCTGCCTAACGCTTGGTGTATGGGTTTAAAAGCGCTGGAACAAAATGGCCAGGAAAGGCTAGCGGTATTCAATCATGAAAGTATAGTTATTTTGGACGAAAATTTTAAGTTAGTCGCGTCTTATAAAGCGACTGAAGATAATAATACTCCCCGCAAGCCGCTGTCAATGTCAATTGACCGCAACCGCGCCGCCCGCAACTCGCAGGTGTCCCTTCGGGGAGCCGGTTTCGCCCCGCAAGAAGAAATCGCCCTAATATTCGGCAGGCCGGAGATAGGAAAAATGGGGGAGCTGGTTAAAGATATTGAATTCAGCCGTGTTGTTATTTCCGCCGATGAGGCTGGGCGCTTTACGAAAGTTTTAACCGTCCCTGACATAAAGCTTGGCAGGTTTGAGAGCTTTCCTTACGGGGTTGATATTATCGCCAAAGGATTGAATTCCGGCTTAAGATACAGCATTGGCTTCACGATAGAGTAAAGACTATTTTAGCTTAATTTCATTTTTAGGGCATTTTTTGAGGGGTATTGACAGTATTATCTTAGCGCGTTATTATGTAGGCATGATTAAGAGTTTTAAAGACAAGGAAGCGCGGAAAATATTCAATCGGGAATATTCTCGCCGTTTGCCTAGTTCAATCCAGAGAGTGGCTATGCGCAAATTATGGATGATGGATGCCGCCATGTCTTTGTCAGATCTGCGTTTGCCGCCCGCTAATCATTTAGAGGCGCTAAAAGGAAAAAGAAGCGGCCAGCATAGCATTAGAATAAATTCCCAATATAGAATATGTTTTAAATGGAGCGAGCAAGACGCTTACGAAGTGGAAATAACAGATTATCATTAAACTTAACATTATGGCTAAAAAAATAAAACCAATACATCCAGGAGAAGTTTTAGCGGAAGAATTTTTAAATTCATTGCATATCAGCCAGTACCGTCTGGCGAAAGATATAGATGTCGCGCCGCGCCGCATCAATGAAATTGTGCTTGGCCGCCGGGCTATTTCCGCCGACACCGCTCTGCGCTTAGGCAAATATTTTGGAATGTCGCCGCAGTTTTGGCTTAATTTGCAATCGCGTTATGATTTAGAAATAGAAGCAAGCGAGCTGGCTGATATCTTGGCATCTAAAATAAAAACTTTTCAGTTCGCTGTTTAGAATAAATAAAAAAAATTAATTTTTTCCTTATTTTCCCCTAAAAATATGCTATAATGCGGATATGAAAAAAACACGCCAAAAATAAAGAAATGGAGGGAGAAAATAGATGATAATAAGATAGTCTGGATGATTTTTGGTTCAAACAATTTAAAGTTTAGGCAATAAAAATGCTCCAATATTTGGGGCATTTTTTGTAAGATTTTAAAGGAAAAAAGATAAAGGTGTACCTAATGTTACCTGAGGGTACGCATTTAGTCATCTAAAAATGTAAGTTTACTCCCACTGGTTGGGACATTTATTTTGTAAGTTTGCCTCGCCCTGATTTTTTGTATTTTTCGGTCGATGATATTTTTTAGTTTCACCGGATTCAAGG
>Ga0210057_1004396_pt1 | contig 18795 bp, 24 predicted proteins | sample CryGeyCG2114_010_2_FD_183968 | JGI IMG/M metagenome (GOLD analysis project Ga0210057, IMG submission 183968) | Groundwater microbial communities from aquifer - Crystal Geyser CG10_big_fil_rev_8/21/14_0.10 (SPAdes) (version 2) | ecosystem: Environmental > Aquatic > Deep subsurface > Groundwater ...
AGATTTCTTTAAAAGTTCATTGTTCCTGTGTTTAAAAGACGACAATTGAGATGTAACAAAATGCGACAATTAAGATGTTACGCTACAATTTAAAAACCAAACCTTGTCATTGCGATCCCGCCAAGGGCGGGAGAAGCAATCTCAAACCTCAATCCAAGAATTTAAAGGTGGAGAGGATTTGAGTAAATATACTTTTATATTGCAGGAAACCACCTTCCCCTTCATTGGTTGCATAGAGATGAATTGTGTATCTTCCGTTTTTATCAACCAATATCATCTGACTATAGTCGCTATCTAAAACTAAAGCTTTAGCACCGTCGACGGTAATATGGCTTGTTTTAGGATTGGAGAATCCTCCGCCATCGATTATTTGTTGTGCATATTGGTCTAAAGTGGTAATTGGAGTTTGTGGTGTATAGCTTACTGTAATGCCTGCCTTTTCTCCTGTAACTGGAGACTGGGGTGAACCATTATCTACCGGAGAAGAAAACTTTGTTTCCCAGAACCTTTCATTGCTGCCACTAGCGGAATGAGAAAACCATTCGGAAGGATATTTAATTGAGAATTTCATTTCACTACTTGTATATGTTTTCCAGTTGGTGGTTTCATCAATTATTTCTGTTGGTTGGGGAGTAATTTCTGTAAATGGCGATTCAGTCCAGACTTTAACTTTCTTCTTTTCTGTTTGCATTCCCGCATAAACCCCGCCGGCCATTAACAATAAAACACTCAGCAAGATAGCAATTATCTTTAAACCGGATTTCTTTTTCGGAGCAACGGGTTCAGAATTTGTTGCCGGCGGAAAGTTTGGAACATTTAAGTTTATTGGTTGTTCCATGTTTTTATGGTAAGATCTTACTTCGGTAAAGTCAAATTTTACTTAAGAAACTTTTTAATGTTTTGGGCGTGTTCATCGTGGGTCTTTGCGTAATGCATCAGCTCGTCACTACCGGAAAGATAATACCAATAAGCAGAGCCTTGGGGAGACAATACCGCTGTAATTGAAGAAAGGCTGGGGTTACATATGGGAGACGGAGGCAATCCTGTATAAAGGTAGGTATTGTAAGGCGATTTTATTTGTAAATTGCTTTGGGTTAAGCCATTTGGCCACCAATCACAGGGTGAATTTAAAATGGAGCATTTCTGGGAAGAGACGGCATACTGAATAGAGGCATCTACCTGCAGCGGCCAGTTGCTTTCCAGCCTTTTTAAAAGAATTCCGGCAATAATCTTCCGATCAGCGTCTTTGCTTGCTTCTCTTTCAATAATTGAAGCCAGTGTTAAAATTTCTTCTAAACTCAAACTGTTTGCTTGCAGCTGTTCTTTTAACCCATCCGTGACCTTTTTTTGAAAATTTTTTCTTATTATTCCTAAAATTTTTTCTTGGTCAGCTCCTGTCGGAAAAAGATAGGAATCGGGAAATAATTGTCCTTCCAAGCGAGAAGTTTTAATCTCCTCTGCCCAGGCTTTTGGGTCGACGGCAAAGCCTTTTTTAATTAAAAGTTCCCCTATTTGTTCAGATCTTAAGCCTTCAATAATAGTTACCCAGCGGTCATTTGCTCCTTTAGTTAAGCTTTCAGCAACCTCCTTGCCGTTCATTGAAGAGGAAAGATAATAACTTCCGGCTTTGATCTTTTTAGAAATTCCGGATAAAAGCACCCAACTCTTAAAGCAAAACCTGCTTTTAATTAAATTTTGACCAGCAAGCCTTTCGATAATAGCGGCAACGCTCTCACCCTTATCAATAACAAAAGTTATTTTCTCTGTTTTTGAAATATCAACCGGTTTAAGCGAAGCGTTTAGCCACAAAAAAAGGCCTAGGCCAAATGCAAGGAGAGAATAAAATCCCAAAACAATTTTACTAAACTTCTTCAAAGAGAGCTCGGCGATACTTTTTGGTTTTAGTATCATAAATAAAAATTCGGCCGCACTTACAAGTCATTTTCTCTGTTGTCTCGTCAAGCTTTGTTTTTATCCCTTTTTCTAAAGGTGCACCACACCCGACACATTGCCCCCTGGAAAGTAGCCAGGCCTGAACCGGCGCAATAATATTTTTAAACATTTATCCTCCCTTTCGTGCTTTTTTGCTAACTAACATGAGTTTCTAAATAATATTGTAGCATAAGCGATGCCGCTACTGCATCTTCTTTTTGCTTTCTTGACTTTCTGCTTCCCCCGCTTTCAATCAAAGCCTTCTGCGCATCTTGCGTTGTCAGCGTCTCATCAAAGTATTCTATCGGCAGATTAAGATCTTCTCCCAGTTTTTGACCGAATCTCTCAATCTCTTCGCCAATTTTTCCTCCCGGATTACCGATAATCACTTTTTTAATCATTTGGTTATTAATAATTGTTTTAAAATCAATCAAGGCGGTTAACGGCTCTACCAGCTTTGTTTCCGTATCCCCAATAGCAGCTCCTATTTTTCTTTTCCCATAATCAATTCCCAGTATTTTCATTTATTGTGACCAATATCTTAATCTTTTCTACATTTTTGTCAACCTTGACCTCACAATTAATCTTTTCATATAGGTTCCCGGCGGAACGCAAGTAATCAATGTCAGGTAAGAATCATCATACCGTTGTGCCAAAATTGAAATATCGTTGGGGGCGACCTCAATCATCTGTTCAACAATATACTTATATTTAACTTGATTAAAATTAACATAAATTTCATCTTTTGGTCTTAATGTTGGTAAGGTGGAGAAAATGCTTACATAATTTTTGGGGTTAAAAAATTGAGGTAAAACTGAATGGCCAAAAATGACCGTATTGCCAAATCTACCCGGCGCCGCCGTCCCCGGATATTGGACTAAAGCCTTTTTTAAATCATCGCCTAAGGTTACTTTTGCTTCAGTAATTCCCAGTTTCGGAATTGACAAAGTGTAAAAAGTGGTTTGACTTTCATCAAAAATAACGTTCTCTTCAGGAAACCAATTGCTTGCCCTGGTAAGATCAAGCAGGTCGATCTGTGTTCCCGGGGTTTCAGTTGTTCCGAAAGACTGCGCAATCGCCGCCTCGGGGTTGGAGCTGACAAAAGAAGGCGAAAATCTGGGTGAAATAAGTAGCTGGTAAGAAATAATCGGATAAGCAGCGTTGGCTAAGAAAAAAAGGCCGACAATAACTAAAAAGACCGCGATAATTTTAGGATTGACAGTTTTTGCCCGCTTTTTTACAGACTTTATTACGGCTGTCTTTTTAACATATCTATAAGCAATCATCTTTTACAAAGCCTCAACACTGATAACAATATTTTTCTCCTTCGTGGGTAAAATTTTTAAAAGAGAAAATATTTTTGGACTGATTGAAATTTCAACTCCTGAAATATTTGAAATATTTTTTAAATAAGCCTCAGCGGTTGATATTTTTTTAGCTTTTAATTGTTGGGCGATACCAATATCAATATTGGGAATAATTTTTTCATTAAGGCTGATGGTGTAAAGCGATCTTTCTTTATCTTTTAAGACCAGGGTCTGGTATTCGTTTTCTGCCAGTCTTGAATATCCGTCAGCAACAAGCGGGCTGATAACTTTGTCAACCAAAATTTTTAAATCATCGGCTTTAAAGAACAGGGCTGAATAACTATATTTTCCTTCAAGAATAAGAGAAGAGGCTTCGTCTCCGACTTCGCCGTTAAAGCGATCAACCCGGCTTTTTAATAAAACCGAATCTGCCAACAAGTGGTCGGTTGGGGCAATTTTAGATTTAATTTCTTCTCTGGCTTTGTTTTCCAGTTCCTTGGCAATTTCCTGCTGAAGTCCGGTTCGGTCTTCTTTGGAAACAGCTTGAATTTCCCGACTGGTTCCGCCGGAAAAAGCAGAAGGATTTTTTATCAAAAAGGACGAAGAAGAAGAAATTGCCGATTCCAAATTCAAACTCGAATTGGCGGCAATATTATATTGAACTCCAATGTCAGCTGCTTCTGCCGAAACTTTCTTCTCCCCCCATTTATAAACTGGCGGGGTGGAGTTTAAATCAGAAGTCATTGCCGGCACAACCGCTTCTTGGGTTAGGATAAATTTTAGACTGGAAGTGTCTTTTATTACCGAACCTTTTACCAGTATTTTGGCCTTATCTGTCCCATTGTACATGACCAATTCACCCTTGGCTTTATCGCCAACCGTTTTTTTACCATTAACAGTTGTCGTCTTTGTACTTGAGACTTCAACCGAAACTTCCTTTGCCGGTAAAGTCATTGAGGTGGCATCCACCAAACCAACCTTTGAAGAAACGGTAAAATCAAATTCTTTTTCAATTGTTTTCGGCTGGACGAAAAGTTTAACCGAAGCCTTGGTTAAGCCAGTCATGGCAAAAAATACACCGCCCAATAAGATTAAGACAACCGGGATAATCATCAAAAAGCCCTTGCGGAGAAAAAATGTAAAAACTTTTTTAATTAAACCGGCAACCGGATGAAGATTGAAAGAGAATTTAAATTTTTTAAATTTTGGCGGTTTAATAAATATTTCTCGCTGAAGAGTTTCTGGTTCTTCCGGAGGTTTCTCTGTTTTAAACTCTTCCTCAGTTAATTTTTGAGAGGCATCTTCGACAACTTCCTGTTCAGGAGGACGAGTAACTAAAACATCCTCGTTTTCGACAAAACCAAAATTTTCTTTTAAAAAAGGCTCGTCTTGTTTGGAATTTTCAATCACCACTTCTTCAACAATGGCGTCTTCGCTTTCTTCTTCTTTAATTAAAGATGGTTTCTCGGAAATTTTATCCACCGGAGAGGTTTTCCCCCCCAGTTCATTGCTGCCGGCTAAAATTACCGCCGCCGTTTCAAAATCTTGGTCGGCAATTTCAATTTTAGGAATTTGTAAAAAGCCTAACTTTTTTTCATTAGTCGGAGCTGTCCAGGGATAAGAAATCAGCGATTGTTTTAAATCCTCTAAATCCCCAGCCCCAAAAAGCATAATGCGGCCGGGCAAAGCCCCTTCAAAATTAAAAACAGAAAGCCCTTCCTCAAGATCCAAAGCCAAACTGTTGCTTCTACCGACAGCTTTACTGCCTAAAAATTTTCCTTGAGAAATTAACGAAACAGTAATGTCGCCTTCATCAATGTTGACTAAAATCAAACTGGGCAACCCCCCTTCTTCTTTTTTTAATAGGTGGGCGATTGCTTCTGCATTGACCACAAAACCCAAGGGTTTAAGTAAAAGTTTTTTACAAACTGCCTGTAATATTTCCAGCTTGCCTTTTCTGATGGCATTTTCTTCAACCCAATAATTAGGCAGTCCCAAAATTACTTTGGTTGGTTGGCTGCTGGAGATTTCCGGCATTTTTGCCACCGCGGTAGCAATCGAGGCATCGGCCGCCACAATAAGTTCTTCGGAGTTTTCTCCCCCCCATGTTTCCCAAGAACCAAAAGCAACACTTTTTCCTTCTACTTCTGAAAATTCCCAAATACTAGCTTGAACTATTTTTTCCTTAATGACTAAACTTAAGAAATTCTCTCCGGAAGGAAGAGTGTTTTTCTTGTCCTTGTGGCTGATTTTTTCTAAAATTTCGTTTATGGGCAGCATACTTAAAATTTCTAATTTCCAATGTCTAATGTCCAATTTTGGACATTTAATAATTTGAAATTAATTGGAAATTGGTAATTTGTCATTGATAATTTTAGCGTATATTCGGCGCTTGCCTGCTCCGCAGGATTCCTCTTTAATTATTTTAATCTCTCCTATTTCTCCTGTCGAGCTTACGTGGGGTCCACCGCAAACTTCCTTTGAGTAATTGCCAATACGATATACTTTTACCTGCTCTCCATATTTTTGCTCAAAAAAAGCCAAAGTTTTTTGTTTCTTCGCCTCCTCCAAACTCATAATTTCCATTGTTACTGCTAGATTTTCTTTTATTTTTTGATTAACAAGTACTTCCACTCTTTTAATTTGTTCATCAATTGGTTTTTGAGAATAACTAAAATCAAAACGCAGTCTTTCTACAGTAATATTGCTGCCTGACTGGTGAACTTCCTCTCCCAAAACTTCCCTTAAAGCTTGGTGCAGTAAATGAGTGGCGGTATGATATCTGGCAGATGCCTCAGAATGATCCGCCAGTCCACCGGCAAATTTTTTCTCCGCCCCAAGACGGGATTTTTCTTGATGTTCCAAAAGGGCTTTATTAAATTCGTTCTCATCAACAGTAAGTCTTTTTTCTTTAGCCATTTCCACTGTCAATTCCAGGGGAAAGCCATAAGTTTCGTAAAGAAAAAACGCGTCTTTTCCGGTTAATATTTTGTTTTTGTCAACAAAGTCATTAAACTGCTTTAAGCCGTTTTGCAGTGTTTTTAAAAATCGGTCTTCTTCTAAAGACAGCTCGGTTAAAATTTTATCTTTGGCTAAAACAATTTCCGGATAAACATCGCCCATTGTTTTTATAACTGTTTCGGCGACACGGCCAGTAAATTGGCCTTCAATCCCCAACCTCTTACCAAAACGAACCGCCCTTCTTGTCAGTCTTCTAAGAATATATCCTTGTTCAGTATTAGAGGGAATGACCCCGTCGGCCAAAACAAAAACAGCAGTCCTTAGGTGATCGACGATAATTCTCATTGATTTTTTATTTGCTTCTTTTTCATAATCTTTTTGGGATAGTTTTTCAATTTCTTCAATTGCGGGCCAAAAAAGTTCGGTCTGGTAATCATCGTCCATAAACCCGCTTGTTACAGCCGTTGTTCTTTCAACTCCCATGCCGGTATCAATATTTTTTTGTTTGAGCGGCTCATATTTTCCTTGAGCATTTTTGTTATACTGCATAAAAACATCGTTCCAAATTTCAATATACTTTCCACAAGAACAACCCGGTTGACACTCGCTTGCGCATTTTTCCCTGCCGGTATCAAAAAACATTTCCGAATCCGGTCCGCAGGGGCCAGTTTTTCCGGCCGGACCCCACCAATTATCTTTCTTGTCTAAGAAATAAATTCTTTCCTTGGGGATTCCCGCCTTTTCCCAAAGCAAAGCAGTTTCGTCATCACGGGGTGCATCATCATCACCAATAAAACAGGTAACAGAAAGTTTCTCGGATGGAATGTCTAAAACCCTGGTTAAAAATTCAAAACTCAAAAAAATCATTTCCTCTTTCCAATAGTCGCCAAGAGACCAGTTGCCAAGCATTTCAAAAAAAGTATGATGAAATCCGTCGCCGACATTATCAATATCAACGGTTCTTAAACATTTTTGAACAGAACAAAGTCTTTTTCCCAAAGGATGCGGTTCACCAAGCAGATACGGAACCAAAGGATGCATACCGGCGGAAATAAAAAGCGTTGACGGATCATTTTCAGGAATCAAAGAAGCAGAAGGGATTTCCTTGTGCCCTTTTCCAAGAAAAAAAGAAATAAATTTTTGCCGAAGTTCTTTTGCCGTCATTATTTAAAAAGTATAAACTATCTGAAGCTAAACGGCAAATGTTTTTAAAAAAAATTACTGAGCGAAGCCTTTGAAATCCGGACAATTTGTTTTATACCATCCCTCCGCTTCGGCGGAACAGCCCAATTTCTTTTCCTCATCCATTATCGGCATGCAATCCTGCCAGCCATTTTGAGGACAAGTAAATCTGGTTTCTTTTTGATCTATGAACTTGAAAGTAGAAAGGATTTTAAGAATTAATTCTTTAGATTGGGTAAAAGATTCTAAATAAGAAAAGCTAAAATTGTACGACGCATTAGGAGTAATCGGACCACCGGCATCACCAAAAGGACTAGCATAATAAACCTTTTCCGCTTGGACATAGTTACATAAAGGAACAGTGTAATTTCCAATTTTTATATCAACCAATTTTGCGCTTGACCCCATCATTTCTTGGCAAGGCCCCCCTCCAAATCCATCCCCAAAAACAAGATCAACTTGGCCTTCTGTTCCCATAAGTGATACATTCCCTGAATACGTCTTTTTATTTGACTGATCGAGGGTGGAAAATGTTGTCGTTTTTTGTTTTACTGTATACGACCAATTGGCAGGATATTTTATTTCAAACTTTGCCACGCTGTCTGCATATGTTTTCCAGCTGGCAGTTTCATCAATTACTTCTGTTGGTTGGGGGGTAATTTCGGTAAGTGGCGGCTTGGTCCAGACTTTAACTTTTTTCTTTTCCAGTTGCATTCCCGCATAAACCCCGCCAACAATTAGCGAGATAACGATTATTTTCAATCCAGATTTTCTCTTGGGTTCGACTGGAACTGGTTGAACAGATTGTGTTGTTTGTGGTGTTTCTGTTATTTGTTCTGGCATATATTTATAGTTTTATAGTATCACTTTTTAATTAAATTTAACTGGTATTTTTTGACTTCTTCAAAAATTTTTTCTTTTGCTTTCTCCCAAGAAAATGAATTATCTAAAATTTTTATTTCTCTGCCCTCCTCGTCCTTTAAGTCTTCAAAATAAACAAGGGCCCTAAGACTTAAATAGAGGTTAAAATTAGGATATTTTTCTCTTACAAAAGAAAACATTTCTTCCAAAGTGAAATTTTTTAAAAGAAAATAAATATCAATGTAGTCTCTTTTTGCCGGTCTTTGGTAAATTGCAATCAGTTTCATGGCAGCAATATCCTGCGGGCTGGCGAGCAAAATTCTTTCAAATTCAATTGGTTTTTCCAAAAGCGGATACTTATACCAAAAAAAAGAATTGTCAACATCGGCAATTTTACAAAACATAGTATCTTTTTCTCTTAAAGATAAAACTGCATCACCACTAAAAATATTTTCTATTTTTTCGTAAAGTAGGGCCGAATCAAAATGTTTTTGGCTATAAAAATCAAAATCTAAAGAAGTTCTGTGTCCCAAATGAAGCGCTAAAGCTGTCCCGCCGGCAAGATAAAAATTATTATTTTTTAAAAAAGCCAATTTCGGGAAAATTTTTTTCTGGCTTTCATTAAGAATCTGAGAGTGGAGTTTAACCATCTTTATAATCTTAAATAGAGTTCAAATTAATAACCGCCTTATTAAAATTATTTTGGTCAAGTTTAACATCAAAAATTTTTAACCAATATAAAAGAACCGACTGCGTCCACATCCCGGAAGTTGGAAATCGGATAACTTCTTCAACCTCTTTTTTGGAATAATTTTCCCAAAGCCATTCAGTCTCTTTTTCTGTCCCATAGTTAAGAACCTGGGTGATAATCAGTTTTTTATCTTTTCTTTTATCTAAACTATTCAAATCATAAGAAGGAAAACACGACTGGAGAAACTCTGGTAATCCCATATAACCTATTTTACCACAAATTATTGGGTGAATTTGAAAGTGGAAAGGATTTGGTCAACTGTTTCCATTTTCCCAGTTGTAACATAAGGATGAAGTAAATATAATGAGTCTGATTTCATAAATATAATCATTGGCTGTTTTTCTGGAATTCCCATCATTTCTCCAACGCCAATCAGTTTTACCGCTTGTGTATTGGCAACCTGGATACTCTCCTGTTTTGCTCCAACAAGCCACGTTCCTTTACAATTTTGGCTAACCCAATCCTGTACAGAGAGATTCTCCTGGTTCTGTTCTATATCAACATCAAATTGCATTTCATAAAGGCCATCGACTGGAATCGGGGGAATTGTTGTTCCCTCTGGGTAGAGAACAATTCTTATAACACCATTTTTTACATTACAAACTCCCAAATAAGCATCTTTTCTTATATCTACAGCTTTATTATTGGGATATTTAAATGAAAATCCATATTCTGTATTCATATAAGTTTTCCAGTTGGCGGTTTCGTTGGGAGTGGAAGTAACGGAAGGAACGCGGTTGGGACATGGGGCAAATTCACAATTTGGTCCGATTCTGCCGACAGACGAACCATCAGGACAAACTTGAGCCTCTTGAGTACAGGCTTTTGGCTTATTTAAAAGTGAATCCGGGGTGATGTTTTTCTTGCCTAAAATAATGCCAACATAAACCAATCCGCCACATATTAATAAAATTACAATCAACAAAAGAACTACCGTCATCAGCTTATTTTTCTTTGGCGGCTGGGGCGGAACGGGAATAGTCGGGGGTACTGGTTGGTAAACAATATTTTCTTCCATAATATATATCAAATTGTATCACTTAAACCAAAGAAAATCATTTTTTCGCCAAAGGTTTGCCTTTTGAAAGAAAAAAATTTCTGGCTTGTTTGTGGGTCTGCATTTCAACCTTATCAGCGGTTTTTTTGACATTTTCAACCACCTCCTGGGCAGCTTCGGGAATGGATTCAACTTTTTCAACCACCGCCTCTTTTATCTCTTGTGCTTTCTCAGAACTGTCGTCCTTAAAATCCTCCCAATGATCAAGAATAACTTTGCCCTTTTTTAAAAGCTGTTTTCTTAAGTTGCTTTTATCATCGGTCGCCAAATAGGCAGCGGCGGCGCCAACAATTGCCCCTAAAATTATGCCCAGTAAAAAACCGCTGCTTTTTCCGCCTGAAGATTCCGGTGTTTCACTCACTTTTACCTCCTTTGCCTTTATTTAAAAACATAGAAACAACCTCCATGCCGTTTTTTAACCCCATCAGAAAACTGGAAATTCCGGAAATCGGTTTGGCCACCGAAGAGGTAATAGTATGGCTGTCTTCTAAAATTTTGTTAATGGTTTTAGCTGATTCTCTAAATTCCCTAAGAATTTTAATTACCTGAATTCCGGCAATCGTTAAAACCGTTGACAGAGTAACGGTTACCAAAACCAAAAGAATTTGATTGACAAACGGTATTTGCATAGGCAGGCTGATATTCAACTACTTTAAGGATAGCTAATTTTGGATCCAGTTGTCAATTACCTCTTTACTCTATTTTTACCTTTCGGTTGATGGTGGTTTTTTTTCCTTGACGATTAATTGCTTCAATTGTAACAATATCGTCTCCGCGGGGAAGAACAATTTGTTCACTGAACTGCCCATTGTCAGAAACGGAAATTAAAGTACCGTCAACCTTAACCGAAACATCTTTGTCCGTTTTTCCCAAAACCAAGACTTTTTCCTTAAAAATTTCCCCCTCTTCCGGGGACAGCAGTTCAAGAGAGGGGGCAGAGGAAAATTTAAAATATTGTCTGACAAAAAGAAAAGCAAAACCCCCAAGAAGTAAACTAAAAATTAAAATAAAAGTGGCTTTCGGCGTCCAATAAAACTTATCTTTTTTAAGCGGTTCAACCATACTTCTGGGGATTATTTGTCCTTTTTCGTTCTCACGAAAATCTCTTCTGAAAACCGCCAATAAATTTTCCGGATCCAAATTTAAAATCAGGGCGTAGTTGCGGATAAAACCCTTCACAACCGTGCTTCCTTCTATTTGGGGGAAGTTATTTTTTTCAATTGCTTCCAAAAATTTTTTCCTTATCTTTGTTTCTTTCTCAATATTTTCCAAAGACAATCCCAGCTGCTTTCTTTTCTCTGATAAAATTTCACCAACTGTTCGCATGACAACCTTACTGCTGCATTGAAGCTAAAAATTCATCAGCATTGCTTATCAAGATTTCTCTTGGTTTTGCTCCCTCTCCTGGCCCAACCGCTCCCACCTCCTGCAGCCGATCTAGAAGTCGCGCTGCCCGGGCATAACCAATGGCAAATTTCCTTTGGAAAAGAGAAGCCGAAGCTCTTTTATCTAAACAAACCATTCTGACCGCTTCTATAAACAACGGGTCTTTCTCCCCTCCGCTACCCCCTTCTGCTCTGATACTGCCCGAACTACCCGCTTCGGTCACTTCTTCGGTATAAACCGGCCTGACTCCGGTCTTATTCAAAAATTCAAGCAAGTTTTTAATCTCCGCATCTGAAACATAAGCACCTTGAATTCTGGTTGGTTTTGCCTGGTCCGGCGGCGTATACAACATGTCTCCCCGACCAAGAAGCTTCTCTGCCCCGGGCGTATCCAAAATGACTCTTGAATCAATCATTGAAGAAACCGCAAATGAAATCCGGCAGGGGATGTTGGCCTTAATTAGTCCGGTTAAAACATCAACTGAAGGTCTTTGGGTGGCAATCACTAAATGAATTCCGGTCGCCCGCGCCATTTGGGCAATTCGGCAAATCGCATCTTCAACCCGAGCCGGGGCAAAAAAGATAATATCAGCCAACTCGTCAATGACGATCACCAAATACGGTAAAGTTTGGAAGCCGGACATTTCATTGTAGGTTTCAATATTTCTCGCTCCTACTTGAGCAAAAAGCTTGTATCTTCTGTCCATTTCCGCTGTCGCCCACTCAAGCGCGTGAACAATTTTGTCTTTTTCCACAATTACCGGAGTAAACAAGTGGGGCACACCGGCATATTGGGTAAATTCAACTCTTTTAGGGTCAATTAAAATCAATTTAACCTCAGATGGGGTTGTCCTGAACAAAAAAGAAGAGATCCATGAATTCAAAAGTACTGATTTTCCGGAACCAGTTTGCCCGGCAATCAAGACATGGGGCATTTTCGCCATATTGCCAACTATTGGTTTTCCGGAAACATCAAGACCCAGGGGAACAATTAATTTACTGCGCCGGTCTTTCATTGCTTCGCTGCCCAGAATTTGTTTTAAAGTAACTACTTCCAAAGACCGGTTGGGCAGCTCTAAACCAACCATCGAACGGCCGGGAATCGGCGCCTCAACCCTGATCTGGCCGGTCGGGGCTGCTAAGGCCAAAGCCAAATCATTGGAAAGACCGGTGATTTTAGACAATTTTGTTCCCAAGGCAACCTCAATGGCGTATTGGGTAACCGCCGGTCCATCGTTTACTTCAACCACCCTGGCGGAAATACCAAAAGAATCAAGGGTTTTTTCAATGGTGGCGGCGTTGGCTTTAACATCACCCCGGTCCGCCTTTCCCCCGGAAAAATCAGAAAGCAGAGACAGCGGTGGATAGTTCCAAACACTGGATTGAGCTCCGGGAACAGCAGTGTTGGTAGGAAATTCCTCTGCCTCTTTTTCAGTATTTGTTTTTCCCGACCTTTTGGCAACCGCAACTTCGTGTTTAGCCATTGCTCTCCGATCCAAACCAACATTTTCCTGAACAAATTGGGGTTCTTTCTTACCGCGAAAACAAAAAAGCCCTTTTATACTTTTAAAAATATTGATTAAAAAGCCGATTACCTGATCAAACGAAGTATTGAAAAAGACAATAAAACCAATAATGGTACTTATCGTCAAAACAACATATGTCCCGACAGGAGTGATTAAATAAACAATCTGCTCAAAAATCATTCTTCCCAACAAGCCTGACCGGGTTAGGCCCATCAAAGAAGCAGCCATTAATGTTCCCCCCGCCAAAACACCAGCCTGATTCCAGGGAACATTAAAACGCGTCAGCATTAAACCGGAAAGAAGTAAAAAGAATACCAAAAAAATCACTCCCCAGCCAAAAACACCAAGCAAAAAATTATTCAACTGCAACAAAATTGCCCCCTGTCTGGTAAAAGAAAGCGAAATTAAAAATGCCAGACAAAAAAGGAGCATATAGGCAATGGAAAAAGCCGCGTCTTTTTTGAGTCTTAATCTAAATCTTCTTTTTAACCATCCTTTTCTTCTGGCCATGAATAAAGTATAGTCTTATTTACCCTTCTCTTTCAACAACAATTTCGCATTCGGATACCAAAGCGGCAGCGGACATTGCCTTCTTTAATCAGCTCTTTCACTTTCGCCAAAAGCTGCTCCCCGTTTATCTTAAAAGTTTCTTTCTTTGTTGCCATTTTTTCCCTTCCTTTCATTGATACATTAATAAAATTCTGCTTAAAGTTAATGCTCTTTCAGAGGATTGTATTCGGTTTGTTCCAAAATTACTGATTTTATCAAACTCTTCCCAAATATTTTTATAGCAACCAATTTTAGGATTAATATTCTTATAATTTTTTCGGCAAAAATTTAAAAAATTACCAGCCATTAAATCCTGTCCTTGGTATATCCAATAAGAAATCCTAAGCAAATCGGTTGAAAAATTGGCTAAGTCGCTATTCATAAATTAAATTTTTCTTTTACGATTTTAATAAATCTTTCTCTGGTTTCGGGGTCTAATATTTCCTGACTGTTATTATTTTGTTTTGGTCTTAAATTAATTAAGGCAAAAGTCTCAACTTGATTATTTACCAAATTAATTCCGCCGCCCCAGATATTTTCCTGTTTACTGCCATTATTAATTAATAATTTTTCACCGTCAGCATGCCATTGCCCACCAATCGTCAAAAGTTCTAAATCCACGTCTAATGTAATTTTTACATAATCCCCATAGTCTTCTTTTGCTTTTTGAAGATCAGATAAAGTAATCCTGTTTTTAATTAGAACTACTCCCATATCACTTTTTTAACAATGTAACAATTTCATCAATCGTTAACAATTTGCTTTCTTTTTTATCTCTTTCTTTATACTCAATCTTATCACCATTACGCTCACTAACCACCAATCGCACCGGAATTCCAATCAAGTCCGCATCTGCAAATTTCTCCCCCGCCGAAACACTTTCTCTATCATCATATAAAACTTCTACCCCACATTCCTCAAATCCCTCATATACCTCATTTGCTTTTTTGTCGTCTTTAGAAAGATTTATTAAATGGGCAGAAAAAGGTGCCACTGATTTCGGCCAAATAATTCCTTTGTCATCATGATGAGTTTCCACAATAATCGCGATTGCCCGCTCAATCCCAATCCCGTAAGCTCCCATCTGATAATATTTTTCATTCCCGTCTTTATCAATAAAAGTCGCCCCCATTGCTTTGGAATAAAAATCGTCGTATTTAAAAACATGGCCAAACTCAATTCCCTGGACAATCTTAAGCTTTCCTTTTTTACACTTACTGCACAAATAACCTTCTTTCGCTTCAGCAATATCTCCAACTAAATCCGGCTCATAATCCCTGCCAAAATTTATATTAACAAGGTCAATGTTCTTTTTATTGCTTCCACCGAAAGTGTTTTTAACCCCTTTAAGCGAATCATCCGCTACTAATAAAAAGGCTGTTCCTTTGGCTAAATTGTCTTTAATCTTTACCGGTGAAATAAAACCGGGTTCTGAGCCGATTTTTTCCCTGATTTCTTTGTCTTCGGCATGTCTTAGCTCATTTGCGCCGGTTAGTTTTTTTAATTTAGTCTCATTAACCTCCAAATCGCCTTTGATAATTGCCAAAATAAATCTGCCTTTTTCATCCACAAACAACACGTCTTTAATTTGCTGCCAAAGTGGTTTTCCGTGAAGCTTAACTCCGTCTTCCATGGTATTTCCACGAACCGCTTCTACTTTCTCAAGCGGCAATTCTTTCTCTGAAGAATTTTTGTCTTCTTTGTCAAAAACCGCTACTTCGCGATTGGCCCGATAATCGCAATCACAAACTAAAATCGTATCTTCTCCAAAATCGCAGGGAACAATAAACTCATGGCAAAAATCACCGCCCAAAGCGCCGCTGTCTGCTTGCACCGGAATGACTTTAATCTGTAATTTTTCGGCAATTTTTTCATAAGCATGGAAGTGATCCCAATAGCATTTAAGCGAACTCTCCTCGCCAGCCGCAAAAGAATAGGAGTCTTTCATTAAAAATTCCCTTACTCTCACCAAACCGCCTCTGGCACGCAATTCATCTCTAAATTTCTGGGAAAACTGATAAATTACCAAAGGTAAATCGCGCCAGCTAAGTTGAAATTTCTTGATAAATTCCGTCATCACCGCTTCTGCTGTCGCCCCAATGGCAAACCAAGCATCTCGCCGGTCTTTTACCCGCATCAGCCCTTCACCAAAAGCCTCATCACGACGGGTTGTCTGCCAAAGTTCAAGAGGATGTAGGGTTGGAGCAGTTACCCGTTGGCCGCCGATTGCTTTCATTTCGTCATCAATTATTTTGACAACTTTCTCAAAAACCCGATAACCCAAAGGAGTAAAAAGATATCTGCCAGCCGATAAGTCTCTAATAAACCCGGCCTTATAAAGTAGTTTATGAGAAACTAAGGTGGCATCAGCAGGAGATTGTCTGATTGTTTTTCCAAATAACTTTGAATATCGCATAGACAAATTTTAACACAAATGTGTTAAAAAATTTATGCGTGATCTTCCTGTGCCATCGCTTGGGCTTTGGTTGCCTGAACTCGGTCGGCCGGATGATTCGGCGGACTATAAAGCGTATAAAGTTTGACTGCCGATGTCGCAATCACGTTGTGCTGAGTACCAGCCGGCACTATGATCGCAAATCCTGGGCCAAAGCTGGCTTCTTCACCGTTCATAATTACTTTTCCTTCACCTTCCTCAACCCTAAAGAACTGATCAACCGTTTTATGAACCTCCATACCAATATCCTCACCGGCAAGCAGGCTCATTACTACCAATTGGGCATATTTACCGGTAAATAACACTTGGCGGAAATTGGTATTTCCCTCGGTAATTTTCTCAATGTTATTAACGTATCCAGTCATATAGGCCTCCTTTTAATAGCTATAACATTTCGGCGACTTTTCTCGCCAATTTTAGTAACATATCATCATTAACTGCTTTAAGAGAACTTCTGTCTATCCGGACGAATTTATCCGGCGTCATTACCAAATAAATTGCGTTTATGGTCTTGCCGTCTTCCTGCCAAACAACAAAATGTTCTACGGTAATGTCTTCGACGTTGGCAATTGACCGGCCCAAAGCTTCCTGGCCCTTTTTTTGATTTTCAACCGATAAATAACTGACAACCACGGTTACAAATTTGTTTTTTTGCTCGTCAATAAAATATTCACAACCGGTAGAAGTACTATTGGAAAAATCGCGAATTGAAAAAATCGTTTTACCAATTGTTTCGCCAACAATTTCTTTGGTTAGTTCGCCGCAAACATCAACCCCAAAAGAATCCTGGCCGGTTTTCGGCCGTTCGGTCTTTGGCTCGCCGTCGCCCGGTTTTTTTTCAGTAATTCCGTCAACTGAAGACGGCGGTTCATTTTCAGAAGGATTGGTCGGGGGGTTTAAACCAGTCTTTGCCGTACAACCAGAGAGAATGACTGAAGAAAAAATTATAAAAGAAAAAACAAGAAATTTTTTAATCATATTTTTATTATACAGTAAATTTTCTTTTCAGATTCTCTACACTCTCATAATCATAAATTGAGACACCAAGAATATCGCTTTCTTTTAATCTTTCTTTAAGCTTTTTTATTATATCTTCCAATTCTTTTTTCGTCACCAAATCTGTTTTAGTGATTAAAACGATTTCTTTTTTATTTAACAATTCCGGATCGTAACTACCCAATTCTTTTCTTATTGTTTCGTAATCAGTAAGAACATCAGCCGAATCGGCGGCAAGACAATGAACAATCATTTTCGTTCTTTTAATATGCTTTAAAAATTTGATCCCCAGTCCTTTCCCGGTATGCGCTCCTTCAATTAATCCCGGCAGGTCGGCAATAATCAGCCCATTTTCCGTTCCCCCCAAATTCGGCTCTAAAGTTGTAAAAGGATAGGCGGCAATTTTTGCCGAAGCGGCCGTCAGTTCGTTTAAAAGACTGGTCTTGCCGGCATTGGGCAGACCAACCAGTCCGATATCGGCAATAAGACGAAGTTCTAAAAATAATCTTCTTTCCTTTCCGGCCGTTCCTTCCTCAAATTCCATTGGAGTTTGATTGGTGGCCGATCTAAACTGCCAGTTTCCCCTTCCTCCTTTTCCTCCTTTAGCCATCAGTATTTTTTCGCCGGCTTCATTAATCTCCCAAATCTCCTTGCTTTCCAAATCTTTAATGACTGTTCCGGTGGGAATTTTGATCTCCAAGTCATCAGCAGAAGCGCCGGTTTTTTTATTTGACCCGCCCGGCTGGCCATTCTTTGCTTTAAATGTCTTCTGAAAGCGAAATTTTTTTAAAGCAGTAATGTTTGAAACGCCAATAAAATAAACATCTCCCCCGTTTCCGCCGTCCCCGCCATCCGGTCCGCCTTTGGGGTTATTTTTTTCATGGTGAAAACCAACTTTTCCATCCCCACCGTCTCCGGCACTCACTTTTATCTCAACTTCATCAACCAACATTTATTTCAAATCAACTAAATATAATTTTAAAAATTTTTTAATTCCTTCGATTACGCTATCCTTAAGTTTAGCTGGACTCTGTGCCACCCACATGGAAAAATTATAAAATTCGGTATTGTCAACTTTTATCCAGTTTTTATTTTTAAACAAAAACATTAATAGAGTCATTGTGGCAATTCTTTTATTCCCGTTCTGAAAGGGATGATTTTTAATCATCAAACAATAAAGGATTGCCGCTTTGTCAATTAATGAAGGATGGGTATCCTTCTTTGAAAATTTTTGGAAAGGTACGGCTAAACAACTTTCTAAAATATTAGGGAATCTTGTTGAAAATTCTGGAATTGGCTCGTTTACTCCCAATAGTTCTTTAGCTAAACGAAAAGCAATAAGCTCCACTTCCGTAATATTTATACTTTTCATTACTCGTTACCCAGCATCCTAAAAGTTTCTTTGTACTCCTTGACTGCTTTCTTCACTCCTGTCTCAATATCTTTTTTTTGTTTGCCGGTAAGTGATTCTCCCAAAATTATCTTTAATTCTTCATGAGGAATTCCATAAGCCCGACCAATCCTAATCGCCCGGATAACACCGGCTTTAATCTTTTTAAAAACTGCGATTCTGCTTATACCGAGCATTAAAGCAACTTCAGCGACAGAATAAAATTTTTTTTTCATTCATAGAATGATGTTAACATATGTTAACCATCTTGTCAATGGTTAACAAATCAAATTATCAAAAACGCAGAATGCTGTTCTGCTAATGATGCGATTTCTACGATACTTTATTGTTGAAAACTAAAAAGGCAAATCGTCAGCTACTGGCAAAACTGCTTGAGAGGATGAATTTGACGAAAAAGTTTCTTTCGGTAAAATATAAATTTC
>Ga0210057_1004397_pt1 | contig 18793 bp, 11 predicted proteins | sample CryGeyCG2114_010_2_FD_183968 | JGI IMG/M metagenome (GOLD analysis project Ga0210057, IMG submission 183968) | Groundwater microbial communities from aquifer - Crystal Geyser CG10_big_fil_rev_8/21/14_0.10 (SPAdes) (version 2) | ecosystem: Environmental > Aquatic > Deep subsurface > Groundwater ...
TAAATGGAAATTGGTAAATTAATGGAAACTGGAAAATGATAAATGGGAATTTATAAGCATGGATTTAATAATAAACTTTAAAGATAGGGGAAAAGTTGAATTACAGCTCAAACGGGGTGGGGTGTTGACGGACTCCTTGACTTTTGATTTTGAGGCTAACTTGGACTCGGTGTTGATAGCGGGTGTTGACAAAATTTTTAAAAGGAATAGAATAGAATCACTGTCTTTAAAAACCGTCAAGGTCGCTGGAAATGTCACCAAGGACAGTTCCGCATATAAAATAGCCCAAACCTTCATTGAGGCCATAAAGTCCCGATAGTTCCGATATAATTCAAAAGAATTATATCGAGAATCCTCGATGCCTTTGGCATCGGGATTTTCGAGGATCCTCGATTTTCGGCCAAAAACAAGGGTTTTTGGGGAAAATCGGGACAAGTAAATAAGCCATTATTGCAGGTTCTTGAATGCTCATTATTCAGTGATTATTCAAGAATCTAACAATCTTAGCCCACCCCGCAATTGTCCAGAATCATTCGAGTAAATTAATTTAAAAAAACCGTCAAGCACGACAGGAGAGAGCGTGTTTGTTTTATTTGCCCACAGAGAGTTTTACCGGCTAAAGCACGGTATACACTCCGAGCCACCTAAAATGCGAAAAATATTCTCAAAATTTGGCATCGACCAATTTGAAGCTCCAAATTTGGTGCAGGTCCAATTGGATTCCTATCAGTGGTTTTTAGAAGTTGGTTTGAGAGAATTATTAAAAGATGTTTCTCCAACCGAAGACTGGACAGGCAAAGAACTTGAATTGCGTTTTTTGGATTACAAGCTTGATGAGCCAAAATACAAAGAAAGAACCGCAATCGAAAAAAACATTACTTACGAAGCCCCTCTCAAAGTAAAAGTAAGTTTAAGAAATAAGAGAACCGATCAGTACAAAGAACAGGAATTATTCCTTTCAGATTTCCCACTCATGACTCCGAGGGGGACTTTTATTATCAATGGAGTAGAGAGAGTTGTTATTTCGCAATTGATAAGAAGCCCAGGTGTTTTCTTCTCAATGTCCCGCTCATCCAGATTTAAGAGATTTTTTGGAGCAAAGCTTATTCCTTCCCGAGGCGCTTGGCTGGAATTTGAAACTGAATACAATGGAGTCATTTCCTGCAGAATAGACAGAAAGAGAAAAGTTCCCGCAACGGCATTGTTGAGGGCTTTTGGCATAGTTAAAGACGAAGAAATTAAGAAACTTTTTGAAGATGTAGATACTGATCCAAACGTTAAATATATTTTAGCTACAATTTTAGCAGACCCTTCTTCAAACGAAGAGGAGGGATTGATAGAACTTTATAAGAGAATCCGACCGGGAGATCCAGCCACTCCAGATAATGCCAGACAGATGGTTCACAATTTATTCTTTAACGCTTCCCGATACGACCTTTCCAAAGTTGGACGTTTCCGAATGAATAAGAGATTCAACGAAGAACTCGCTTTAGACAAAACCGAAAACAGAATTCTCCGAAAAGAAGATATTGTTTCAATACTTAGAGAGATTATTCAATTAAACAATAACCCCTTATCTGTACCGGACAATATAGACCATTTGGGCAACAGAAGAGTTAAAACACTTGGCGAGTTGTTACAGGACAGATTGAGAATTGCTTTTTCCAGAATGGAAAGAATAACCAAAGACAGAATGTCTACTTCAGACATTGCAACTGTTCTTCCTTCACAGCTCATAAACGCAAGACCATTTGTCGCTGCTTTGAAAGAATTCTTTGCTTCGGGTCAGTTGTCTCAATTTATGGATCAGCACAATCCTTTATCTGAATTAGAGCACAAGAGAAGATTGTCAGCTCTCGGGCCTGGAGGTTTAACCAGAGAAAGAGCGAGTTTTGAAGTTAGAGACGTTCACCCTTCTCATTATGGAAGAATTTGTCCTATTGCTACCCCTGAAGGACCAAACATTGGTTTGGTTGGACACTTGGCTTTATATGCAAAGATTTCCGATTTAGGTTTTATTCTTACTCCTTATAGAAAAGTAACCAAAGGAAAAGTTACCGACGAAGTCGTGTACATGGATGCTGTTGAAGAAGAAAGATACATTATCGCTTCAGCTGGTGCTACGATGGACAAGAATAATCATTTGACTGGTACCAAGATTCTTGGCCGTATTCACGGTGAACCGGGAACTCTTGAGGCAGATGAAATAAATTACATTGACGTCTCGCCAAGACAAATGTTTTCCGTTTCCACATCCTTGATTCCTTTCCTTGAACATGATGACGCTAACCGCGCTCTGATGGGTTCAAACATGCAAAGGCAGGCCGTGCCTCTTATTCAACCAGAATCTCCTTATGTTGGAACCGGTCTTGAAAGCAAAGTCGCTCGAGATTCAGGAATGGTTGTTATTGCCACCGAAGCCGGAACTATTAAAGAAGTAGATGCCGCTCATATTGTTTTAGAAGTAGATAAACCCCGACGCTCCGGTCGGGGCCCCGACACTTTGTCGTCGGGGGGAAAAGAATACGAATATAAACTTTTGAAATTTGCCCGTTCTAATGCTTTCACCTGTTTGAACCAAAGAGTTTTAGTTCAAAGAGGAGAAAAAGTTAAGAAAGGCCAAGCTTTGGCTGATGGACCATCAACTCAAAATGGAGAAATCGCATTGGGGAAGAACCTGGTTGTGGCCTACATGTCTTACGAAGGCCGCAACTTCCAAGACGCAATTATTATTTCAGAACGGCTTGTTAAGGAAGATGTTTTCTCCTCAATTCACATTGAAGATTATTCAACCGATGTCAGAGAAACAAAACTTGGCCCAGAATTAACCACTTACGACATTCCAAATGTTGCTATGGAAAGATTGAACGACCTTGATCCGGATGGGGTTGTAAGGGTTGGAGCTGAAGTCCGCTCACAAGATATTCTTGTCGGTAAAATTTCACCGAAAGGCGAAAGCGATCTTACTGCCGAAGAAAGATTACTCAGAGCCATCTTCGGAGATAAATCCAGAGATGTCAAAGATTCTTCATTAAGATTGGACTATGGCAAACAAGGACGCGTTGTAGATGTTAAGACCTTCTCAAGAGAAGAAGGAGACAAGCTTGATGTCGGAGTAATAAAAAAGATTCAAGTTTCCGTCGCTCAATTAAGAAAAGCCCAAGTCGGCGACAAGTTGGCCGGAAGACACGGCAACAAAGGTGTTATCTCAACTATTTTACCGGAAGAAGATATGCCGTTTTTGGAAGATGGAACTCCGGTAGACATTATATTGAGCCCATTAGGTATTATTTCCCGTATGAATATCGGACAGGTTCTTGAATCTCACCTTGGTATGGCTGCCAAAAAGCTTGGCTACAAAGCTGCAACTCCTGCAATGGCTGGACCAAGTGAGGATGTTATCAAAGAAGAACTTGAAAAGGCCGGATACCCCGTAGATGGCAAGATGCAATTGTATGATGGAAAGACCGGAAAAGCTTACGATGCAAAATGCCATGTCGGTATCACTTATTTCTTGAAGCTGATTCACATGGTTGAAGACAAGCTTCACATGCGTTCAATCGGACCTTACTCACTGATTACTCAACAGCCATTGGGAGGTAAAGCTCAATTTGGAGGCCAGAGATTTGGAGAAATGGAAGTGTGGGCGCTTGAAGGTTATGGCGCTGCTCACACGCTACAAGAAATGTTGACCATTAAATCAGACGATGTTTTGGGACGCGCAAAGACATATGAATCAATTGTTAACGGCGAAGAAATCAGAGCACCGCACTTACCGGAATCGTTTAAGGTATTACTTTCTGAAATCAAGGGATTAGGATTGAATGTTGAGCTGATAGAGAGGTAATTAACCTAATTATGCTAATTAACCTAATTGACCTAAATTTAGAAATTAGTAATTAGAAATTAGAAATTAGAAATTTTATTCATGGATTTAGCTTCAATAAAACTAAAAATTGCATCCCCTGAGGACATAATGTCTTGGTCATTTGGTGAGGTCACCAAGCCTGAGACCATCAACTACAGAACCCAGAAACCTGAAAGAGAAGGTTTGTTTTCGGAAGCAATTTTCGGACCTACCAAAGATTGGGAGTGTTATTGCGGTAAATATAAGAGAATCCGATACAAGGGAATTATCTGCGATAGGTGCGGTGTTGAAGTGACTCGTTCCATCGTCAGAAGAGAAAGAATGGGCCACATCAAATTGGCCGCTCCGGTTGCTCATATTTGGTTTCTCCGAGGCGTACCTTCCAAAGTCGCTACTGTTTTGGGAGTTTCTTTGCCTGAATTGGAAAGAGTCGTCTATTTCGCAAGCTACATCATTACCAGCGTAAATGAAGATTTGAAATCTGAAGCGATGAAGAGAATTGAGACTGAATTCAAATCCAAATTAAAGAATGCCAAGAATTCTGACGAAGAGGAAACTTTGAAAGAATTAAAAGACCGCGAGAAAAACAATTTAAAGAACATGCAGAAGTATCAGATTATTTCTGAACTTGATTTCAGAGATCTTTCCACCAAATACGGTGAAGTATTTGAAGCATCCATCGGAGCTGAAGCTATCAGAAAATTACTTGAAGGTTTGGACTTGAAAGATTTGGTGTCTGAATTACAGGGAGAAGAAAAGAATGAATCAAATCCTTTAGAATTAAGAAAAATTTCAAGACGACTTAAATACGTAAAAGGAATGTTAAAGGCAGGAATCAGACCCGAATGGTCTATCATAACCATTCTTCCGGTTATTCCTCCGGCATTAAGACCAATGGTTCCGTTAGATGGGGGCCGTTATGCTACTTCAGATTTAAATGATTTATACAGAAGAGTAATAAACAGAAATAATCGTTTAAAGCATTTGCTTGAACTTAAAGCTCCGGAAGTTATCACTAAGAACGAAAAACGCATGCTTCAGGAAGCTGTTGATGCCCTCATAGATAACTCAATGAGAAGGGGACAGATTACTACAGCCGCTTCAACCGGACAAAAGAGAGCTTTGAAATCTTTGGCCGACATGCTCAAAGGAAAACAAGGCCGATTCAGACAGAACTTGCTGGGTAAAAGAGTAGATTATTCAGGCCGAAGCGTTATTGTCATTGGTCCTGAATTGGGCTTGGCAGAATGTGGATTGCCGAAGCAAATGGCGTTGGAATTATTCAAGCCATTTGTAATCGGACTTCTTATCAGAAAAGAACTTGCTCATAATATTAAATCAGCTGGCCGATTGATAGAACAGGAAACTCCTGATGTTTGGTCAGCTTTGGAAGAGGCGATGAAGGGAAAATTAGTTTTATTAAACCGCGCTCCGACTTTGCACAGATTGTCCGTACAGGCATTTGAACCGATGCTTATTGAAGGTAAAGCCATCAAGCTTCCAGCTTTGCCGACTCATGCTTTCAATGCCGATTTTGACGGAGACCAGATGGCTGTTCATTTACCGTTGACCGTTGAAGCTCAAAAAGAAGCAAGAGAATTAATGCTTGCCAGTCACGGAATTTTGAAACCGGCTACCGGAGAACCTGTTGCTTCGCCAAGCCACGACGTATCTTTTGGTGTTTATTATTTGACCAGCGTCCTTAAAGGCGCCAAGGGCGAAGGTAAGACATTCTCTTCCCGATATGAAGTGCTCTTATCTCTTGAAAACGAACATACTGATTTGAGGGCTTTGATAAAAGTCACCAATCCGGATTATAAAGGTCCCGATACCAAAGGTATCGAGGATCCTCAATTTTCTAATCGTTCTTTGAGCGAAGAAAATCGGGACATAGAGCCGAAAATGATTGAGACAACTCCGGGTCGCATTATATTTAACAAAGCTCTTCCAAAAGGACATGTATTTGTAAACAGAACTTTGACTAAACCCGACCTTAAATTTATCGGTTCTGATATTTGGGATGATTTTGGAAAAGAAGCGACAGTTGTTTTCTTGGACAAGATAACCAGTCTCGGATTTTACTATGCTACCATGTCGGGTATTTCATGGGGCATGGATGATTTAAGAATTCCTGTTGAAAAGCCGGGTATTATTGCCGAGGCCGACAAATTGATTGAAGAAAACAAGGCGCTGTACGAAGACGGTTTGCTTACCGAACACGAAAGACGCTCCAAAGCCATTGAAATTTGGAATACCACTAAAGCCAAACTTTCTGTTTTGGTTAAGAAACAACTTGATCCGAATGATTCCGCTTTCATGCTTGTTGAATCCAAATCCAGAGGTACTTGGGGAACATTAGACCAGATGATGGGCATGAGAGGTATTTTCGCCAATCCGGCAGGAGAATTGATTGAGTTGCCGGTAAAAAATTCTCTCAAAGAAGGCTTAACTTCACTTGAATACTTCATTTCCACTCACGGAGCCAGAAAAGGTTTGGTAGATACAGCCCTTAAGACCGCTACTGCCGGATATTTAACCAGAAGATTGGTTGATGTTGCTCAGGATATTGTCGTCACCGAAGCTGATTGTAAAGACAAAGAAGGCTTTATAATGTATGCCGAAGACGGCAAGGTCAGCGGTGAGACTTTAGGCCGAAGGGTCAAGGGTCGAGCTGTCTTAGAAGACATTGTCGGATTAGACGGTGAAATTATTGTTAAGAAAAATAAGATTGTAGACAAAGAATCCGCCAAGAAAATTGAAAAATTAGGATTAAAGACAATCAAAGTCCGCTCAGGCATCAAGTGTAAAGCTGTTACTGGTATCTGCCAATTATGTTACGGCTATGACCTTTCTAAGAATGAACTTGTAAAAATCGGTGAAGCTGTCGGTATTGTCACTGCTCAAGCCATCGGAGAACCGGGAACCCAGCTAACCATGAGAACCTTCCATACCGGAGGTGTTGTCGGCGGAGCCGACATTACCATGGGTCTTCCTCGTGTTGAAGAAATTTTTGAAGCCCGACCGCCAACATTCAAGGCATTGATTGCTGATGTTGATGGCAAAGTTTTAGCACTTGAAGACAAAGGCAAACAAAAAGTCCTATCCGTTGAAGTTGCGGGAACAGGGCTCGGAGAAGGTTCCGGCGCGAAGCCCGGAATCTCTGTAGAGAAGATTGAATACTTGGTTGCTCCAAATATTACCGTCACTGTCGGAGCAGGAGATTTAATTACTATCGGTCAGCAATTAAGCGAAGGCCATGTTGACCTCAAAGAAATGTTTAAGACCACTAACAATATTGATTTGGTTGCAAGATATATTGTCAGAGAAGTCCAAAGCATTTACTCACCAACAGGAGACAGCATTAATGACAAGCACGTTGAGTTGATTGTCAGACAGATGTTCTCCAGAGTTAAGATTCTTGATTCAGGAGACACTGATTTGTTAGCTGGCGATATAGTTGAAAAGAGAACTGCATGGATAGAAAATTCTAAAGCCAAAGAAAACAAGAAAGTTGAGGCTACATACGAACAATTATTACTCGGTATTACTAAAGTATCTTTGACCACGGACAGCTTCCTCTCCGCCGCTTCCTTCCAGGAAACAGCCAGAGTCCTCATCGACAGCGCCATCCTCGGAAAAGAAGATTACCTAAGAGGTTTGAAGGAGAATGTCATCATCGGCCGACTTATTCCGGCGGGGACGGGGTTTGGGGCAGAGATGTCAGAGTAGCTGACACAACCTCTATGCATGACTGCGGGGTGCATCTTTTCTAAAATCTACTAATTTTATAAAAGGCACACGCCCTCCGCCGGTTGCTTTAGCGGTAGGTGGCAACTGGTAAGCGGGTTCAAATTTTCTCCTATAATCAAATGGCTCACATATGTGAGCCATTTGATTATAGGAGAAAAAAGTGGGATCATTGGGGAATTATGGGCGATATTAAAGACTTAACTGGTAAAAATAGGGTATATGTTTTTATTGATGCTTCAAATTTGTGGCAGGCGCAAAAATCTAAAGGAAGCATGTTTGATTATGAAAAATTAAAGGCTTTTTTAAAAAATAAATTTACCGCTTCTGAGTTAAAAGTTTTATATTACACAGCGTATCCAGCCGAAGGTACTAGGGACTATAGTCTTGATGGAAAACATAAGTTTTTTACCTATCTTAAAAAGGGACTCGGGTTTGATGTCAAAAAGAAAGAGCTAAAAAGAATAACGACACATAGTGATGCCGGTGATTCGATTCAAGAAAAAGGAAATATGGATGTTGAAATGACAATTGATGTAATACACAATGCTTCTAAATATGACATTGCCGTCTTGTTTTCGGGTGATTCAGATTTTTTGGCATTAGTGACCTATTTGAAGAATATTGGTAAAAAGGTTTATATTTTTTCTTCAAAGAACAACGTTTCCCAAGAATTAAGAACTGGAGGAGACGGTTATTTTGACGTGTTAAATTTGGAGGAAGATATTTGGCGCAGAGAACTCAAGCATCGAGGTAGTAAGTGATAAAAAAGCAACCCTCCTTGCGGAGGGTTGCCCTTAGATGTAATACCCTTTTGGTTCATAGTAGAACCAGAAGATGTATAGAGTATATCATACCGACCGGCCGGCAGTCAATGGTTGTCAACACCTTATTCCTTTCTATTGCTAGATTAAAATTAGCGTGATAATGCAACTTAACATATGTTAAGTTGCATTATTTTAGGATATATGCTATATTTCATGTATGTCAATCGATAAAACACAATTTGTAACCCCAACACAGCTGGCAAAGATGTTGGGGATAAGTCGTATCGCCATCCACCAAAAGATCAAAAAAGGTGAGATTAAGGCTGAAAATGTTGGCGATTCAGCAAAACCAACCTATTTGATACCTAAATCTTCATTATCTCCTGAAATACAGGAACGTATTCAAAATGAACAGAAAAAGAACACCGAAAAGATTCTTACAAAAAACAACCATCATGACCTTGGTTTTGAAAAAGAGCTTTGGGCGGCAGCGGATAGATTGCGCGGAAATATAGATGTTTCGGAATATAAAAATATCGTTTTGGGACTACTCTTTTTGAAATACATTTCTGATTCATTTTATAAACGCCGAGAAGTTCTTACAGAAATGACTCGCGACAAAAAGAATGAAGATTTCTATGTTCCGACCGATGAAGCGCGAAAAGCAATTCTTGAAACGAAAGATTTTTATACTTCAGAAGGAGTGTTCTATGTGCCTGAAAAATCTCGTTGGGAATATTTACAAACAAAAACAATGAGTCCTGATTTAGGAAAAGTTTTAGATAATGCAATGGAATTGATTGAAAAAGATAATCCGGTACAACTTGAAAATGTTCTTCCTCGAGTGTATACAAAAACAAATTTAGATCACACTGTTCTTGGTGAATTGGTAAATATTTTTTCTAAAGTTTCTTTCGACCATGATTTTGACCGCGAGAAGGATATTCTGGGTCGCATCTATGAATACTTTTTGGGACAATTTGCTTCAGCTGAAGGAAAACGTGGCGGGGAATTCTTCAGTCCAAGATCGATTGTTAAACTCCTTGTAGAAATACTTGAACCATATGAAAACGCCAGAGTTTTCGACCCTGCTTGTGGTAGTGGGGGAATGTTTGTGAGCATGGGTGAATATTTACATAATCACAAGATGGACCCGTCAAAACTTGCAATTAGCGGACAAGAAAGTAATCAAACAACGCTCCGGCTTTGCAAAATGAACCTCGCTATTCGTGGGTTGTCTGGAAAGATTGAACTTGGGAATACATACTATCAAGATAAGTTTCCTCACCTGCAGGCAGATTTTTTAATTAGCAATCCTCCCTTTAATGCAGAATGGGAACCAGCAAAGCTTTCTGACAATGATCCCCGTATTACTTTAGGCATGCCACCATCGGGTAATGCTAACTTTCTTTGGGTACAACATTTTTTACATCACCTCTCGTCAAATGGACAAGCAGGATTCGTTATGCCAAATGGGGCACTCGCTGTATCCGGCAAAGAAGGGGATCTTCGTCAAAAACTAATCGATGCAGACCTTGTGGATGTGATCATTTCTTGTCCGTCAAAACTTTTTTATAATGTCTCGCTCCCTGTTTCTCTTTGGTTTTTAGCAAAAAACAAAAGTGGTGATCGTTTTCGAAACCGTAAAGGTGAAACGCTCTTTATTGATGCCCGAGATACTTTTGAGCAAATATCCCGTAAGCAAGTTATTTTTAACAAAGAACATATTACCAAAATTACAGACACTGTCCGCGCATGGCGTGGCGAAAAAGGAGTTCCTAAATACGAAGATGTTTCTGGTTTCTGTAAATCAGCAAATCTTGAAGAAATAAAAAAGAATGGATACACGCTTACTCCTGGAAGATATGTCGGGCTTGCTGATATTGAAGATGATGGAATTTCTTTTGAAGAAAAAATGCAGAAACTTTCCGGAGAGCTCCGCGAAGCATTCATAAATGGTCGCGAATTAGAAAAAAATATTGAGAAGAATCTCAAGGAATTAGGATTTTAATAATAAACAAACACATGAAAACTAACAAAATACAAAAAAATATTTACCCAACCGTTTTTGAAGAAAAAGAAGTTCGTAGGATTTGGCACAATGAACAGTGGTATTTTTCTGTTATTGATGTTGTGTCTATTTTAAGCCAAAGCAATAGACCAAGAAAGTACTGGGATGATCTAAAAAGAAAGTTAAAAGATGAGGGAAGTCAGTTGTCCGAAAATATCGGACAACTGAAATTGCCGTCATCTGATGGTAAAAGTTATCTTACAGACGCTACAAACTTAGAGGGTATTTTTCGTATTATTCAATCAATTCCATCACCTATAAATACATGAAAAACGACACAAAAAATATTAATTGCCCCCATTGCGGAAAATCAATTTCAATTGACGATGCTTTGACGCACCAGCTCGAAGAGAAGATAAAAAGTGAGATCAATGGAGCCAACAAGCTAAAAGAAGACAAAATTTCTAAAGACAAACAAGAACTAGAAGAGCAGAAGGCTCAATTTGAAGAATCTAAAAAAAGCGCACAAAGTGAGATTAATAAAAAGGTGGCAGAAAAGTTAGCTACAGAGAAAATCCTGTTGTGGAAAGATGCTCAAGAAGCAGCCGAAAAACAAACCATAGCTGAGATAAAACTAATGGAGGAGCAGATGAAGGATAAGGATAAAAAATTAGAACAGGCGAATGCTGAATCCTTGAGGGCTCGTGCAGACAGGCAAATATTTGAGGAAGAAAAGAAGAATTTTGAATTAGAAAAAACAAAGCAAATTGAAGATGAGCGCAAAAAGATCGAAGAAGATGCTTTTGCTCGCGCTATAAAACAAGGCGAACTGAGCTCATCAAAATTGCAGAAAAAGTTAGAGGATACTGAAAAAGAAAATGAGCAAGAGAGGAAACTTCTCCAAGAACAAATTGAGGATAAAGACACAAAACTAAAACAAGCCAACCAAAATGAGTTGGAACTTAGAAAAGAGAAGCAAAAACTTAAGGACGAGAAGGATGCTTTTGAGGTTGAAAAAGCTCGCCAGCTTGATGAAGAAAGAAAAAAGATCGAAGAAGATGCCTCAAAGAAGGCAACCGATGCAAAACAATCAGAAATTGATCAGCTTAATAAAAAACTAGCCGATGCGACAAAAGCCAAAGATGAATTGGCGAGAAAGCTTGAACAAGGCTCACAACAAACACAGGGTGAAGTTCAGGAATTGATTCTTGAAGAATTACTTCAGTCAGAATTTATTTATGATGATATTTCCCCTGTACCCAAAGGTGTAAGTGGGGCTGATGTAATCCAAAAGGTTAAAAACAGTAGCGGTTTGGAATGCGGAACTATAATTTGGGAATCTAAAAATACAAAAAATTGGTCTGAAGGGTGGATTCAGAAATTAAAAGACGACCAACGGGTCATGAAAGCTGATGTGGCTGTAATCGTTACTTCAGTACTTCCAGCTGGAGCAGAAAGCATATCTCAGCGTGAAGGTGTTTGGGTTTGTAATATGAATCTTACTTCAGCACTAGCGTTCGTATTGCGAGATTCACTTATTGCCCTTTCTCGAGAAAAAAGGATGTCTGTCGGCAAAGATGAAAAAGTTGAAATCCTTTATCAGTACCTAACTGGAACAGAATTTAAACAACGAATTGAAACCATAGTTGAAGCTTTTTCGGGCATGAAATCTGATCTTGATAAGGAGAGAGTGTATTTCGAAAAGATATGGAATCAACGAGAGAAACAGATTCAGAAGGTTATAAAAAATACAGTCGGTATCCATGGTGATTTGAGCGGGATTGTTCAATTGCAAAAAATTGAATCACTTGAATTGCCTGTGCCAAAGAACGAAAAAGAAGAATAAACATATGAGCAAATTACTGGAACAAATTAAAAATACAAAAACAACCAAGAAATTGGGCGACTTGGTATTGATTAATCAATCTTCAATAACAAACGGTTTTTCTTATAGAGAAATTGAATATATTGATACCGCTTCAGTAACGCGAAATCATTTTAATAGACCTCAAATCTTAAATATCAACGAGGCTCCAAGTAGAGCAAAAAGATTACTCAAGGATGGAGATACAATTCTCTCGACTGTCAGACCTAGTTTGTGTCATTACGGGTTTATAAAAAATCCAAAACCTAATACCGTAGCATCTACTGGCTTTGCGGTTTTAACTCCAAAAAACATTGATCCATTTTATTTGTATTCATATCTAACTCAAGATTCGATAACAGCTACATTGAGTTCTATCGCAGAAGCAACCACAACAACCTTCCCTGCGTTTAGACCAGAAGTTCTTTCTGAGATGGAAATTGAGATTCCAGACCTTCCAACCCAAAAGAAAATTGCTGAAATTTTGAGTGCTTATGATACGAAAATTGAAAACAATAATAAAATAATCAAAAATCTTGAAGCGACAGCTCAAGCTATTTTTAATGAATGGTTTATCAATTTCCGTTTCCCGGGATACGAAAAAGTAAAAATGGTAGAGAGTGAAATGGGAGAAATTCCTAAGGGGTGGAGCATTAAAAAAGTTTCAGAATTATTTACTGTTACCTTAGGAGGAACTCCTTCACGAGATAAAAGTGAGTATTGGAGTGGAAAAATTCCTTGGATAAATTCAGGGGAAGTGAATAAATTAAGAATAATCGAAGCAACTGAACATATTACTGATGAGGGCTTAAGAAAATCAAATGCGAGATTAATGAACTCTGGAACCACAGTACTTGCCATTACGGGGGCTACACTTGGACAAGTAAGCCGTCTTGAAATTGAATCCTCTGCAAACCAGTCTGTTGTCGGTGTTTATGACGAAGAAAATAAATTAAATGAATATATGTTTTTGTATATCAAGAGTAACATCATGGATTTAATTCTGGGTGCTTCTGGTGGTGCACAACAGCACATCAATAAACAGATGGTTGAAAACTACAAAATAACATTACCGGGCAGAGATATTATTTTGAAATTTACCAAGGTAGTTAATCCCATGTTTAAACTGATTAGAGAGTGTCTATTCGAAAATAAAAATCTTAAAGAATCCCGAGATCAACTCTTGGTTAAATTAATTTAAATTTATGGAACTTAAAGAAAAATATACAAAACTTATTAATGAGCTTGACGAAATTCTATCATTAGGCAATGAAGGATTATTGAAATCCGAGAGGATGTATCAGGTTATTTATAGTGTCGAGGATCAACTTAAAGAAATATCAAAAGAACTGGATGAAAGAAGTCAATTATCAATTGAGAAGAATATCCCAATGTGGCGAAATGTCCCAAAATCCGGCATATTTGTCAGAAATGAAGAAGTTACAAAAAGAGTTTTTCCACTGAAAGCGCTCTTATCTGAGCTTTTATCTAAACAAAGTGGTCAAACTACCGTTCAGGTAAAATCAGAGATGGTTATACCTGTAGGGAAACCATACGACGGAAGATTATATCTTCGAACTATTTTACAGCAGGCTAGTAGCTCAGTTTTTATTCGAGATAGCTATTTCAAACCAGTAATTTTAGATATTCTACTTGAGTATTTATTAGATAATAGTAATTTAAAAATAGAAATACTTATGGGAGACAACAATAAATTATCTTCACTGCGAGCTTCTTACGAAGTTTTTAAAAAACAATACTCAACATTTAATATATCCGCCCGATACAGTGCAGGGCAAGATAATGATCATCCGCGTTACATCTTCATTGACGAGCAATTACTTTTTAACCCCGATCACAGTCTTGATCAGTGGGGCGAAAAGACAGTAAATATCCATCAGTTGTTAGATACAACCGAGATTGATAAAGCAAAGAACCAATTGATTGTAGAATGGAATGTTGCAACAAATATATGAACCCCATTAACGAAAATAATTTAATAGAACAATCACTTATCGACTGGCTCAAAGGCGATGGATATGAGCATGTTCATGGACCGGATATAAATCCCGGACAGACTCGCGCGGAGCGCGAGGATTTTCGAGGTGTAGTTTTGAAAGATAGGCTTCTCGGAGCTATTCGAAGAATCAATCCAACACTTCCTGCTGAACAGGCGGAAATTATTGTCAAAGAAATTGCGGATTATTCTCACAATGATCTTATTCTTGGAAATAAAGAAGTATACTCATGGATTGCGAATGGTAAAAAGATTTCATGGAGAGAAAATGGAGATGAAAAAACTGATTTGGTAAAACTTATAGATTTTGCCGAGCCTTTATCGAATGAATTTTTAGTAGTGAATCAATTTACGGTTCAAGGCATAGATAATGTATGTCGAATAGATGCTGTTATTTTTGTGAATGGTTTACCACTTGGGGTGTTTGAATTAAAGAGCGGTGTTCGCACAGAGGCGACAATCGGAGAAGCGTATCGAGACATTGAATATTACAAAAAAGAAATTCCGAAACTATTTTTATACAATCAAGTCGTTGGATTATCTGACTTGTTTAATGCACGACACGGCACCATTTCCTCATCGTGGGAACGATATGGAACATGGAAAGGTATCAATGTTGAAAATGATTTTCCGAAAGAAGCGGAAGAACTGGAGGTATTAGCGAGAGGGCTTTTCAATAAAGAACGCTTTTTGGATATATTACACCACTTCACAATTTTTGAAGCTGATAGTGATGGTGAGGCAGTAACTTACACAAAAAAGATGTGTATGTACCACCAATATTATGGCGTAAACAAAACAATTGCGAGTACTATTCGCGCAATACTTGGAGAGCAAGACAGAAAAATTGGAGTATTTTGGCACACGCAAGGTTCAGGAAAATCTCTCTCGATGGTTTTCTATGTGAATAAAACAAAAAATATTCCGGAATTAAAAAGTCCTGCGTATGTATTTCTGACAGACCGAGAAGATTTAGATGATCAATTATTTAAAACTTTTAGTCGTACCGGATATGGGACATTTGCCAAAAAAGCATCGAGTATAAGAGATTTGCGAACTAGATTGTCACATTTGGGTAGTGAGCTTATTTTTACTACCATTCAGAAATTTCAAGAAGATCCTGATGCACAAAATGCTTTAACCGAGCGAGATAATATTATCGTTCTTGCTGATGAGGCTCATCGTACACAATACAGCAATTTGGCTGGTAATGTTCGTCTAGCACTACCAAATGCGAGTTTTTTGGGAGTAACCGGAACACCTATTTCAAAAAATGATAAAGATACGGTTAGAGTTTTCGGTAATGTGATCAGTTCTTACAAGATCAGTCAATCGGTAAAAGATAAGTCCACAGTACCAATTTACTACGAGGGGCGGCTTGTGCCACTTCATCTTGCCGATAAGTTTATTGATTCTAAGTTTGATGCTGTATTGGGCGAGGTTGTTTCTGATGATAATGCTCGAATGCGAAAAGAGTGGGCTGTGCTTGAGGAAGTTGTTGGAGCACCGAGTCGTATAGATAAAATTGCGGAAGATATTGTAAACCACTTCAATAATAGACCAATTGAAGGTAAGGCCATGATTGTGACGATGAGCCGTCGGATTGCGGTTTTAATGTATGAAGCAATCAAGAAAATAAATGGCGCGCCAGAATGTGCGGTGGTTATTTCAAATAGTGATGAATATGCTTCTACTATTCAACAAGAGCGAGATGTAAAAAGACTAGAGAAAAGATTTAAGAAAGTAAATGACTCTCTAAAAATCGCCATTGTGTGCGATATGTGGCTGACTGGTTTTGATGTGCCGTGTCTGCATACGATGTATCTTGATAAGCCACTTAAAAATCATGGGCTCATGCAAGCAATTGCTCGCGTGAACAGAGTTTTCAAAGATAAACCAGGCGGTTTGATCGTTGATTATATTGGTATTGCTGAAAACCTGAAGAAGGCGCTTGCTTGGTATGATTCCGATATTCAAAATGATGCGCTCATTCCTATCGATGAAGTTGTCGAGCAAATGCATACTATACACAAACAAGTTGGCGAGTTTTTTGGCAAAGTTGATTATGTGTCTTGGAAACAAAAGAAAGGAGTTGAGCTAGTCAGAATTATGCAAGCAGGAATAAACGAAGTGATAACTAATAACGGATATTTATCTGATGAGCGAAAAATGAAGTATATGGGAATGGTTTCAAAACTTTCGAAATTGCATGCACTTGTTATGCCAGGCGAAGAAGCTATGAAAATTGTGAATGATTTGCAATTCTTTCAATCAATTCGCGAAGCGATACGAAAGCAGACAGTATTACCACATGCGATTTTCCCTGAAGAAACAGAGAGTGCTATTCGTAGTTTGGTGCAAGATTCTATTCAAGCCGAAGGTATTGTTGATTTGTTTAATGTGGAAGGTCAAGAAAAGAAAAGCATTTCAATTTTCGACGAGAAATTTGTTGCTGAAATAAAGAAATCCCAGTATCATAATTTTGCCGTTGATTCAGTTCGAAAACTTCTTGATCAGGAAATCCGTGCTCGTATGCGTGTTAATACTGCTCGCTACGAAACAATGCTCACACTACTAGAAGGACTTATCGAAAAATATGAAAACAACGTCATTAGCTCAGCTGAAATAATAAAACAACTTCTTGAGATTGCAGATGAAATTAAGAAGTTAGATCAAGAAAGTAAAGATATGGGGCTTTCTGAAGAAGAAATTGTATTTTATGATACTCTTGAGAAAAATCCTGATCTAAAAAATGCGGAGATTGATATAAAAGAATTTGTGAAAGAGCTCACGAAGCGTATTAGACGCGACTTGGCGATTGACTGGACGAATAATGAAACAATAAAGGCTCGTATTCGTCAGAATGTTAGACTTCTTTTGCTTCAGAAGGGAATTGTCGAGGAAATGCAGACAAAACGACTGATTGAGTCTATTTATATGGAAACTGTGAGGGTGTATCGAGAATATTTTCCGGAGACAGGAATGGCGGGTGTTACCCAATAGTTGTGGTTGAAAGTAATAAGATTCGGAGATTGTTTTTTTAAACATAAAATCCAACCCCAAAACCGCTGAAAGATGGGGTGAGGGAAAATGATGTTTTTATGACCCCACACATATGACATCCTTACAAACTGGAGTTTGTAAGGATGTTAAAACTTGATGAATCCCCAAAAACCGGCTAATAGCCGGTTTTTGATTATTTGTTGTGGAAGAGTATGATGAGGATAGGTTTTTATTAAATAAATTAAATAAATTAAATAAATTAAATAAATTAAATAAATTTATGAAATTTGAGTTTATTGCAGTTGATATTCAAAATGAATTTGCCACCAAGGGTGGAAAGTTTTATTCTCATAAACCATCAATCTCTTTTTTAAGAGAGACACTTTTTCCATATTTAAAAGAAAATAAATTAAAAATAAATGAAATTATCTCTGACTATCGACAACCTCGGCCTGGTGATGGTGGCGATGGTTGTCATCCTGGAGAGTGGGGTTATGAATCATTAGTGCCGGACGAATTACGAAAGTCTCTGTGGATTAAGAGCATGAATTCTCCAATTTGGATACGGGATAATATCGGCAATAAAGATGCTGTGCCAGGACTTCCGTATCCCGAACCGAATGCTTTTGGAGAATGGATTAAAACAAACATTGGATCACCCAGTGAAACAATTCCTGTCATTTTTGGCCTAACTATTGATTGTTGTGTATTATCAACGATTCAAGAGTTTCGATGGAGGGGATATGAACCTGTGGTTATCAAAGAAGGGGTTGATCATTCCAGTGGCAAAGAAGAAGACAAAAATATCGTATTGGAAAAAACTGCTATTAGATGGTGGGCAGAAGTCGTGAGTTGGGAAGATTTTATAAAAATCCAACCCCAAAACCGCTGAAATCTGGGTCGACGACCGAATGTACGGAAAATGATGTTTTTATAACCCCCCACATATGACATCCTTACAAACTGGAGTTTGTAAGGATGAGAAAACATGATGAATCCCCAAAAACCGCCTCTCGGAGGTTTTTGATTATTTGGTAGGTTGGCGTATTATTGATATATGAACAACAATACATATCGGAAAGTGGTGGGGACGGTGTTTGCGGTCGTGGCTGTAGTGCATGCCCTACGGCTGATGAGTAGTTGGGATGTAGTGCTTGGTGGTTGGGCGATGCCTATGTGGCTCAGCGTGGTCGGTGTAGTTTTTGCCGGTTATCTCGCTTGGAATGGATTGAAGAAATAACTTAATTCCAAAAACCTCCAGAATCTGGGATATTTTTATCCACGACATACTTACAAACTTGAGAATGTAAGGATGTTATAATTTGTGAGCACAATTAAGATATGGAAAAGATACATAAAACAGAGGAGGAGTGGAAAAAAATTCTGACTCCGGAACAGTATCGTATATTGAGGCAAAAGGAAACCGAGCCGGCTTTTACTTGTCCCGTAGATAAGTTTAAGGGCGAGGGTATCTATCACTGCACCGCTTGTGATTTGCCTTTGTTTCTTTCGGAAA
>Ga0210057_1004399_pt1 | contig 18786 bp, 16 predicted proteins | sample CryGeyCG2114_010_2_FD_183968 | JGI IMG/M metagenome (GOLD analysis project Ga0210057, IMG submission 183968) | Groundwater microbial communities from aquifer - Crystal Geyser CG10_big_fil_rev_8/21/14_0.10 (SPAdes) (version 2) | ecosystem: Environmental > Aquatic > Deep subsurface > Groundwater ...
TGCCAGAGGTTCAAGGGAACCAGAGAGTGTTATGAGGAGGGAGGAAGAGGAGAGCTGATCAAAAATTTGCCAGCCCTCAACCGATATGATTGAATCGTCTGGATTATATAGCTCAATCCATTCCGTTTCTTCGCTATTGGGTTGAGGGTAAACTTCGGAAATTATCACGGCCTGAACAGGATTAACCATTAACAACAACAGTCCAACAGCCAGCAGAACTTGAGCTTGTATCATATTCAGGCATTTTAGCTGACAAACCTTGCATTAATCTGACTTGAAAAAGTAAAACTTATAAGTAGGGATGTGTTAATCTCGTCGAATAAGCTCACAAAATTACAAATTAGATATTCTCTGGAGCGAATGTCCTGCAAAGCAAGACTTAAAAAGTTTGAGGTGACAAGAGAATTTTGTGGAGTTGGAGCGAACGTCCTAACAAGGCGCGTCTTTTTGAGTTTATTGTGAAGATAGCGAATCAGTAAATTTAAATTAATAAGTTGATTGTTGTCACTGACAACTTATTGAACAGTCACCCGATCAACTGCCGAAATTGAAGAAAGCGAATATTTACTCGTGAATGATATGTCTTTACCACTTTCAACATATGGATCTCTCATCACATACGAGCCGTCTTTTTTGGCAGTAATAACCACAAAATGTGCTGGTCCTGACCCCACCCCCACGATGACCGGATTACCCAAGGACAACTCGGCATCCAAGGCTCCCTGGGAATAACCTTTTCTTGTCCGGCTCATCGTGACTCCGTTCACCGTCCAAGATCCCTGCAACATAAATGCTGTGTTATACCAAAATGGCGCAGAGCTACCCGCAATTTGACCCGGATTAAGCGCTTTACCGTAATGCGACGAAACCATAGCCATTGAAGTGACCAGACAGCCATACTCCGCCATTGAGTCTTTGCTATTACCAATGGCATTATTACCCCACTGGCTATCTCTTTGGTTGTAGTAGCAACCCCAATCATCACAGCTCGTCTGCCCGGATAAAATGCCCGCTCCGCCTTGGACAGTCACAAATTGTTTAAACGAAGCCAATTGCGCTTCAGCTTCTTTTAATAAAGACTGGAATCTTTTTTCATCATTGTGAGTTGTATCAAGTAGATTTTGCTGTTGTTGTTTTTTTTCGTTTAACTGATTTTGCTCCCTTTGAAGTTGAGCCCGTTTGGCCTCAACTTCTGCCTGTTTCTCTTCCCGCAGAGCTTTCTGCAAATCAAACTCAATCCGTTGAGCTTCGGCTTTTTCCATAACCTCGGCCGTTTGCTGACCGGCTTGCGAAACGTATCTTTGATGTGCGAACAATTCCCCCACTGTGCGATTTTGCGCCAGGATAGAAAGCGGACTAATATAACGGCGTTTATACTGAACAGCCACTCGATCAATCAGCATGTCGGTGAGTTTATCCAGGGAAAAATTGAGGGTCTTAATTCTGCCCGAAAGTATTTCGATTTCACTTTCCAATTTATTAATTTCGGCTTGAGTTTGGGAAATCTGAACTTTTTGAATGCCGATTTGACCATTTAAAATATTAATGGTGTTAGTGAGAGTCGTTTTTTGAGTTTGTGCCTGGTTAATCAGACCTTCCAAGCAAACTTTTTTATCACTTAAGCATTGGCGGTAGTTATTATAATTATCCGTGTCCTCAGGTTTAGCTTCCTGGCAGACTTGATCTTCACAACCGGCCCGAACGGTAGGAACGGCTAGGCTGAGCCAGCAACTTAAAGACAATAAAGTGATAATAATTGTTCGCTTCATGATTGACAAAGCTACTTGTTAACTTATGTTACAAGATCTTAACATAATTAACTCGTCTTTAATTTTGCACGGTCTATGATCGCATGAACCTGGAAACTGCTGCCAGACCAGCTAAACATCCGAGTAGACTGCCCACGACCAAGCCAACTCCCAGCTGAATAGCAAAAAGTTCCAAAGGCAGAGGAAAAGTGATGATGCCCCGTAAAAATTCACTAGCCCAAGGTGTCAAGTAAAAGGCCAAACTGGTGCTGATGATCCAACCCACCACAGCTCCCATCAGTCCATACAACGTCCCCTCGATAATGAAGGGTAACTTAACATATCCTTTACTTGCTCCTATAAACCTCATAATGCCAATAGCCGTTTTTTGAGTGGCAGCTTTCAGGCCAATGAGCACCATAATACTTAAAAAGGAAATTATTGTTAAAACTGTTGCTGTGATTAAGCCAACTAATCTGATACCTTTTGTCCATGATGAAAGTGCTTCAATGACATCTTTTTGATAGACGACTTCATCAATTCCATCCAGATTTTGCAATTTTTCGGTAATTTTGGCCAAATCATCGACTTGGTAGGCACTGACTTCAATTGAGGCTGGCAGAATATCCGCAGTCACTAATTCAAGTAATAATTGATCATCTTTGTTTTCATTCTGGTAGAGTTTTAAGGCCTCATCTTGGGTCACCACTTTGACTTCTTTGACACTGGGATCCTGGGCCACATCCTGACTTAATTTGTCAATTTGTGTTTGACCAACACTTAATTCAAAAAAGGCAATCACTTGAGGCTGTGATTCGAAATATTGGATAACAATTTGACCACCCAGTATCATCAAGCTAAGACTGTAGCCAACAATAAAAGTCACCATCACCATCAATATGGCAGACAACGCCTGATAAGGTGTTCGGCGGATAGTAGTGAGGGCTGATGCAAAAGCTGACATGGTGGTCTATTCCTTCTTAGCCTTCTTTTCTTTTGAGGATTTACTACTTGATTTAGTTTTATTTTTTTCTAGTTGATCATTGGGTTTTGGTTTAACCACAGGCTTTGTTTTCCGACTGGGTAACTTGAAGGTTGGTAGGCCCAGACTAAATAATCTTTTCCAAGACTTTGGGGCTGACTGAGTTCTTTTAGGCAAATCACTGACCTTGTCTGGAGATGGAGTTTTGTTTGGAGGAGCCACCTCTTGAAGCTGGTTTGTTTCTTTGGTCTCATCTTGAGCTGTGGTTGGTTTGATTTGGCTACCTGTATCGCGTACCAATTTGCCATTTTCCAGCTGAAGCAGACGATAATGGGGTGATTTAGTTACTAAGTCTTGGTTGTGGGTGGCAAATAAAATTGTGGTGCCCAATTCGTTGATTTTTGTGAGAATCTGAGCAATTTCCAGTGAAGTTTCTGGATCAAGGTTGCCTGTAGGTTCATCTGCAAATAGCACTTGTGGGCTCATGGCTAATGCTCTAGCAATACTAACGCGTTGTGCTTCTCCACCTGATAACTGGCTGGGAAAAAGGTTTCCCTTATCATTGAGGGCGACGAGAGCTAAAAGATCTGTGACCCTTTGGTCAATTTCTGCTTTGGATAAATTTAGAATTGATAAAGGTAGGGCGATATTTTCCCAGGCAGTCAGTTCTGGTAACAAACGATAATCTTGAAAAACTACCCCCACTTGGCGGCGGTGTAAATGAATTTTTCCCGACTTAATTTGGCTTAAAGGTTGGCCATTAAAGAAAATTTCACCAGAACTGGGGGTATACTCTTTAGTAATCAACCGGCCCAAGGTCGTTTTTCCACTTCCACTTTTACCCGTAATAAAGACAATCTCTCCAGGCTCAATACTAAAAGAAAGATCAAGAGCCCCAAATGACTCTGGAGAAAATTGCTTGGTAACTTTTTCGAAACGAATCATAGGTCTAGTGTACTAGACTTGCCCCTGAGTATGCAATCGCTTATTCAATGGGTTTTTCGGCTTGAGTGTCAATCACCTCAACTCGGCCAACGTCCATGAGCCAGCCAGCCTGTTGACCTTTAAAAGTTTCACCCCAGACTCTAACTTGCATATCCGACAGTTTATCCAAATCTGTCACGGATGAAGTTAGATAGACAGTCTGTGTGATACCGCCTGGCCTTAAGAGCTTATGGGAACCTTCACCATCAATACCACCTTTTTCTAAATATCCTTCTGCCTGGTCTTTGAATATTGAAGTATCCTGACTGCCAAACACATCACCATTTCTGACTTGACCTGTAGCTACTTTTTCAATATTATCACTACCTAAACCCAAGCCGTTTTCTCCCTGGCTTGATAGACGATAGGTGCCAAAACCAGTAGCCACTCCAGCCGATACAGCCAGAAGAATAGCGATAATGGCAATTGTTTTTGGTGCTTGTTTCATGGTTCTTGGTTCAATCTCCCGTAGCGAGGAGTGATTATCTGCTTTGATCTCAGATTCGTCAAGAGTTGATGAGCCAGTTTGAGGTGTTAGATTATCCATTTCTTCTCCAAATGTTGATCTAGTTGGTTCAGGCTGAACTAAATTTTGTTGGTGTAGGTCAAGTTTATGCATATTTGGTTAGTATAGCGAATTATTTACATAAATGACAACAGCTAAAGTTGAATCTCAGCCTGAATAAATTCATCTAGATCTCCATCCAACACTGCTTGAGTATCACTAGTTTCAACTCCGGTACGAGTATCTTTAACTAAATTGTATGGATGAAGCACATAATTTCTAATTTGATTACCCCAGCTTGCCAGTTGATGGTGGCCTTTTTCTTTGGCTAGCTCCAAAAGGTGTCTGGCTTCCTCTTGTTTGGCCAGCAAACCTTTGAGTTTTTGTAAAGCTCTTTCTTTGTTTTGAACTTGACTGCGCTCTTCGCGGCAAGTCACAACTAGACCTGTAGGCAAATGTGTTAATTCGACCGCAGTGTTCACTTTATTAACATTTTGGCCACCGGCTCCACCTGACCTGGAAAACTTCCAAGACAAATCACTGTCGGCAATCTCGATATCTGTGTCATCTGCTTCAATTAAGGGTATGACTTCAACTAGAGCAAACGAAGTTTGGCGCAAACTATCGGCATTGAAAGGACTAAGTCTGACTAAACGGTGAGTACCTTTTTCTTTTTTCAAGTATCCGTAAGCATAAGGCGCTTCAATCAAATATTCGGCGGTTTTAATACCCGCAGTTTCTCCAGAAGACATGTGAAGCAATTTACTTGACCAATTTTGCCGTTCAAAGTATCTTGTGTACATACGACTTAGCATCTCCGCCCAGTCCATAGCTTCGCTACCACCCTGACCGGAATGAATGGAAAGAATAGCTCCCAGGTGGTCATATGGCCCACTTAGAAATTGTTTAACCTTGAGCTTCCCAATGATTTTTGTGAGTTTTTTAAGCTGTGATTGAGCTTCCTGCTCCAGCTCTACTTGATCCAATGTTTGGTCTTGAGAGTCAGTGCTACTTAATTCCAAAATGGCCGCAACATCATTTTTTGCTTGCCAAAGAGCCTTCACATCTTCCAGATAGGTTTTCAAACCAGACATTTTTTTCATGGTGGGCTGGGCTTGATCAGTCTGCCAAAAATTCGCCACGAGAGTTTTTTGCTCTAATTCATTAATTTGCTTTTCAAGATGATCTATTGATGGTAGTTGGCTAAGCAGCTGGTTAGCTTCTTCTTGGGCAGTTTCGAAGGTGTCTCTGAGTGTTGATTGCACACGATTATTGTAACATCTGGTGCGATTAAAAAACTTGGTCTGATTCAAGCATTACTGTTTGGCTTAAATCATCGCGAATAAGAGTCACAGGCAAGGGTGGTAATCCTGACTGCTTGGGCATAAAGATTTCTTTGCCTGAAGTTTTAGGATCATTTCTGCGATCAAAAAGCAAACTAACTGTTTGTTGGCTTTGGCCGGGTGTGATGACCAGAAAACCAATTTCCCTTACTACTTGACCATCAGTTAACTCGACTAGCTCTTGATGCCAGTCAACAATTTCCCTATTTTGGTCAACAACTGACACAATTTGCCATTGGTTTGGAACATAAACTCGCTGATAGTTTACATACTGAAGAGAATCTGCATTGTGAAATTGGGCGGTGATCTGAGTTTGATACTGACTAAGTGTAATTTCCAGTGTTCTGGTAACATATTTGTTTACTTTATTGATACCTACGTTTGATTCAATCCAGCCAACCAAGTCAGCATCTTTTGGCCAGGGCCAGGTCCCAGTTACTCCTAGTTGTTCCAGATGGGCCTGAATGTCTGGCTGAATGCTATAAATTTGTATATCTTTGTGAGAGATAAACTTAGGCATAAGTTCAAAAAATGTTGTCCATTCTTCGGTACCAAAATCTTCAAAGAGAAGTTTAATTTGAGTTATGAGTTGGGAGATAAGGTGTTTTTTTAGCCCGCTACCGGCAAAGAAATTACCCGGTCTGTTTTCAAGCAGGTTAATAGCAGTTTCGCTAGTAATAACTTGATGGTAATCGGGCAGGTAGATGGGGCCAGTGACTTTAAGCAGATCTTCAAGTACACTGTGATTAATGGTGATCACCGTATCAATGTTTGAGCGGTCTCCTAAGGCAAAATATTGCAAAATGGTTGGCGCAGCTTGGCTGAATTCAGCCTGCCAGTTGCTATCTGGTAGTCTCATGCCCTTGGCGCTACTTAAATATTCTTTTACTCCATGTGGCGCTGTCACAAAGCCGGTAAATTGACCATCGGCATCATATATGTCTTCCACCACCCAAGACTCAATCTGACCAGATTTGGTTTTAAGCAGGGCATAAGAACCCATAAATCCACCGGAAGCCCGCAACTCGTGGCTATTTTGAAAAATTAGCAAAATTGTGTGGTTGTTATTGAGGTAATAAGATATTAATGATCTGAGTTCAGCTTGATGATTTTGCCAGTAATCAAAAACGGCCAACACGGGTTTTGGAATAAGTTTTTGGGCCCAGAAAATTCTGGGCAAATATAGACTTAGTTGATCAATATCAGCACAAGTTTGAGATATCAATTTTGCCGACAAAACAGCATCTTCTGCCTGATTTTGGGAGGTTTGAGCATAAGATAAATACTTGATCCAATCTGGGAGTAATGTCTCAAGATCGAGTCCCGCTTGCCAAGCGGCTAAAAAACTGATCCTATGGCCCGTGATTAAATTAAGAGGTTTGATTATGATTAAAGCTTTTTGAGCCTGACTCGCCGACAAGTCAATTTGACCATTTTTAAGTTTTGCAAATGAATCAAGACTTTGGTTTACCACTTTGCCGCCAATCAGCAAAAACAAAATGAGAACAACCAATAATAGCCACCGACTGACTCGACCGTAATTACTGGAGGGTAATGCTGATAATTTTGTCACCCTGACTAATCGAGTTTACCACGTCCATGCCGCTTGTGACTTGACCAAAGACGGCGTGAACATCATTAAGATGAGGTGTGGCGTCAAGGGTAATAAATATCTGACTACCGCCAGTGTTTGGTCCGGCATTGGCCATCGATACTATACCGGCTTTACTGTGTCTGAGTTCTGGGTTGAACTCGTCGGCGATAGTGTAGCCTGGTCCCCCGGTACCCGGAGGATTTGGACTATTAGAGTCTTTGGTGGTGGGATCACCCACCTGAACCACAAAACCGGGTACGACGCGGTGAAAGATAATACCATCATAAAATTTTTCTTGTGCCAGGGATAGAAAGTTGAGCGTAGTCAGGGGTGCTTGATCTCTAAATAATTCGATGACAATATCACCTTTGGTGGTGGCCATGGTGACTTGTTTGGCTGCAATGGGAGAGAAGTCGGCTAGGGTTTTCACAGTAGGTTCCTTTCTTATAGGTACTTGAGTTGTATCTTGAATTTGATTATTACTTTGAGAAGTTGTTTGGTCGGTTTGATTTAAATCGAGTATAAATTCATCTCCCGGGGCAGGTTGAGGACCGCAACCAGACAGAAGTAAACTGCTGGCGAGGATGATTGGGATAAATAAAACTTGAGTTGAACCTATTTTAAACATGGGATTTAGTATACCCAAAGACATGGATTTGGCAACAGTATGTCAATTTATATTTTGCCTTCCAAGTCAGATATTGATTTCATCAACCAGACGCCTGCAGATTTCTGTATAATTGTCTCAAATATGTCGAAAAAAACCGATGTGGTTGTTTATATGCTTCATGGTTGGGCTTTGCATGGCCAACAGATAGCGATGTGGGCTGATTTTGTCACAGCTCTCAAAGAAAAAGGTATAGAGGGTAAACTCATCAAAATACCCGGTTTATCTGCTCCACTTAAAGAAGTCTGGGGCGTTAATGATTATGTCCAGTGGTTGTTAAAACAGCTTCCCAATCGGCCGGTTATCTTGTTGGGCCACTCATTTGGTGGTCAGATAGCCGTCAGATTAGCCAATCTTCATGCAGACAGAGTCCAAAAACTCATTTTGCTGGATAGCGCTGGTTTAAGAGACTGGAGCCTGCTAGCCAGAACCAAAAGAAGTGGGTTTGAGTATTTGGCAAAATTAGGGCGGAAAATTACCAGCTCTGATTTAGTTCGAAGGGGATTTTACAAAGTCATTGGAGTTGGTGATTACTATCACGCCCCGCCTCTGCTTAGAAAAACTATGTCTAAAGTTGTGGCTGATGAGGTTTGGTCAGATTTACCAAAAGTTAAACAACCAACATTAATTATTTGGGGTAGGGATGATCAAACCACACCTTTAAAGCTGGGCCAGAAAATGCATCAGCTCATCCAGGACAACCAATTAACCATTATTGAAAAAGCTAGACATTCACCTCACCTAACTCATCCTCAGCAAGTTGCAGAAAGAATTGCTCAGTTTATATTAACCTAAATACTTATGAAGACACTTTCCCTGATTATTTTGTTGCTTGGCAGTTTTGGTGTGAGATGGTTGAGGTGGTTGGGCTTAGCTCAACAGAAGGAATACCGACTTGATCGATTAAAAGTTTTTTTCCAAAGTTCCGAAGGTCAAACAGAACTGAAAAGACTGTTGCCTCACAGGTCAGATTTTTCGAGGACTGGTCTAAAACGGCCCAAGTGGACGCCAAGAGTTATTTTGATCGCTATTTTAAGTTTAGTCTTGGTCTTTTTGGTATACAAGATTTTATCTCCTATCTTGATTTTAAACTGGTTTGCCCCAGAGTCTTTTCAAGCGGTACTTTTGAAAATGGTGGGTTGGTTAGTGGGTATTTATTTAACATTACCTCTTTTTGTCATGTTGGCTATTCTGCCCACCAGTATAGTTAACTGGCTGGCAAGCGAATATTATTTACGCAAGGCTAAACAAATATTTGATGTTTATCAACCCACGGTGATTGGCCTTACTGGTTCGTTTGGCAAAACCAGCACCAAGCAGCTGTTGGCACATTTGCTTGGAGGCGTCAGCCAAGTTTATGCTACGCCAGACTCATACAATGCAAAATTGTCGGTGGCCAGATCTATTTGCACAGATTACCGGGGGCAAAAAATCGCCCTAATTGAATATGGCGCATATGCAAGTCGGGAAATAGCCCAGCTGGCGCATTGGATTAAACCCCAGCAGGCCATAATTACTGGTATTGCGCCCCAGCACTTGGGTTTATTTGGTAGCGTAGACAATCTGATCAAAGCCAAGGCGGAACTTGTAGCGGCCCTGCCGGATAATGGGGTCGTGTTTTTCAATGAGGGTCAGCCTGAAGTCGAAAGATTAGTCCAGTTGGGAATGGCGAATCGCTCTTTAAAGCAAATACCTTTCTCACCCAAAGGTAGCTCTTTGGTGGAAATTTCCAGCGCTGGTATCACAGAACAGGGATTGCTTGAATGTCTTGTAGATGGAGAGATCATTAAAACCAAATTAGTTGGAGAGCATTATTTACTGGGTTTAGTGGCAGCGGTAACTGTGGCTTTGGAGCATAAAATTAAACCAGGATTAGTTTGGCTCAGAGTTATGAATTTTCAACCTGGCTCTCATTTTATTGGGATTAAACTTTTAACTGATGGTAACGTGATAGTCGATGATGGAGGTACCAGCAATCCAGCCGGGTTTGCCAGCGCGATTCAACTATTGGAAAGATTATCAGCTCAAAAGAAAATACTCATTACCCCCGGCATCATTGATTTAGGTCAGCAAACCAGTCAGATTCACGATCAGCTGGCCAAACAAGCCAAAACCGTTTTTGATCAAGTTTTATATCTTGATGTACCTGGTCAAGCCGAGTTTCAAGCCGAATTTGGTCAAAAATTAATTACTAGGCACCAGCAAATCATTGAACAATTAGATCAACTTGAAACAGGTACAATTTTGCTAATTGAGGGTAGAATTCCAGCTTGGTTAAGGCCTAAAATAGACAAGTTAACCAGACATTTAGCTTAATCATAATAAAACTAATGCAAAAATTAATTTTTAATAGTTTAGGGTCAAACTATTCATGGGATTTTGCCTTTGAGGCTTTAAAGGTTGGATTTAAACCTAACTGGAAGTCAGAGCAAGATTTCAAACAACAAATTGTGGATAAATTTGGAGGACAAGTTTTTTTGGTGTATAAGGGCAGAGATGCCATTTGGCTGGCGTTAAAAGCTTTAGGTGTCGGTCCTGGAGACCAGGTATTAACCCAAGCCTTCACATGTCATGCAGTTGAAGAAGCGATCACCAGAACAGGAGCTCAACCAATTTTTGTTGATTTAGCTTCACAGGCGCTTAACCCGCAGTTGGCACAACTTGAACAAGGTCTAAAAAAAGCTCAACGGGCCAAGATAGTATTAATTCAACACACTTTGGGTGTTCCGGCTCAGATTCAAAAAATTGCTCAGTGGTGTGGTGATCATAATTTGCTGCTGTTGGAAGATCTGGCTCAGACAATTGGTGGCGTTGACGAATCAGGTCAGACTTTGGGTAGTTTGGCTGACGCTGTAGTTTTGTCTTTTGGTAGGGATAAAATGGTAGACGCTGTTTCAGGTGGTGGAGTGGTTTTAAGATCGGATGAGGCAATTAAATCTGCCCAGACTTTGTTTAATCAGCTGGGACTAGTTTCCAAATCGATTTTGAGGAGAGATTTATATTATCCATTTTTAACCAAGGTAATTAGAGCTACTCATCGGATTGTGATCGGTAAAATTATTCTTAAAATTAGTCGATGGCGAGGTTGGTTGAGATCGCCCGTTTGGTCTCCCTTAAAAAATGCGGCCCAACTTCCCTCAGAGCTTTCCAGACTTGCCGCTTGGCAATGGGACAAACTGCTTGATCAGTTGACACATCGACGTCAGGTGGCCAGAGTTTATCAGCATGAATTGGCAGAAATTTCTTTACTAACAGATGACAACATTGAAAGGGGGTCAAATCAGCGTTTTTCAATTAGAGTGACTGACCCCGATTCTCTCATTGTCTATCTTAAGCAACATAAAATTTTTGTGGCCGATCGTTGGTATCGGTCTCCAGTTGACAGTGGCCAACTGGGTTATAAAACTTCATACTCTTTGGGAAGCTGTCCTCAGGCTGAACAATTATCTCGGCAGATTGTCAATTTACCAACCCACCAAGGGGTTGAATTGGCTGATGCGGAACGAATTGCTAAACTAGTTAACGAATGGAGAAAAGATGGTCATCAAGCAAATTGAACACATGGATGAGTGGGAGAAGTTGGTGGGAGAATTTGTCGAAGCCAACTTTTTGCAGTCATGGGCTTGGGGAGAGTTTCATGAGTCACTGGGTAAGTTAGTTTTTAGAGTGGCAGTTTTTGATGATCAGCAAACAGTTAAAGGACTAGCGGAAGCTGTTTTGGAACCTGCCAAGCGGGGGGCATATTTAGCTGTAGCTGGTGGTCCTTTGGTTAAATGGAGTGATCAGACAGTTTTGAAACTCATTTTTGATAGGTTGAAAGAACTTGGCCGAGCTCATGGTTGCCTTTTTATTCGCTTTAGGCCGCAAATTTTAACCAGTTCGGATAAGCTTCAAGTACTCAAAAACATGGGCGCCGTGCTTTCCCCTATGCATCTCACTGCGGATTTAACGCTTCAACTTGATTTAAGCATAAGTGACGATCAATTATTGGCTCAAATGAGAAAAAATCATCGATCGGCTATTCGTAAAGCGAATCAGCTTGGTATTACAACCACGGTGAGTGATGATGTTGGTCAAATCAAGGAATTTTATGACCATCAACTTGAACTTGCGAAAAGGCACCATTTTGTACCTTTTGGTTTTGAATTTCTTAGAAACCAGTTTCAAGCTTTCGCCAATCAAGAGTCGGTGGCTTTAATTCACTCCAGAACTGCGGAGGGAGAGTTGCTGGCCTCAGCTTTCGTTATTTTCTATAATCGAGAAGCGGTTTATCACTATGGAATTTCCACAGACGCTAATCGGTCTTTGCCGGGCAGTTATGCATGTCAGTGGCGAGCCATTGGTGAAGCAAAAAGCAGGGGTTGTACTCGCTACAATTTTTGGGGTGTAGCCCCCGCAGACCAGCCCCATCACCGGTTTGCCGGAGTTTCTATTTTCAAAAGAGGTTTTGGTGGCCAGGAAATTGAATACATTAAGGCTCACGATCTCTCCCTCAGCTCAAAATACTATCTGACTTGGGCTTTTGAAAAGTTTCGCAAAAGAATGAGAAGGTTATAATTTGTTATATAATCATTTTATAATTTGTTATATAATCATTTCTAATAAATAATATAACTTTATAATATAACTGATGAAAAATTAGTATTTGGAGAGACTGAATATGGAAGATAATCAAAAAGCCTTATTAGATGAGACAGTTAATAAAAATTTTTCTTCAAGCAAATGCTCTTGCTCGTTTAAATCATTGCTTGCGATTGTAATATTATTATTACCCCTTGTTGGTTTTTATTTTGGAATGAAATACCAAAAATTTTTAGATCAAAAAACTATATTGTTGACAGAAGAATCTTTGGCAGAGATTAATGAAGTTCCAATGGTTTTGGATAGTCAACAAGAAAATAAGAATTCAGAAATAATTGATTTAGATAACACTTGGCAACGCTATACAAATCATCAGCTTGGGTACTCGGTTAATATTCCCAAAAAAACTATGAGTGGTTACGGTAATTGTAAATATTCTACCGAAGATGGGGACCATTCTTATAGACCAGTTGCCGATACCGTTCCACTGCAAATATTGGAGAGTGGCTCCGATGTGATAATCGTTCCTGAGTATGAGTATAGGTTCATAAATGAAACTAGAGAAAATTCACGTTCTTATTACGCCGACTGCGAAAAAACTCCCATTACATCCGAAAAAGTAGTAGATGACCCTACCTATGTGAAGGGTCCAAATTTGACATTTATGAGTAGCGAAGTGCCAAGTGATAAAGAGTTAGAATTGTTTATTAAAGAAAAATATGGGCAAGATTGTGAGTTAGGAAATATGACGAAATCTGCTCAAGAAGGAGTTTATTCTGTGTCAATCAAAGGTATTGTTTCAGATTTTGCTGTGAGAGATTGCGTTGTAAATTATCAGTACTCAATAAAATATAACCCATCAATTAATACAGTAGTGGCATGGAACCTAGGTCAAGGGTGTAATTTTTCCTATCCAGATTATGAACAATGTTTGGATTTTGAAATGGACGCAAGTTTTCGATTTAATTAATCGCTAGCTTTGTGTATTATCCAGAATCTTCGTCAAGATACACTTAGTTTGTTGTGTATTAATAACAAAAATTGACACAACATTTTGATTTAAAAAAAGTTGAAGTAAATATACTTATTTTCTTTCCACCGTATAGCTGGGGAGATATTTGATGAAGATGGCTGGAGCATCTTCCAACAAAAACTGCTGGAACTCTTGATATATTTCTTTGCGCGCCTGTTTATCATAAGTTTGACGGCCGATTTCAAGCAAGTTATCGATTCTGGTATTTTTATAACCCGTCATATTGCCGGGTTCGCCGGAGTGCCAAAACTCATATTGATCCGGATCAGGCGAAGTTTGTTGGCCAACAAGCAGCAGCTGAAAATTTGAAACATCCGGGAAGTTGGTGATATGGAGACGAGTGGTGATTTGTAGATTTGGACACAAATCCTTTTCTGTGATGTCACTGGTTGATTGACATTTTTCCATTGCAGCTTGACCCAGTTTTTGCCAGTCTTCTTGAATTTGTTTGGCATCATCCTCAAATAGTGTGGTGGTAGTCAGATCAAACTCAAGCGGCAAACGAGGCAACTCACTAATGAGTCGCTCTACAGCCCGATCTAAATCATAATCATAGGGTTTGCCCCCAGCCAAATAGGTCCAAGATAAGGGGTTGAGTGGCCCGATGGCCCGAGTATTATCCGTGGGTTTGTGGACTGCATAAGATAAAGCCTGTCTGACATTTTTTTGAAATATTGGATCTTGATGATTAAAGAAAACGGCTAAATATTGATTGTAGTTAAGCTGGTTAATGACCTGCACATTCTGCCAATCCATAATATCCTGGTGTTGAGCTAACTCAGGTAAAATATCAACCTCGCCTCTTTTGAAAGCAGTTACTGCGTCTTGCTCGGTTAAAAAGAAACGATAAACATAATGGTCTTCTGGACCATCAACCGTCAATTCAGAAATCTTTTGACCCTCGGATTGTTTATAGTCGGTGATTTTATAAGGTCCAATGCCAATTAGAGTTGGTTGTTTGAATATAAATTTTGTCTTCATTTCACCTTCGCGAAAAACTGGTTGAGAAACTTTAGTGGGGAATGGCGAAAAAGCTGTAGGTAGTTTGAAAACAATGTCCTGGGGGGTAGCTACGACTTCAATATCCGTCAGTTGATAGGTGAGATCTTCTGGTTTTACGGGTTTACCGTCCTGCCAGGTTAAACCGGTTTTAAGCACAAATCTGTACGCCGTTCCCTCTTGTTCAATTGCCCAGCGCTCAGCCAAAAGAGGGGACACGGAGCCGTCTTCATTAATTTGAGTTAAACCAGAACTAATCTGATGCTGGATCATTTCTGGTAAATTTGACAAAGTGAAACTGCCAATAATACCCACATAATGCGTCTTTTTTGTTTCTAGATTACTGGCGATTGAAGAAATAAAAAAAGAAAACAGAATTATGGCTCCAACCAGGGAGAGAACGAAAATTAGTCCGTGTTTCCGGACATAGGCAGTGATGTACCAGTATAGCTTACGCATGTTAAATTAAGGATAAAACAGACACCAGGGTAAAGACTATAACTCCGGCGATGGTGAGATAAAAGACAACTTTTTCTACTCCCCGCTTGGTGTGATATGTTTCTCCACCCCCACCCCAGGTACTTCCTAAACCTGTGCCTTGAGCCTGAAGCAAAATTAACGCCACGAGAACAATAGACAAAATTCCCTGAATAATTAGCCAAATTTGTGACATAACGTAATTATAGACTACTTAGCTACTTCTTGAGCCCTGGTTTCTCGCATCACCGTAACGGTGACTGTGCCCGGATAAGTTACTTTTTCTTTTATTTGATCTCTGATTTTGATGCTCAAAACCCGCACATCGTCATCTTTTGATTTTTCGGGTTCCAGTAAAACTCGTACTTCCCTGCCAGCCTGAATTGCATAAGCCTGTTTAACTTCGGCATAACTGCAGGCGATTTCCTCAATCTGAGTTAGGCGTTTGACATATTCGTCATAGTTTTCATAACGGGCACCAGGTCTGGCCCCGGAAATAGCGTCGGCAATATAAACTAGCATCTGCTCAGGTCCGGAAAAAGCTTCGTCCTCATGATGCTGGGCGATACAATCAATTACTGCCTGAGGCAAATTAAAGCGCTTGGCTATTTTTACCCCAAGTTCAACGTGACTGCCTTCGTCTTCCTCTGCCACTTTGCCGATATCGTGCAGCAAGCAACCTAGTTTAACCGTATGAACGTCAGCCCCAAATTCACTGGCTAGCTTAATAGCAATCTGCGATTCTTCAAGAGTGTGGGCAATTAAGTTTTGGCCATATGAGTATCGGTACTTAAACTTGCCGACCAGCTTAATTAAATCAATTGGCAGGTTGTAAATATCTAAGCTATGACAGAGTTGTTTTCCGGCCTCGAAAATAGTCTTGTCGATTTCTGTTTTAGCTTTGGCAACTACTTCTTCAATTCTGGCGGGTTGAATACGGCCATCTTTGATCAGTCTTTCCAAAGAAATTCTGGCAACCTCTCTTCTTATAGGGTCAAAACTGGAAATTCTCACCTCGGTGGGTGAGACATCAAGGTCCACGTCTACTCCGGTTTCTTTTTCAAAGGCATGGATATTTCGACCTGCCTTACCGATAATTTTGCCCTTCGTTTCTTCATTTGGCAGAGTAACAACCGAAACTGTGTATTCAGCGACGTAGTCTGTGGCCCCGTGTAACATGGAATCAATTAATATCTCTCGGGTTTTTTCTTCTGCTGTGGCTTGAGCTTCTTCCTCTTTTTGTTTAATCAGCTGCGCCATTTGCTGAGTCATGGTCTTTTCCAACTGATTGATCAAATTTTGCTGCGCTTCATCCTTGGTTAAGCCGGCCACTTTTTCCAACTGGGCAATTTGTTGCTCTTTAAGTTTTTGAACTTGGTTTCTTGATTGATTAACTTGATCTCTTTCGGTATCAAGAGCCTCTTCTTTTTGGGTAATTTGTTCTAACTTAAAATCAATTCGATCAATTTTTTTATCTAAGTTTCTTTGTTGTTCTTCAATGGATTGACTAATCTTGCGAGCATCCGCCTCAGCATTGGAACGAATTGACAATGTTTCGGTTTTGGCTTCAACAATGATTTCCCGAGCCTTAGCTTTGGCCTCTCTGATAATATCTTCTGCCTCTTTAACAATTTGGACGGGGGGCTGATGGACAGGTTGGGGCAGGGGGGCGGGAGCATTTTTATGACTTGGTGGTGAGAATGTTTTGGCCCTAACTTGAGGTTGAGGTTTATGACCTGGCTGGCCTTTATGAGGCAGGTCAGACTTCAGACCAGGTTTTGAGGTGCTGGTATTAAACAGTCCAGAGAGATTGCTAAAAAATGACATACATCCTTTCTTGGATGCAAAGTATTTATCGGAAGATGAATGGTCAAACCTAAATACTTAGGATTGACCAACTAGAAACTTACCAAGCCCCAAGGGCCTGTTCATGGATGTGTTGATATATATCTTGAGTGCTCATGATGTTTCAATTTATTACGATAAAATACTTTACAACTAAGCGAAGATTGTACTGCTTGGCAGAAGAATAGTCAAACCCAAAGCCTTGATCTACCAGGCTAAACAAGATTGACTTCACCCATTTTTAGCCAGTTATAGGTTGTTTTCTTCTTTAATTTTGGTCCAGATCTGTTTTTGAATTTTTTTCATAAAATCTGGGTTTTCTGCCAAATACGCTTTGGCTGACTCTCTGCCTTGCGCCACAACTTCATCGCCGTATTTAAAGAAACTGCCGGCTTTTTGAATAATTGAGTGTTCCACGGCTAGATCGATAACATCGCCAACCATGGAAATGCCATTTATATCCATATCGAACTCACACTGCTTGAAAGGGGGAGCTACTTTGTTCTTTTTAACTTTAACCCGATGTCTGGTACCGACGATTTTATCACCCTCTTGGATATTGCCAATTTTTCGGATATCCAAGCGAATTGAGGCGTAAAACTTAAGGGCATTGCCTCCAGATGTAGTCTCTGGACTGCCGAACATGACACCAATTTTGTAGCGAATTTGGTTGGTAAAAATAACCAGGGTACTAGTTTTACTAATGGCCGATGTAAGTTTGCGCATGGCTTGAGACATGAGTCGGGCTTGTTTGCCCATTTGCAAATCGCCCATTTCACCTTCAATTTCTGATTTAGGCACTAAAGCCGCTACTGAATCAATCACCAGAATATCTACCCCTCCGGAACGAATTAAAGTTTCGGCTATTTCTAAAGCTTGCTCGCCATAATCAGGTTGAGAAATGAGCATGTCGTCGAGATTAACGCCAATTTTTTGAGCCCTAATAGGGTCAAGAGCGTGTTCAACGTCAACAAAAGCCGCAGTGCCACCCTTGTGTTGAACCTCGGCAATTGCGTGCAGACAGAGGGTTGTTTTTCCGCTTGCCTCTGGTCCATAAATTTCCACCACTCGACCCTTAGGATAACCACCAACACCCAGGGCTAGATTCAAAGACAGAGAACCTGTCGATACAACGGGCATTTTTGCCATATTTTTGAGGGATTCTCCCATTCTCATAATGGCTCCCTTGCCATATTCTTTTTCAATCTGCTGCATGGCAATATTAACTGCTTGTTGGCGACCAGCCAGCTGTTTGTCGGCTTCTTCCGTTTTGCTTGATTTTTTTGAAATAGGTTTTGATGTGCTCATAGTTTCTCCTTAATTTATTTAGTGTCACTATACGATAAAGATTGAGATATGATAAGACCTGATTCTAACAAGAAGTGTAGCGTTCAATATACAATGATACAATTTTGGCATCATTAATAATACACCTGGTGAATTTTTATTATTATGTGTGAGTTATAATGCAGATTGACTCAAATAATTCGGGGCGTAGTTCAGATGGCTAGAATACTCGCATGGGGTGCGAGTGGTCGCAGGTTCGAGTCCTGTCGCCCCGACAGAATTAAATTTTAAACGCAAACAATTTTCCGTTATAATGGGATTCATGAAAAAATTCATTTCTCTCAATAATGGGTATAAAATTCCTCAGATTGGACTTGGTACTTGGAATTCAAAAAATGATTTAGTCTCTCAAGCGGTGCAACACGCCATTCTAGAAGTTGGTTATCGCCATATTGATTGTGCCAGTATCTATGGAAATGAGAAAGAAATAGGGACAGCTTTTGAAGCTGTGCTTAAATCAAATCAAATAAAAAGAGCAGATCTGTTTGTTACCAGTAAGCTTTGGAACACTAACCATGAATCAGATCAAGTTGAAAAGGCTTGCAGACAAACACTGAGGGACCTGAAACTGGATTATTTAGATTTGTACTTGATTCATTGGGGAGTGGCTTTTATTCATGGAGATAATTTAGAACCTCTTGATAAAAATGGGGTTGTGAAAATGGCACCTGTTGCAATACA
>Ga0210057_1004400_pt1 | contig 18783 bp, 17 predicted proteins | sample CryGeyCG2114_010_2_FD_183968 | JGI IMG/M metagenome (GOLD analysis project Ga0210057, IMG submission 183968) | Groundwater microbial communities from aquifer - Crystal Geyser CG10_big_fil_rev_8/21/14_0.10 (SPAdes) (version 2) | ecosystem: Environmental > Aquatic > Deep subsurface > Groundwater ...
CAGTACAAGTTGGAGCACAACAGAACTTAAATGAATAGGTACTGGGAGGAGAAATTGTTACTCGATAACCGGTAAAGTTGATGCAGTTTTTATCTTGAAGGTCGGCGGAAAGTGCCTTTTTTTTGGCTAGTTCAAGAACGTCAACTAATTTTTTTCCTTCATTTTTTAATTTTGCTTGCTCGGTATAGGTATTATATTGAACTAGACCAACTCCAAGAAAAATAAGGGTAATAGTAGTGACAACGAGGATTTCAATTAAGGTAAAAGATTTCTTCATTTTTATTTTTGCCCATACGGTCCAAGACAATAAGTACAGTTACTGGTGCACTGTGTTGGGAGTGATTGACAAGTGGTTGCTACATTTTCTAAATGCGCACCAAGTGTATAACTTGCACAAGAATCAGAAGCAGAACCATCACACGGACCTCCTGCGGAATCAACGGGATTGTAATAATAGACGTACGATGTACTCTTAGGATCTGTTGGAACACTTTGAATATAAATTGTTCCTGTAGTTAAGGTTGTCAAAGCAGTTGGATAAGTATCATTATTGCTTCGATACATTTCCAAAGCAGCAGCAACTTGACCAAGATCAGTTTTTCTTTTGGCGTCCCTGGATTGTTTTAGAAAGGACGAGTATGTAACCATGGCAATACTAGTTAAAAGACCAATAATGGTGACAACTACCAGGATTTCGATCAAAGTAAACCCTTTGCTTTTTTTCATATTATTGTTGGTTGGTAATTGTATACGTGGTAGTATCTTCTAATACGACCGATACAGAATAGGTGCTGGTATCAGGCGCATCTACAGTATAAGTTTTTGTAGTCGGATCAGTAAAGGTGATATTTGGTCCACCCAGATCAGTACAGTTAGTACTGGCTGATGTGGTTCCATTACCAGTAATTGCAGGATACGCATAACTGTTAAGAGAATAACACTGTTCCAGCACTTTTTGCATTGCGCTTAAATCCCCTTTTCTTTTTGCGTCCCTGGCTTTTTTTTGGACAGTTGAATACGAAGCAAAACCCAAACTAACTAATATAGCTATAATACCGATGACTACGAGCATCTCGAGGAGAGTAAATGACTTTTTCATAAACTGTTAAATGTTAAACTGTTAAAACTTAAAAAAACTATTTAAACGTTTAAACTTTAAAACTTATTTAACCGTTTAAGTTTTAATATTTAACTGTTTAATCTCATGGTTGGTTAACTATATAACATTTTCCACTTGCAGTACAACTGCCGCAAGCGGTACAAGTGCTCGAACCATCAGGATCGCCTTTATTTTCTAAACAGGCGCACAAAGTATAGTCTTGTCCAGACGGTGTATAATAATACACTTTTCCTACAGTAGGATCAGTAGGAAACTTATTCATGTAGACATTACCAGCTGGGCAAGTTACTCCCGATCCCCCGCTACTCCAACATTGATTAGCGGTTGGCAAAGTAGCTGGAAAAGACGAATCGGTCTTATCTTGTTTGTAAAGTTCAAAAGCTTTTTGGATCTGTCTCAAATCCGATTTTCTTTGTGAATCGCGAGCCCGTTCTCGTGCGGCCATAAAGTTTGGTAAAAACAAGGCCGAAAGACTACCGATGATGGCTATGACGACGAGAAGCTCAATTAGTGTGAATGCTCTTTTCATAAACCTTTAAACCTTAAACTGTTAGAACCTAAATAAACTATTAAACACTAAACTATTAAATAAAAACGTTTAATATTTAAGTTTTAAAAGTTTATTTAACTGTTTAAGTTTTAACCGTTTAACTGTTTAGTTTCATCTTATATACTTTATAAATAAAAATCAACACTTGATCGACCGTTAACTGTGGATTCAAGTTATTATTCTCGAACAAACTATTAAGGCGCAAAATTTCTTTAAGAATTATTGGGGATTTTTTGTCAGAGTCTAGTTTATCTCGAAAAAAATTAATTAGTTGTAAAATAATATTTTTTGCCGATTCTTTGTCCGTTATTTTAAAAGACGAAAGAGGTATCTTTGTTGTGGTGTGAAAGGGTGAAATAAATTGCTCCACTACTTCTTTTGATTGCTTTTCAATTAATTTGATGATCTTTACTCTGGAAATAATTGTTGGTAATAGACTATTCTTATTATCAGTAGTTAAAACAAACTGAACATTGGAAGGAGGTTCTTCAAGAAGTTTCAAGAACGAATTTTGTGCCGGGATTGATGAAAGATGAAAATTTTCAAAATAATAGATACGAGTTTTTGGATAAAAAATACTGGCTTCCTTTTTGATATTTCTAATATCGTCGATAGAATATTCTTTTGTTGAAGGGACAATTTCGAAGAAGATAGAACCTACTTTGAGATTATCGACATATTTTTTGATTAGTTTTGAGTCTTTTGAGAAGATTAATAAAGGAATCATGTTATAAATCTTAAATATTAAATATTAAAGGTTAAAAAAATATTAAACTTTTAAATCATAAATTTTAAACGTTTTTATGTTTAACTGTTTAATATTTAACAGTTTATTTAACCTTTAACCGTTTAAGATTTAACCTTTAACAACTTACTTGAATTCTATTATAACAATAATGTATATTTAAATTATGAACGTTTCTCCAAAAGTATTGCTAGGTCAGTTGGTAAAAAACATGCAGGTTACGGAAGCCCAAGCTAATCAATATGAAGTTGCCAGTTTGCAAAAAGATATTTCTATTCTCGACTATTTATATAAATACACTGAAGTTCAAAAAATAGAAATTGTCAAGGCCATGGCTGAAGTTGAAAAAATTTCCTATGTTGATTTGGATAAAACACCCATTGACTCGCAGGCCGTAGGTTTGGTTTCCGAATCGATCTCCCGACGTTATAAAATAATTCCATATTTATTTGATTCAGTTAATTCAACAATTTCTATCGCAACTGAAGATCCTTTTGATCGTTCAATTATTGATTTTTTGGAAAAAAAAACTGGAAAAAAAATAATTTTGTCTTTGGCTGATCGTGAGCAAATTCTTAAGATGATTGATCTCTCTTTTAGCCAAGGACTTTCGCCTGAAGTTCGCGATGCTTTAAAGGAATATTCACCCAACCTTAATAAGGAAAGTAATAATAGCAATGTCCAATTACAACAAGCACCGATTGCAAAAATAGTTTCGACAATATTGGAATTTTCAGTAAAGGGAAGAGCCTCTGATATTCATATTGAACCGGAGGAAACCAGGACAAAAGTCCGTTACAGGATAGACGGAATACTCCAGGAAAAATTATCTTTACCAAGGACCATCCATGATGCCCTAGTTTCCCGCATAAAAATTTTGTCTGAAATGAAAATAGATGAAAAAAGAATTCCTCAGGATGGACGCTTTACCTATAAATCTACAAAAGAAGAGGTTGATCTCCGTGTCTCAACTTTACCGACTGTTTTTGGGGAAAAAGTCGTTATGAGACTACTCAAAAAAACCGGTGGTATTCCGACCCTTTCGGAGTTAGGCTTTGGTGGCCCGCAGTTAAAAGAACTTGAAGAAGCAATTGCCAAGCCCTATGGAATAATTTTGATTACCGGTCCAACCGGAAGCGGAAAAACTACCACACTATACTCAATTTTATCAAGATTAAATAAACCGACTGTAAACATAGTTACTCTGGAAGATCCGGTCGAATATCAAATTACCGGTATAAATCAGGTACAAATCAATGCTCAAGCGGGCTTAACTTTTGCCACCGGCCTTAGAGCTTTTTTACGTCAGGATCCGAATATAATACTAGTTGGAGAAGTCCGCGATAAAGAAACTACTCAACTGGCAATTCAAGCCGCATTGACCGGTCATTTAGTTTTTTCTACTTTGCATACAAATGATGCCGTAACAGCCATTCCCCGTTTGATTGATCTGGGTGCCGAATCGTTTCTAATCGCCTCGGTTTTAACTGCGGTCTTGGGTCAAAGAATATCTAGAAAAATATGTCCTTATTGCAAGATTTCTTACCAGGCCCCACCAGAAACAGTTGTAAATATTAAGTCAGTTTTGGGTCCGCTTTTCCCTAAAAAATATGAGTCGACTCCTGTATTATTAAGTAAGGGGAAAGGTTGTCAGGAATGTGGTAAAACAGGTTATTTAGGCAGAATTGCGATTTTTGAAATTCTTAAGGTTACTACCGCCATTAATCAGCACATAATACATCAGGATCCAGCCGAAGTAATTGAAAAAACGGCAAAAAAAGAAGGATTTGTTAAGATGATAGAAGATGGGTTTTTAAAAGTTCTTGACGGGGTGACAACGATGGAGGAAGTGTTAAGAGTAGCCGAAACCTAATCAAAAATATGGAACTATCTCAGCTCTTACAAATAACAATTGATAAAAAAGCCTCAGACCTTCATGTGGTGCCAGGTTATTATCCAACCATAAGAATTTACGGAGAATTATTTCAATTAACTACCTTAGAAATTATTACTACTGAAAATGTAGAAAAAATGTTAATTTCAATTTTAAATCATGAACAACAAGAAATTTTGTTAGCAAATAGAGAGATTGATTTAGCATATAAACTTAATGACAACCGTTTTAGAGTCAATCTTTATTATGCACAAAATTTATTGTGCGGCAGTTTTAGATTAATTGAAGCAAAAATCAAAACCATAGAACAACTTTCTTTACCTGCTTATCTTCATCAATGCGCCGATCTCCACCAAGGTCTTGTTTTGCTGACTGGTCCAACTGGAGAAGGAAAATCGACGACACTTGCTTCAATTGTCAACGAGATTAATCAGAAATATGCTAGGCATATAATTACTATTGAAGACCCGATTGAATATGTATACCCAAAATATAAATCCATAATTTCTCAACGAGAACTTCATCAGGATACTCATTCATGGACAGTTGCTTTGAAGTCTGCCCTAAGAGAAGACCCCGACGTAATATTAGTTGGTGAAATGCGCGATTATGAAACGATTTCTCTCGCATTGACCGCAGCCGAAACCGGTCATTTAGTTTTCTCTACATTGCACACTAATTCTGCCCCGGAATCGATTGACCGTATTATTGATAATTTTCCACCTCATCAGCAAAATCAAATAAAAAATCAACTATCAACAGTTCTTAAGATCATAGTAACCCAAAGACTGTTACCTAAACAAAATGAAGCCGGACGGATTCCGGGAGTGGAGATTTTAGTCAATACGGCAGCTGTTGCCTCAAGCATTCGTGAAGGGAAGACTTTTTTAATTAGCAATATTTTGGAAACATCAGAAAGCGAAGGATCTCTGCTATTTGAAAAAAACCTACTTAAACTTTATCAAACTGGCTTAATTTCAAAAGAAACCGCTATGACATATGCCATTAGGCCAAAGGAAATAGCTAGACTGATCAGGTAAGAAAATTAACCTAATTAACCTAATTGATCTAATTTCTAAAAAATAACCAAGTCCCAATTAGGAAATTGGAATTTAGAAATTATTTAGGTCAATTAGAATAATTAGAAATTAGAAATTTGAAAAGATGTTTTACCAATACAAGGCTTTAAAAAACGGGAAAATTGTAATAAAAAAAATTGAGGCGACCAGCGTTGGAAGCGTTATCGAGTTCCTACAAAAAAATGACTACTTTCCTATTTCTGTTGAAAAAGTAAAAAGTAATAATTTTTCTTTTTTAGACGGCCTGACTCAAAAGATTGACTTTAATGATATTGTTGATTTTACCCGCCAGGTAGCTCTTATGCTTAATGCCGGCTTAACTTTGATAGATTCACTGGAAATTCTAAAAAGACAAACGCCAAAACCAATTTTAAGGAAGATGATAGAAGATATTGATACAAAAATAAAAGGCGGATCTTCTTTTTCTGTTGCTTTAATCGATTACAAAAATTATTTTTCTAAGCTATATATCTCCTTAGTAAAATCCGGTGAAGCTTCAGGTAAGCTGGGAGAAATTCTTCTGAGGCTTGCGGATAATTTGGAAAAGGAGAGGGAATTTAAGAGTAGGTTAAAAGGAGCATTAGTTTACCCTGCAATAGTAATAATAGGAATGTTTGTCGTGATGTTTATTATGATTACTTTTGTTTTGCCTAAATTATTGGGTTTATACAAAGATTTTAATGTAGAACTGCCTTTATCCACAAAGATTTTAATAGCCGTTTCAACTTTTTCTGCTAAATTTTGGCCATTAGTGTTAGTGTTAATTTTTGTAGCCTCTTTTTTTATTAAAAAATATCTAGCAACAAAAGTGGGTAAAAGTTCTTTTGATAAGTTTATTTTAAAATTACCGGTATTTGGACGGATTGTTTCTGTTTCGGCGCTTGTTGAATCGACCAGAACCTTAGCAATTTTAATTTCCTCAGGGATATCAATTCTTGATGCACTATCTATCGTTGTTGACGCTACCGAAAATTCTGTTTATCAGCAAGCTTTTCTAACCGTTAGTCACAAAGTGGAAAAAGGCCTATCAATGGGCACGGCCCTCGAACAGGAAGGAATTTTTCCACCAATTTTGGTTCAGATGAGCCAGGTTGGAGAGCAAACAGGTAACCTGCATGACACTTTATTTAGACTTTCAAAATATTTTGAAATGGAATCGGAGATGGCAACAAAAACCATGACCACTTTGATAGAACCGTTGATATTGGTAGTCCTTGGAGTTGGAGTGGGATTCCTCGTCATGTCAGTAATTACCCCGATTTATAATTTAACGAACTCGTTTAAATAAAGACAGTCTTAATTAAGACTGTCTTTAATAAGAGCGTCCTTTTAGTCTCTTGATATTCTCTCCCCCTTATACTTTTGCACTGCTTTTTCAAGTCCTTCCCAATCCTTAATATTGTATTTCCCCACAAAGTATTCAACTGCCGTTTTTGTTCTACTTATTAATTCAAAATCTGCTAGGTTGGCAATTTTTAGATTGACAAACCCGTGTTGTTCTGTCCCAAATATATTACCGGCTCCGCGATTTGCTAAATCAAATTCTGCCAATTTCACACCTAGATTGTTTTTACAAAAATAATTAAGTCGTTTGGTGGTTTTTTCTGTTAAATTTTCCGAATAAAGAAGGCAGTACGATTGTTTATCTGAGCGTCCGACTCTACCTCGCAGTTGATGAAGAGAAGCTAATCCGAATCTTTCAGCACCCTCAACAATCATGATAGTTGCATCGGGTATATTGATCCCCACCTCAACAACCGGGGTACTAACGAGAATATCTATTTTTTTGTCTTTAAAATCAGACATAATCTTTTGTTTTTCAACACTTTTAATTTTTCCATGCAACAGGCCTAACCTAAATTCAGGGAATATTTTTTTTAAATTTTCAAATTCAATCTTAACAGCTTTTACTGATTTTAAGGTCTCTGATTCTGACTCTTCAATCAGCGGACAAACAATAAATACTTGAGCATTATTTTCTTTAATTTGTTTTTTTATCCATTGGTAACCGTTACTTCTTTTTTCTTTTGGGACCAAAAAAGTTTTAATTATCTGACGTCCCTTAGGCATCTCTTCGATATAACTTAAATCAAGTTCCCCGTACAACGTCAAGGCAACGGTTCTTGGAATTGGAGTTGCGGTCATCGTTAAAATATGAGGATTAAGAGATTTTTCTTTTAAAAGAGCTCTTTGTTCTACTCCAAATCGATGTTGCTCGTCGATGACAACGAGACCAACTTTTTTGAATTTTAAATTTTTGTTTAATAGGGCATGGGTGCCGATTATTATGTCATTATTATTGTTTGTTTTTTTTGTTGAGCCGGTAATTAAGGCAATTTTTGGATATTTTGATCTTTGGAATAATTTAATGAAAGTGTTGAAATGCTGTTGCGCTAATATTTCAGTTGGGGCCATTATTATCGATTGATAACCATTCAAATATGATAGATAACAGGCAATTGCGGCGATAACCGTTTTCCCTGACCCCACGTCCCCCTGCAGAAAACGATTCATTGGAGCAGTTTTTTTCAGATCGGAAATTATTTCTTCAATTACTTTGTTTTGGTCATTAGTTAATTTAAATGGCAGATTGGTAATAAAATCGGTAATCGGTAATCGGTAATCGGTAATTTTAAACACATTACCAACTCTTTCTTTTTTCCATTCTTTTTTTACCAGGTTATTGGCTAGTTGCAAATTAAATAGTTCATCGAAAGCCAGTCGCTCTCTAGCTCTGCTCGCCAAATCTTGATTATCAGGAAAATGAATTTGCCTATATGCTTCATCTTCATCAATAAGGCTATTAAAAGAAATTATTTCTGGTGGTAATGGTTCATGTAGAGACGCAAAATTTTGCGTCTCTACGGCGGCCAAAACCAAAAACATTTTTTCACGGATTGTTTTTGTGGAAAGGCCCTTTTTTTCAGAATAGATTGGAACTAATCTTCCCGTGTGAATTCTTTTTTCACCAATTTCATATTCCTTTGGTTCGATTGATATTTTTGAACCAAACTGTTTGACTAATCCGGCTACGGAAATACTTTCGCCAATTTTTAAAACTCTAATTAAATATGGCTGATTAAACCAATTAATTTCAACTAAACCAGTATCGTCTCTAACCACAACTTTTTGGATAGTAATTCTTGACCTAGTGTATTGATTTTTTGCTTCTATTATTTTTCCGGAAATCGTGACAATTTCTCCTACCTGAATTTTGCTAATTTTTGTTATTAATGAATAGTCTTCGTAGCGGGTGGGAAAATAATTAAGAAGATCAAAGTAGGTATTGATGCCGAGTAATTTAAATTTACGGATAGTGGTCGAACTAGTATTAGGAAGAGATTCAATGAGAATATCTTTCATGTTTCATCTAATAAATAATGGTGCAAAGGACGATAATATTAGTAATAAAGACGAAACAATCATAATTACTTTCCAAATGCTATTATGTTTTATTTTTTTCCCAAATATTTTCATAGTTTATAACACTTCAATCGTTTAATCGATTGAAGTAGGCTTACTTTGGACAGTCTTTAGATTTTGTAAACCCTAGTTTTTTGGCTTCTTCTTCATCACAAAACCAGCGATCGCTTGTACCCGGTTTAATCGTTATTTTATCATAGTTATAACAATCGGATGTATGATAAATTCTTGTATTATCAGCTGGTCGATAATTACCTTTGATATCACAGCCGACTTTTTTTGTTTGACAAAAACTTGACCAGACTCCCCTCCCGGCCAACTTTGCTTTGTTCTGCGATTGTTCAATCAACAGGGAATTCTCTGTGACTGTTTTCCCTTTCAGAAAATAAGCCAAACCTTCCTCGGTCATTGCTTCGTTAATCAATAGTTTATCAACAAATATATATGCCAACGTTCTGCCGAAATTATCTTTTCCAATTTTTTCATATTGAATTTTTTTATTGAAAACTAACTCTTCCATTCGTGCCTTTGCATCAACTCCCAAACAATCCTTGGGATATTCCGGCGCATTAATCTCATAAAGCCTCAATCGTTCACCATCGGACGAGTCAACTGTATCTCCATCAACAATGTTTTTTACAGTTGTTTCAACCCGATTAGATTTCTTCAAAAGATAACTATTAAGGTTCTTAAACAAAGTAGAAAAATTCAAGCTAAGAGAAGAAAAAAAAATTATCAACAGAAAAATTAAAATATTTTTTGAAATTCTCATGCTTTTACTTTATAATTTAATACCGATATAAATATCTATATAAATTATTATGATTATAAACTATAAATGTTCTAAGGTAAAACACTTCAATCGATTAAACGGTTGAAGTGTTTAGATTCCGTATCTTTTCCTCCTTTCACTTTCTCTTTTTCTTTCCCATGCCAGTTTCCAATTAACTCCATATTTTCCAGGCGCAAATATTGTATTAAAAAAATCGTCGATTATTTCTTTTGTTTTATCACGAAAAATTATATTATCAAATGCCTTAATGAGTCCATCGTGTTTGTCAATAATTAATAACTTAAATTTTGCTACTGTAGCTGTTGAAACATTCAGAGCCATGCAAATATTATGGAAATCAATATTTTTTAAAAGTAAATATATAATTGCAATTCTTTTTGCAAACATAATCCTTTCGTTATAGGAAAATACTCCATTAATGATTTCATTAAATTCATTTTTATCATCTTGATTTCCTATAATTTCAAAAAATAATCCAAACAATTTTTCCAAAACATCATCCCGTAATTTATATTTTGATATTCTTGCCATACTTTAATCGTTTGATCGATTGAAGTAATTATTAATAAAAAACATCTTCAATCAAAAATAAATAATTAAAGATTATTAGTATTAAAAAACTATGTCAACCGCTTATAACCTACAAAAATATAGAATTGGGGTATAGAAACGGGATTATTTTGTTGATATATGCAATGGCTTTTTTTAGGCAAAAAACTGTGTTTTGCGTGGTGGAACGATTCACCGTTCAATAAAGCGTGAATTCTTACAAGAGAGATGTGGATTACCTTAATAAGTTTATTTGATGGCGAATAATTTATCCGTTTTTAATCTTTTAGCCCAACATTTTTTATTATTTTGCAAAATGCCTGAGCAAATTCTGTTGATGTTTGGTATCTATCGTCTGGATTTTTTGATAAAGATTTTCTAAAAATATTTATTAATTTCTTTATATCGAGATCTTTTACTTTATATTTAAAGCTTTTTGAATAAAATTGCGCTTCAGTTATTATTTCTGGGTTTTCTATAATATCTGGAGGATTACCAAAAAAAATTGAATACGCCGTTGCTGCTAAAGAATATTCATCTGATCTTGCATCCTTTGTATTATTAATATATGTTTCTGGGCTCGTATACGACGCGGTTACGGCATCCACATCTGGAATCCATGAAGATGAACCATAATCAATAATTTTAATATGAGGCTGACTTAAAATAATATTTTTAGGTTTTATGTCCTTATGAATAAGATCATTTTCATTCATAAAATCAACTGTATCGGCCGTCTGAGTTATTATATTTGATATTTCTGAAATTGCTAATGGTTGTTTAACATCATCTGACAATCTTAAAAATAAGCTTTCTCCTTCAATTAATTCCATAATTAATAATGGTCGAATCCTACCATCTAAAGATCTTGTTTCAATATAATCATATATATTTGGTATTCCGGGATGAAAATTTTTCTTTAATTTTTCGATAGTCTTTGCTTCTAATTCAATAATATTTCTATATGACTCACCTGAATCTAACCAATCTGGTAAAAGCTCTTTCACCGCAACATACCTTTCTAAACGACTATCCCACCCTCTAAAAACGTTTGACATTCCACCCGTTCCAACATTTGGTTTTTCTTCAACTAAATAACGCGCCTTACCAGACACTTCTTTAAATTCTGTAGTGTCATCGTGAGTTGGTAATTTGAAAGGCGTAAAATCTTCACTTTTTATTAGAGCTCTTTCTTTTATTTCCCAAGAGTTTTTTCTTTTGAAATCATTTGGGGGGGGCGCAGTGTTATATTTTGTCAATCCTGGCTCGAAATTATTCATTAGTCTTTATTATAAACAATATTACGTTTTTTGCTATACTTTCTCTATGTATCTACCTCAACGGTTGCGATTTCGTTCTCAATACGATAAAGAAAAACTGTTGGCTAAATTTTTGTTTTTTTTGACAGGGGCCGTTATTTTAGGATTTATTTTTTTGTTTATACTCTTTGCCTGGTATGCAAAGGACCTGCCCTCGCCTTCTAAACTTTCGGCTCAAACCGGCTACTCGACTGTATTTTATGACCGCGACGGCAAGGTTCTTTATGACATGTATAAAGATAAAAACCGTGTCCCGGTAACTTTTGAAGAGATTCCAAAGACACTTCGAGAGGCAACGATCGCCATCGAGGATAAAAATTTTTATAAGCATGGTGGCTTTTCCCAAACTGGCATGATTAGAGCTGTTTTTAATATGTTTTTAGGTAAAGGATTACAGAGTGGATCAACAATTACCCAACAATTAATAAAAAATGTTTTATTAACTAATCGTCAAACAATAACCCGCAAAGTCCAAGAAATTATTCTTTCTTTTGAGGTAGAACGACGATACAAAAAAGACGAAATACTCCTTATGTATTTGAATGAGGCGCCTTATGGTGGTAGTTACTGGGGGGTTGGCACGGCCGCCAAAGCTTATTTTGGAAAGTCTGTCAAAGATCTTAGTTTGACAGAATCGGCCATTCTGGCCGGATTGCCCCAATCCCCGAGTCTTTATTCCCCTTTCATCGGAAAAAACGACGCTTGGAAAAATCGGACAAAAAGTGTGCTTCGTCGAATGCGTGAAGATGGATATATTACTCGTGAACAGGAAAATACTGCCTTAAAAAGAGTTGAATTGACAAGGTTTAGCGCCCCCAAGATTTTAATAGAAGCTCCTCATTTTGTCTTTTACGTCAAGGACCAAATTGAAAACGAGTACGGATCAAAGATTATTGATCGAGGCGTAAAAATTAAAACAACTTTGTCTTTAGATGTTCAACAAACCGCTGAAAAAATTGTTAAAGAAGAAATTGCTAAATTAAAGGACTTTAACGTCACCAATGGCGCTGTTGTAGTTCTTGATTCAAAAACAGGAGAGATTCTGGCCATGGTTGGCTCCTATGATTTTAATGATGAAAAATTTGGAAAATTTAATGTGGCCGAACTGGGTCAACGTCAACCTGGAAGTACTTTAAAACCGTTTACTTACGGACTTGCTTTTGAAAAAGGTTATACTCCTTCATCAATATTTATGGATGTCAAGACGGTCTTTCCCGATCAAGGCACGGAGGATTATATTCCTGTTAATTATGACGGTAAATTCAGAGGTCCGGTCCAACTCAGATTTGCACTTGGCAATTCTATCAACCTTTCAGCTGTTAAATCATTGGCAGTACTCGGTGTTCGTGATTTTTTAACCAAATTAAACGATCTTGGAATGCCTACATTTGCACCAAATTCAGAAAATCTAAAACGTTTTGGACTTTCCTTGACTCTGGGTGGTGGTGAGACAACTTTGCTTAATTTAACTTCGGCTTATTCAGTATTGGCAACCGGCGGCTTGAAACATGATGTTAGTTCAATTGGAGATATTACTGATTTTAGAGGAAAAAATATTTTTAAAAAAGTTAAGACCCAGGAAAAACGAGTATTTTCTTCAGAGGTTTCATTTTTACTTTCCCATATTTTATCTGATAATAATGCCCGGATGGAGGAATTTGGTCCCAATTCTTATCTTAATGTTCCCGGAAAAACGGTCGCTGTCAAAACCGGAACAACTGATGATAAACGGGATAACTGGACAGTTGGTTACACTAAATCGATTACCGTTGGAGTTTGGGTAGGTAACAATGATAACAGTAAAATGAATCCAAAAATTGCCTCCGGCGCTACTGGAGCCTCCCCAATTTGGTACAGAATCATGCGTGAGTTACTTAAAAAATACGATGATGGAATAATGGATAAACCGGACAAAGTCAAAGCTTTGACAATCGATGCATTTTTGGGCGGACTTCCAAAAGACGGTTATCCAACCAGATCAGAATATTTTATTGAAGGATCTGAACCAAAAGATATCTCACCTTGGTATAAGAAAATAAAAATATCAAAAGCTAACGGAAAACTTGCCAATGAAGTTGAGATAAAAAGTGGTAATTATGAAGAGAAAGATTTTATTATTATTTCGGAAAGCGATCCAGTTTCAACTGACGGTAAGAACCGTTGGCAGGAAGCCATTAATTCCTGGGCTGGTCAACAAGATGATAAATTTAAGCCACCGACGGAGACTTCGGATGCTTCTTCCGACTCAGTGATTGTCTCTATCAAGAGTCCGTCAAATCAAACAACTGTTTCTTCAGGAAATCTAAATATAAAGGCAAAAATTATATCTATTGATAAATTAAAAAATGTTAAAGTTAAACTAAACGGTGCTGAAATCAAAAACTGGAATGAAGATAAGAAGGATATTGATGAAAATATTGCTGTTCTGGAGGGGGTTTATGAACTTCAAATCGTAGCCACTAATGAAAAAGAGAAGCAGGGTGAGTCGACTATTAAGTTTGGAGTAGATAAGCCTTGGGATTATGCAACTCCAACTCCATAAAGGGTCAGTCCCTTTAGGGTCAGACCCCATTTAGTTCCTGTTTTGCTTCTTCTTCGGTGATGTTGCGGTCGGGTGAGGAATAATAAAAACGGAGGGTTAATTTATTTTCGAAAAGCGTGACGACCTCAATTTTCTGCAGTAACTTTGATTTTTCTGCCAATTGAGATATCACCTCATAGGTGTGACCTGGTCCTATTTTAAATGTTTTATCTAATTTAATAACAGCGAAAGGATGAATAGGTTTGTATGTAGGTACTAATTTAGAGTTATCAATTAAAGATTGGAAATCGAGCTCGATCATGTATACCCCGTCTTTTTCGACTATTTCTGGAATAGGCAAAGTATTAATGTTTAATTCTTTGTAAATACCTTCAATAATGCCTTTGAGGTCTGAATAATCAGTATTTACGGCGATTCCAACCTTGTATATTTCATCTGGAAGATCACCTTTTTTTGGAAAATAAACTTTAGCTATTTCAAATAATCTTAAAACGTCTTTTTTACCAGAATTTTCTTTAATATTTTTGAGTAACGAAACAGTTAGGTTTGTTCTTAAATATTCAATATCTTTTGATAGAGTGTTAGAAAGACGCAAGTGGTCTTTTGGATCAAGTCCAAAATCTATTAACCGATCTTTGGAAACCATTGAGTAATTAATTACTTCGTTGAGACCTAGATGTTTTAAAAATATTTTAATGCGATTTTGGAAAACAAATATGTCTTCCATCTCTTTTGGCTGATCAACATAAACAATTGGCTGCAAGACCGAGGGAATATTTTGATATCCATAAACACGGGCAACCTCTTCAATTATATCCTCGGGGATATTGATATCGTTAGTTCGGAATGATGGAACGGTTATATGTAGGGTCTGACCCTCGACGAGGGTCAGACCCTGTTTTGAGTCCTCCCCAACGGTAAACCCTAAATTTATCAAGATTTCATTAATTTTTTTTCTTGGTATTTCAACGCCGATTTTTTTATCAAATAACCTGTAACTCATCATTAATAGCTTTTCTTTACTTGGTTTAGGATAAATATCGTAAATTTTCGATGCGACTTTTCCTCCTGCATATTTTTCCAAAAGTTCAACACCGAAAACTAAAGTCGGCTCAACCCTTTCTGGATCAAGTCCCTTTTCAAAAAAAGTCGAGGCAACGGTTCTAACACCGGTAGACATGGTTGTTTTTCTGATTTGGACTTTGTCATAAGTCTGGACAAAAAGCACAACGCTTTTTGTCTTTTCAGTGATTGCCGAATTCAAGCCCCCCATTATTCCACAAAGATCGATTAATCGTCCGGATCCATCTTCCATAACAATATCTCCACCCGGTAATGTAACTTCTTTTTCATCCAAAGTAACAATTTTTTCACCTTTTTTAGATTCTCTCATAATCATCGTCTCTCCTTTTATTTGGTCATAATCAAATACATGGACAGGTTGACCGAATGCTAACATCAGATAATTTGATACGTCGACGACGTTGTTTATTGATTTAATACCGCAAGCAATTAATCTTTCCGTAATAAATTTCGGTGATGTCCCAATTTTTACGTTATCAATAATAACGGCAGTAAAACGTGGGCACAGAAATTTATTTTTAATCTCAATATTAAGTTTTTTATTATCTATATCACGATCGTGGGTAAGATAATATTTTTTAAAATTATATTTCTCTAACGGATTTTCCTTAAATTTTGCCTTCTTTCCAAACATCGGGAGGATTGCAACGGCTTCTTGGGCAATACCGAGAACTGATGCATAATCAATCCTATTTGAAATCACTTCAATATCAAAAACGTAGTCACTTCCAATTTTTTCCACACTTTCAATCGATGGACCACACAAAGAAAGATACTCGCGAACTTGATCAGGAGTCGCGTCAGTGTCTAAATAGTCGAGAAGCCACTTGTGAGTTATTTTGATATTCATTTTAAAATTGTTCCAGGAATCGTATGTCCCCGCTGTAATAATTTCTAATATCATCTAATCCATATTTCATCATAATTACCCGCTCTATTCCAAATCCAAATGCCCATCCTGAGCTTGCCGAAGGATCAATTCCACCTTCCCGCAGGACATTGGGGTGAACCATCCCAGTTCCTCCTAACTCTAACCAGCCGGATTTACATACTTTACAACGATTGGCTTTAATAATCCCTGTGCCACCGCAATTGTTACATGAAATATCAACCTCAAATGAAGGTTCGGTAAATTGAAAATGATGAGGTCGAAGCCGGGTTTTTGTTCCAACACCAAAATATTTTTCCGCAAAATAATCAAGAGTTCCTTTAAGATTGACGATGCTAATATCTTTATCAACACATAAGCCTTCAAATTGATGAAACATCGGGGTGTGGGTGGCGTCCCAGTTTGGCCGATAGCATTTGGAAATATTGATCATTCTTATTGGTGGTTTTCCGACTCTTTTCATCTCCCGATTTTGACCATTTGAAGTGTGAGGAGTTAAGACCATTTTTCCTAATTTTGGATGAGCGGGCGTGTCAATGAAGGACGTTTCAACGTCATCCCGTGCCGGGTGATTAACGGGCATATTTAGCGATTCAAAAGCGCCATATTCCCAGTCGACTTCGGGATATGAAACGCGGATAAACCCAATTTTTTCAAATACTTTGGTAATTTCTTCAATTGCAAACGAAACTATATGCAAACTACCTTTTGGATAGGTTTTCCCAGGTAAAGTTTTATCAAAAAAAACCCCAGATTTTTTATTTTGCAATTCTTTTTTCCTTGTTTCGATGTATCGATACATCGAAGCTTTTAGTTTATTGACTCTTTGCCCGTAGGTTTTTTTTTGTTCATCAGGGATATTTTTGATTGCAGAAAGCAATTTATTTATTTCACCATTCCGGCCTAAATATTTAATCTCCAATTTACTTAAAACATCAAGACTAACTGATCGTTTAATCTCTTTTTCTGCTAGTTTTGTTATTTGTCCAACATCAACCATAAGAAGAATTATAGATTATGAAGAATTAAATGACAATCTTATTTCACCTTTTCTACGATTTTTTTGAAGACGGATGGATGTTCTACAGCCAGTTGGGAGAGGATTTTTCTATCAAGCTCAATCTTATTAATTTTAAGTTTATTGATAAAAATACTATATTTCATACCTAATTCTCTCAAGGCCGCGTTCATTCTCATGATCCACAATTGACGGAAATCTCTTTTTTTGTGTTTGCGCCCGGCAAAAGCATACTCTCCGGCATGAAGGACGGCTTCTTTGGCCTTTTTAAATTGCTTGTGCCTGGTCATCCAAAAACCTTTGGCCATCTTCAAGACCTTTTTATGTTTTGCTCGAGTTCTGACTCCACCTTTTATACGTACCATAGTTATTTAGAAATTAGTTGTTAGTGATTCGAAATTAGTAATTGAAAAACGAAACTAAAAACTTGAATTTCAAATTTCTATTCTCTAATTTCTATTACTATTCACTATTTTCGAACAACTATTTTCTACTTCTTGCCTAACATCATTAATACTTTTCTTTTCATTCTCCCGACCACTTCTAACGTTTTCTTTTTGCGTCTCAACCAGCTTTTATTTTTTTTACCCCTTAAATGTCGAAAACCTTGTCCCCGATTCAAGACTTTACCCTTAGGACTAACTTTAAATCTTTTTGCGGCAGACTTTCTTGTTTTTGGTTTATTTTTTGCCATATTTAAATTAAAATTCTAATACCGACGATAGATGATTGAATATAGAGAATAGTATTAGAAAATAGAGGCTTGAAGGTAGATTATTGTTTCTATCTTCTATCATCTAACTTCAACAACTATCATCTATTATCTATCATCTACCGTCTGTATTCACTTTTTTTTCGCTACAACTGCCCTCACAATCTTTCCCTCTAATTTTGGCGGTTTGGAAATATTAACCTCGCCTAAACTAACAATAAATTTGTTAACTAAAGCAAAGGCCATATCCCTTTTAGCGTTTTCTCTCCCTCGGAGTAATAAATTTATTCTTACCTGGTGTCCTTCAGACAAGAATTCTTTCGATCGTCTTTCCATCCTCTCCAAATCTGCTTGCCCTATAAACAATCCTAAATTAATATCTTTGACGACTCCTTTTTTTACTCCTTTTCTGGCATCTTTTTCTTTTTTTTCTTCCTGATACAAAAACTTTTTGAAATCAATTATTTTTGCTACTGGTGGTACCGCCTTTGGTGCTATCAACACCAAATCCCCACCTAATTCTTGGGCCTTATTAAGAGCCTCTTGCTTACTCATCACTGCTATCTGTTCACCTTTTTCATCAAGCACCCTTAATTCAGGAGCCTCGATTCTGAAGTTTATAAAATAAAACTTTCTTGGTGTAAACCTTCTTTTATGAAAAATTCTCAATTTGAGATTTTATTTGATCTATAAACTTTTTAACTTCCATCATTCCAAGATCCTTTCCTTCTCTCGTTCTTATTGTTATAAATAATTCTTCTTCTTTTTGATCCTTGATTTTTGATCTTTGAACTTCCTTCTCTCCAATTATAATCATAAAAGGTACTTTTTGCAAGGTTGATTGACGGATCTTTCCCCCAAGTGATTTGTTGTCAGCATTTAATTCAACTCGAATGTTATTTTTTTCGAGCTCATCTTTCACTTTTTGAGCCGGTTCCAAGAATTTTTCTGAAATTGGTAGGATGGCCACTTGAACTGGTGAAAGCCATAAAGGAAATGCTCCGGCATAATGTTCGACCAAAATTGCAAAGAAACGTTCAAGAGATCCGGCTATCGCCCGATGTATA
>Ga0210057_1004402_pt1 | contig 18782 bp, 20 predicted proteins | sample CryGeyCG2114_010_2_FD_183968 | JGI IMG/M metagenome (GOLD analysis project Ga0210057, IMG submission 183968) | Groundwater microbial communities from aquifer - Crystal Geyser CG10_big_fil_rev_8/21/14_0.10 (SPAdes) (version 2) | ecosystem: Environmental > Aquatic > Deep subsurface > Groundwater ...
GGATTAATTTTAATTGTAGAACCTGATGTAAAGGTAACTACTTCTCCTCCAAGCTGTTGTGCGATTTTTTCATATTCTCCCTCTGGGTCAATTATTATAACTTCTGTTCCAAACATAAACTGCCTCATGGTTTCAAGCTTAATAAGATAACTTTTTCCTCCGCCTGATTTTCCCAAAACAACCTCATTTGCATTTTCCAGACTGTATCTGTCAAAAATTATCAAAGAGTCGTTTTGCTGATTAACTCCGTAAAGAACTCCGATATCCTGCGTAAGCATAGCGGACGTAAACGGAAAAGTAGACGCAAGAGATGTTGTATCCATATTTCTTGGAAGGAAGAGCTGGTCCCGGGCTATTGGAATGGTTGACTTAAAGCCCTCCTCCATTTGTAAAGTTGCGGTTTTGGGCGCCAAAAGCATAGAGCTTAGCGTTGAAGTAAGCTGTTTTGAAGAAAGTTTTAGCTCATTGGTATCTTCAGAGACCAAAGTTACATATAAACTAAACTGAAAAAATCTCTCTACTCCTTTCGCAAGTTCTTCCTGAACAGAAAGAGCGTCTTCAAGCTGTGCCTTAACTCTTGGGTCAACTACAAGCCCTTCTTCTATATCTGAGGCGATTGTTGCCTCCATTTCTGCAATTTTTCTTCTTAAATCCGATAACACATCGGGAGCAGATGTTGGGTAGATAAACATGGAAATATCCATTGAGTGTCCAAAATCGATTAATGGCTCAAGCCAGTTTGCAGAAACAAATCTTGGGTAACCCGCTATAAAAAAGGTTTTATAAAATTTCTCCCCAACTCTTATGTGGTTAAAATCAACTTCGGCAGAGGCTGGTGCAATTATGTCGGCCATAGAACTCATGCCCCGGTGGAGAATTCTGGCCTGTTTTTTATAATCTTCTTTAGGCTCATAATTTACAGCTCCGGTGGTAATTACAGAGGGAGGCTGTGTCTTTTTTTTACCAAACATTATTTTGCGGCCTCCTTTCCCTGAACAATCGGCGGGTGAGTGTTAAGATTATGCAATGCGTCAAGCTCTCCATCGTTGAATATGTCATAAAAAAGCCTTATTATTTTTTCTCTTTCAAGACGCTGAGCCTTAAGGCCGGTTCTTTGCAGCTGGTTTAGGATATTTCCAGCCTTAGAATAAAGGGAGGCTTTTGCCTCCTCAAAAAAAATATCCGTCTGACTTTTTCCTGTAGTCTGCGCTATCCCAACAGCTCCTTTTTCCAAAGACGAATATGGAATGACTATATAAAACTTTTTTTCTAAAATCGTATTTACTTTAACCAGATTTGCCACAAAATCCTTATAAAGCCTTATATTTTTGGCAAGCAACGGGTTTCCGGTTTTGTTTGCCTCAAATCCAAGCGAATTTACATAAGAGGAAATGTCAATTTTTTTGCTTCTTATAAGTATCTGAATATAAAAAGACAAAGAATTTAAAAGATTTGAATAAGCAAATATTTTAGCGTCCTGTTCCTCCGCCGACAAAAGCTCGAAATTCGTTGCTAATACCTCAATTATTACGCAGGCATTTCCGCCCGAAAGTATTACAACGTCTTCAATTACGTCTGTTACTTCTATAAACCTTTGCGTCGAATTAGTTCTAAGTCCGGATTTTTTCAAAATCTAGTTATTAGCGTATAGGGATTAGCGTATAGATAATTATGCTAATTTTGTATAGCTACAACTCCTTTCTTTTCTTTATAAACTAAAACGTAAAGCATTTTAATAACTTCTGTAAGTAATGCTTCAGCTTTATGCAGGTCATTTTCATCAGCAAACTGAAGTTCTTTTGCAATAATTAGTTGAGTCTCCAATTCTAGAGCAGAGCCATAAGCAATAGCGTAGAATTGAATGTATTCTTTGTGAGATCTTCGGCCATATCCCTCGGCTATGTTCGATGGAATTGAGATAGCAGCACGCCTCATCTGCGATATCAAGCCGTAAATTTCAGACCTCGGAAATTTATCTGTTAAAACAAAAATCTCCTTAACAAGTTTAATTGATTTTTGCCACACGATTAATTCTTTATAGGAATATATTTTCATAAACTATTCACTAAATGCTATCCGCTATTCACTAATTGAAAAGGCTTTTCCTTAGCTCCTCTCTTTCATCTGTTGATATTACTTCAATCGGCATAATAATCTTTCCTTCCGCTTTAAATGTTATGGAATCAAATTTGTTTACCCCGCTTTGGTCTTCAAACTCTATAGTATAAACCCCGTTATTAAGAGCAGTGGCTGATGCAAAACGCCCCAAAGCATTTGTTTTAAAGGCTCTTACCGCATTTCCCTGTTCGTCTTTTACCTCTACCAATATATTTGAAAGCGGATTTCCTCTTGAGTCTTTTACTATTCCTGTTATGACATTGGGAAATTCAGGCACAGCCGGAAGACCGACGCTTTTTATCATAGTCTGCGGAATGCTCCTTACGTTTTTAGTTTCAGCGGGAGTTTCTTTAGCAACAGACGCTGTAAATACCGGCGCTTTGCCTTGCATAGCTTTCTGAAGTTCCACAAGACGCTCTTCAAGCTGCTGTTTTTGAGAAAGCATATCGCCCAACTGTTTCTGGAGCTCTAATACTTTCTGGTGTGACTCAAGGTATGGCTTTGGATCTGCATTTAATTCTTTTGCCTCCTGCTCTTTTGCTTTTACCAACTCTTTTTCTAAAAGCTCAGCTGTTTTTTTCAAATCTCCCATGCTTGCTGCGTTTTCACCCTGTTTAATTATTTTAGGAGGATGGAGGGGGTCAATAGGTTTTTGGCTTAGGGGATTTTTATCCGCAAACATGTGCGAAGGAGGCGGGACGGGCGTTGTGCCCGGTTTTGGCATTAGAGAATAAAAATTTAGGTTTTGGAAAAAAGTTTCTTCTTTCTGATCAAGTCTGTTTTTCCCTTTGGGAAGTTTTTTTATAAAATCTTTAAATTGTCCCTGATACAAAGCGTTTAACGTGGCTGCGTTTTGTGTGTTTGCCGTAACCGCCGGTTCTCCGCCAATTTTTTGATATATATACTGAGTGGGGCTCAAAACAGCCTTAAAAAAATTGCCTATCATTATATCCATTTGCCTTCCCTCTATGGGTACAAAGGCCAAGCCGGCTCCTATTGCAGCAAACGGCAGCGCAAATGTAATTTTAAAAACAAGAGGGAAGGGAAGCACCGTAAATAAAAGCCAGGCTATTACAACACCAGTTGCAACGTAGGCAAACTGCTTTACAGTCATCTCGCCTATTAACTTAAACTGAAAACCTGTAATGTCCTGCGGTATAGGATGATTATCCATAAGCTAGATACTAGTAACTAGATATTAGATACTAGTTTTAAATTGCCTTAATTTTCCTGTCATTACGTTTAACATTTTGCAAACTTCTAATAAAAGGCCTTCGGATTTTTCAAAATAAACCTCTTTTGCCAGCCTTAGTTGTTTTGCAATAATTAGTTGAGTTTCTAATTCCAGCGCTGAACCATAGGCGATTGAATGAAATTGAGATGATTCAGCCAGAGATCTTCTGCCATACCCCTCTGCAATATTAGAGGGAATCGAAACGACTGCGCGTCTCATTTGTGAAGTTATTCCATAAACTTCGGATTTTGGAAACAGAGCTGTTAATATAAAAACTTCTTTTACAAGCTCAATTGCTCTTTGCCAGACTATTAACTCTTTATACGATTTAATCGATCCCATATAGTAATTTTTTACTAGTAACTAGTTTCTAGTATCTAATAACTTGTTCTTAGCTACTAGTAACTAGTCTCTAATACCTAGTATCTAAATGGTATAACGTGAAAAATTCCCTTTCAAGGGTGTCAAAGTATGTCAAACTAAAATTAAAGTGTGTCTAATTTGTGTGAAAACAATTTCAGAAAAATCGGAGTATCGGCTTAATCGATGTGTCAGACAGCGGAAAATTTGGATAATTCGGTTATTTCTTGTTGTAGTCAATCCAATTATTTCTTAATTTATTTATCTGTTTAGATATTATTTTATATTCATCGATAACCTTTTGACAAAGAGCTTTATCGATATATTGAGCATGAGCCGCAAGAATCTCAATCACTCTTGCGTGGGTAATAACCTCATCACTTGAGCCCATCGCGATTTCTAAGAATCTTTTCCATTCTTTTACAAACCTTCTTTTGGCAAATCCTTCAGCAAGATGTGCTGGAATTCCCTCTGCCGCTGAAGTCAATTGCACTCGAAGCTTAAAGTGGGAATTTGGAATTTGTTTTTCGAGATTATAAACCAGCTTCAGTGCCTTAACAGCACGATTATAAACATCGGGGTCGGTGACGTCATATATCATTATTTTAGTATAACATTCTCTTCGGACTTTTCAGATATATCTATTATCTGATTTTAGCTGAAACACTGATTTTTTCTGATTTTTCAGGGGTTTAGTTGCAGTTTGTAAATCCAAAAAGGTTTATACAATCAGATTCAAGCCCCGTTATTTGACCTATTGTCCTTACAATAAAAAACGAAAGAAGGATTAGAATAAGACCGGCTATAGCATAGGTTGCAGTTTTTTTTGCTCCTTCTACATTTTTAGGGTCGCCGCCGGATGATATAAATTTATATCCGGAAAAAATTAATAAAAAGAAAGCAACAACGCCTGCAAAGACTAATGCCCAATTAATAAGGTTTGTAACTAAAGGAGGAATGCATGTTAATAAAGGAATACCATTTAGGCTACATGCGCTCCACTGTGCATCTGTCATAAAAATACAATATCAAAGAAAAAGATTTACTTCAAGAGGTAGTGTTAGTCGGCGCCAACTACGGGGAATACAATAGGGTCGGGACCTAATAATGGAATTCCAAAGAAGCTTAGTACGAGATTTAATACGAAATAGGCCAAAAATATTATGACTAATCCAACAATTGCAGCAACAATGTGTTCTCTTGCCGACTGTACAGCTGCTTTATCTCCGCCTGATGTTAACCATTTAAATCCTCCCCAGACCAAATACAAAAGAGCAACTATTATGGCGATAATAAAAATTGTTGTAATTAGAGGACCAACTACATTATTAAAACCAAGCTTACAAATTCCTGCAAAGTCACCTACCGGACAGGCAGAAACTGATGCAGCAAATGCAGGAAAAGCAAGGGATAAATATGCTGCTGCTGTTGAGGTAAGGGCAAGTAACTTTTTCATGTATTAATTAATAATAGACAGGTTTTTTTTCGTTTGTCAAGTATCAATTTATTTTTAAATGGTTGGTAATGTAAAGGTTCCGCCGATTCCTTTGCCAAAGAAGAAGTTCATTAAAATATTCATAATAACATAAGATACAAGTATTAAAACAAGTCCGACAATAGCAGCAATTATATGTTCTCTTGCTGCCTGAACTGCAGCCTTGTCTCCTCCTGATGTAAGCCATTTAAAACCCCCCAATATTAAATACAAAAGCGCAGCTATAATCGCCAATAAGAAAATTGTTGAAATTAATGCTGGTAATAATTTTTGAAAATCAAGATTGCAAAGGGCATTAAAACCTGCTCCACCGCCGAGTGAAGGACAAAGACCAAAGCTAGGTGAAGCAGCTGCAAAAATTGGATGAGCAGAACTTAAATAAACAGAGAAAGAAAGAATAAATGCAGTGAGTTTTTTCACTTTAAACAAATCCTAAACTTTTCTTCTCTATTTGTCAATATCTAAATAAATGTTACGCGAAAAAAATTACTTAGGAGATTTATTATCATAAAAGCAAGAAAAATTAAAATCAAACCAATAATTGCGTAAATAATTCTTTGCTTGACCTGAGTAATTTTTTGTTTATCTCCGGCAGATGTCATCCACTGCCAGCCCGAATAAACCAGCATAAAAAGCGCAAAAATAATTGCAAATATAAATAAAATAACAGCAGCGTTCTGCACTATTTTTTCAAGCGTTTCAATTCCTCCGGTTGGCATTCCGCCGACAGGCCTGATAATTATATCTCCGCCCGGTCCGGGAATTGTTAAAGAAAGATATTTCATGATTGTTTTAGCGTATAGGGTATAGGGCGTAGTCCGTAGCGTTTAGCTGATAGTTTAGCTATTAATACATTAAACATTCTCATAACTTCATCTAATAACTCATCTACTCTGTTATATCTTAAGGACTTTAACTGGGGAATTCTTTTGCAGATTTCAATCTGCGTTTCTAGTTCTGCTCCGGACCCGTAACCAATCGATAGAAACTGGATATATTCCGGCAAGTGACTCCGCCTATATCCCTCGGCTATATTAGAAGGGATTGAAACTGCGGCTCTTTGCATTTGAGAAACAAGACCATAAGACTCACTCTTAGGAAACTGTTTGGTAAGATTATAGACTTCAACAACGAGCTCCATTGATTTTTGCCAAATTGTTAAATCTTTATATGAGTTCGTTTTCATTTATGTATTATATTCTACTCCCTACACCCTACTCGCTACCGACTAGAATATTCCCAAGAAGCTATTTCCTATTACCTGCAGTATTACTAAAGAAAATATTACAAACAAAAGTCCTACAATAGCAGCAGTTAGCTGTTCTCTGGCGTTTTGTACTTGTTCGGGATTACCTCTTGACACCATAAGCCTGTATCCGGAAATTATTATTAAAATTACAGCAATTCCTCCTGAGATAGAGAGGATAAACCCAAGTAAAAATCTCGTGAAAGATTCTATTGTAGTTCCTATTCTTCCAAAGGGTGTATCTACTCCTAAACACCCTTCTTGCCTTGGATCTTCTGGATCAGAACATGGGGTTCCCAGGGGTACAGGCTCTTCTCCCTCGTTAGATCCTATTATTCCATTTGTCGTTGGATCTAGGCCAACTCGATAGTCTACAGTGCAAGCTCGTACTTCGCCACTGTCGCCAAAAATCCCCCCGCAGCTTTGATTAATATATAATCTATACCTCCCGCTGTTAAATGCATTGTCAGTGCTTATGCCATTTTTTAACTCTTCTTGTCTATAGCACTTACTCCAAATAGGATTACCATCTAAGGGTCTGTTTTCAGCGTCAAGCTCCCGAATAAATAAATGATGATCTCTTGCAAGATCCTCTGTTTTAAAGGTAATATCTTTTAGTCCAAGCGTTTCCTGAGGGGTAAAACTATATTGTCTTATTGAAGGATAAGTGACAAAATTTTCCTCATTAGGCAGGGGTTTACAAATATATTCTCCACCAGGCTCTCCAGGGTCTCCCCCTGAATCACCAATTGTAAATTCGTGAGTTTCTTTGCACACGGGATCAGATATGTTTACAAATCCAGAATCGTTCGAGTAATCAACTCTTATTTTTAGTTTTCCATCGGGTATTGTAAAATTTAGAGAAGGATCAGAAGGACTCGTGACAGAATCCTTGGGAGTATTAAGTTTAAAGACAAGCCTATTAGTTCTTACTCTTATTTGATTTTCATATGAAAAAGGTCGACGAGAATCATCTTCAGTAAGAGTATCATGTAGAGCCCAGTAGGTATTATTATTATTATGTTCAACAAGTATGCGTATATGCTTATCGCTGCCTAAAGCAACATCGCCGCCATGATTTATTTCAAACACTACAGAATCTGTGCTTGCCCCCGACGGTATTGGTGTAGGCCGAGATGTATATGTACAATCTGCAGGGGCGGCATAAATATTATTTATGAATGAAAAATGTAAAATAATTGCTAATAAACTTATAAAAAAAAATATCTTCCTCATCCCGTTAGAAAACCTCCCTTCCAATGCTGACCATTGAGATTTTAGTTTGCTGATTTAAAAACATTTTTCTAACCGGACTCATAATTTTATTCAGCACCTGATTTCAAAAAACAGGTGCTGGATTTATCGTAGAACAAAGTTTAGGTAAAATGCAAGTTTTGTTTAAAGACGATAGAAGATAAACATTAGACAGTAGATAATTGATATATTAATCTAGCTTCAATTTTCAATCAAGCATCAATTATTTATTTTCAAACATTTAGTTAAAAAAGGTGTATAATGAAGATATGAAAACAATGTTACCTTTAACTATTAAGATTATCATTGACAAGCGCTCCAAAGATGCGCCATATGTAGCGTATAATCCCGAACTGGATGTGGCATCCTGTGGCCCAACAGAAGAAAAATCCCGCAAGAATTTAAAAGAAGCGGTTAGGATTGTTATGGACGAATTGCAAAAGAAAGGAAAATTGGAAGAGACACTGGAAGAGCTAGGATTTCAGAAAGATAAAAATGGCTGGATACCGCCAAGCGTTAGCTTTGAACCTTTTTATTTTCCATCGCTATAAAGTTTTCAATGCCTAGGATTACACCAATCCATTATAGAAAGCTCGCTAAAGTTTTTGAGAAAAAAGGCTTCGTCCACCTCAGAACTGAAGGTGATCATCTTATTTATGATAAAGCGGGGATTGCAAGGCCGGTTGTGATTCCAAGATACAAAGAAGTTCCTGAGTTTATTATTTTGAACAATTTAAAAACTGCTGGTATTACGCGGAATGAATATTTCCAACTTTTAAGAAAAATTTAACCACTTTTATATGAAATGCTATAAAGAGCAGTTCGCAAGACTCTCTTAGTGATTAGCTACTAGCAACTAGTCTTTAGTTATTTGAAACTTGTATAATAAGATTATGGAAGTTGAACATTTCGAAGCGCTTTATCCGGAAAACACCCGTTTTGATGAAATTGAAAAAATTCTTATCTTTATAAAAGAGGGCAATTCCTGTCAGGTTGTTTCTGTCCCGGGTGTTGGCCGTTCCAATCTTTTAGGGCTTTTGGCCTACAACAAAAAAGTAAGAATAAAACATTTAGGCGAAGGACAAGAAAATTTTCATTTTGTTTACCTTAATTTCTCCGAAATCAGGAAAAAACCCTTAGTTGAAGCTACTAAATTTATATTTTTAAATCTGGTTGACTCTTTACGGGAAAGAAAAATGAACAAACTATATGAGAAGGCAAATAAGCTGTTTAAGGAAAGTCTGGGAGTAAAGGATGAGCTGGTTATTTTTTCCGGACTTAAAAAAACAGTTGATTTTTTGGCTTTGGAAAACAGCCTAACAATTGTCTTTTTATTTGATAGATTTGAAGATTTTATTTCTGTTGTCGATAGCGAATTTTTTGCAAACTTAAGAATTTTAAGAAACAGGGCCAAATACAAATTTTCTGTTGTATTTTCTCTAAACAGACCCTTGGAAGAAACGCTAGAGCCGACATTGTTTTCCGATTTTTATGAATTTGTCGCAGGGAAAATTGTCTACCTTCCCATTTATGATGAGGCTGGTGTTAATTTTAGAATTTCATATCTTGAAAAAATAACGGGTAAAAAAATAGATAAAAAACTTTTAAACGAAGTTTTTGAGCTAACAGGCGGACACAGTAATTTAATGAGGTTATGTAGCGAAAGCCTGTTTTCTTCAGTCCAAAAATTTGAAAACAAACTTGTACTTAGGCGTTATCTTTTAGAACAAAAGCCTGTAAGAAGCGCTCTTTTTGGAATTTGGAATTTTCTTACTCCTTTTGAACAAACCTTGTTAGCTACCAGCAGCTTGTCTCGACCACAGGCGGATCAGCAACTGGCAACTAGTTTTCAGGATATAGCTTTTTTGGAAAACGTCGGGCTTATAAAAGAAAATCTTTTAACAATTTCTCTTTTTAGCGATTACTTAAAAGAAAAATCCCAAAATTTAGAGGCAAACGAGCAGATATCCATAAATGAGACTGGGGAAATAGTAAAGGGAAGTTTAGTATTATCTGACAAACTTACATCTTTGGAATTTAAACTCTTAAAATTTATGCTTTCAAGTAAAGACAGAGTTTTGGGAAAAGAGGAAATAATAAATGCAGTCTGGGGAGAACAAAAAACAACACTTGGTGTAACTGACCAGGCACTAGACCAGCTAATTTTTAGACTCAGGAAAAAAATTGAAGAAAACCCTAATACCCCGACCTATATACAAACAGTAAAAGGAAGAGGATTTAGGTTTATTTCATAAACCAATTCCTAATTTTTAATTACTAATTTCTAAATAAACCATAGATTAACAAATGCTTATTTCTTATTAGCAGACTTAACTATTGCGTTGAATATGAGGTTTAGCTCTTTTGCTTCTTGCCATAGAATTCTTGCAGCTTCTTTTAATTCTGGAACTGCAATAGCAATCATTCTTAGCCAATGCTTCGATTCTCTTGCTTCTTTTTTACAAATTCCAATTTTGTGTTTAAAATCCTGTTTACTTTCGGCATCATCAGCCTCAGAGTAATTCGCTCCCACACTTGTCCCCGATTTAGTTAATTGAGTTATTAAAGGATCAGTTATTGGACCACGCGGGATTTTTTTACAAAATTTAATAATATCTTCCCCAAATTTTGCTGTCCTCTCTTCTAAGTCATACTTAGGTCTTTTGATTATTGGGATTTGATTAGTCATTAGGAATTAGATATTAGTAATTGTCTATAAAAACATTGTAAAGATTTTATAAGGCGGATATCAAGCACTTCGGCTTCGCTCACTATAAACTACCCTCATGAAAGAGCGAGGAATTGGTTCTCAAAACAGCCAACCTGAATTGATCCCGATTCAATCGGGATTGACACAAGAAGCCCTAAATCCTACACTTGGAGAAGGAGATATATTTATGGCTCAAGAGGGAGTTGAAGTTCCGCAATCACCACAAGGAGAAGTTTCAGGAGGACCTAGAACAGTCGAAGATACAGTGAGTCATCTTGCCAGAGCAAGAGTAAAAAGAGAATTGGATCAGGCTCCATTGCCTATTGGGGAATTTCCTCCGGGATTTGGGAAATGGCCTACAGAATTGCAAGGAGCATACAAAGGCGAACAAAGGGAGCGAGCTGCTAAGCAGGTTCTTACACAACAGTTAGTTGTAAGAGAAGACCCGCATGCGATATCGCCTTCACAACAGGAAGCTTTGGATAACGTGCGTGCAATTTTACCGGAAAATCCGGAAGCTTTTGCAGAATCATATGTTCGCGCAATAGATACTTTATCCCAAAAAAGAGCTGAGCCGATTGTTCATGGAGAGGCAATACGTTTAGTAGAACAGGTTTTGGGTAGTGCGGACATTCCCGAAGAATCAAGAAAACGTTTTAGGAAACGCGCAGAAAAAGCATTATCCCAAACTCCTCCCGAAACAACAAGAAGCCTCAGGAGAATTATTAAAGACGTTGGAAAAGAACCTCAAAGGCTTGAAAAACAGTCAGAAAGAAGGACTGCAAGACAAACCACTCAAGAACCAGCTCCTAAACCTGCTCAGGCAGAAGAGCCGGTTGTTTCCACCCAAGTAGTAGAACCAACTGTTGTTGAAGTACCGCCGTCAGGTCCGCCTCCTAGGTTGCCACCCGCTCCTCCTGCAGGCCCAAGCCCGGAAGGAGAAGGTGAAAGACCAGAGGAAGTTTCACCAGCTCCTCTTGCTGGTCCTGAAAAAAGAAATTGGTTAGACTCGGATATTAGAGCGATGGGTGATCAAATGCGGAAAGTAATAGGGGAGTTTATACCAGATCCATCCTTAGCATCGGAAGTTAGTGGGGCACATTATGGAGGAAATTTTAGTTTTGAGGAAATGCAAGAGGAGATTGCAAAACGCAGAAGAGTTATTGCTCAAACCTCCGAAGAAGATGGGGAAAGATTAATTTCCGTACCGCAGTCATTGGAAGACATAGCTGAGCTTGTTATGAAACGATCTGATCCAAAATGGAGCAGGGGTCATGAAAGAGCATTGATAAACGAAGACGGTAAGGTAAATACAGCTCATTTTTTAGACTGGGCAAGAAATAATATGTTTAGAGTTCATAACTTTAATCCAACTTCTGGGGTAAATTTTTTTACCGACCAAGGAATGGGTGTTAAAACAGATATCTATGGAAGCGTAATAAGTTTCTACGAAATTGTTTTTACAGAAAGTTATTGGCTGGATAAGGAAACAGTAAATATAAATAATCAAAAAGTAATCAGGCCAGCTGTGAACGAAGACTATAAAAAATTAAAAGACCAACTAATTACAGAGGTATTTCTTTTCATGCTTATGAGAAATGCCCATATTGATTATTACTTCAGTAGGGCAGATGGAAAAGCAATGATTGAGAAAGTAAACGGAATTTTCCAGACAAATCCTTTAACAAGGTCAAATTTTTTTGAATTTATACTTTCACAGCCCTCTTTAACTAAACTTTCGATTAAAGATTTAGAAGCAGGCAAAGGTAAAGAAATGGAGGCAAAACTAGATGGTAATTTTTATATGGGAGAAGCTGTAAGACGGGCGCTTGCTTCCTATATAAGTATTTATGATTATGGGCAATTAGCTGAAATTTTAGGGAAGGATGCAATTTTGTTTAAACGAGATTATCAGGAATCAAAAGCACAGGAGGGGGAGCTTATAGTAGAAAATGGTGTTCCTAAATTAAAACCAATTAGCGCTGATGTAAGCCCTATTAAAGCTAAGGATAGAGAAAAAGAGTGGTTTTATACAGCCGAAGACGTTAAGCGACTTGCACAATCAGGAATAACAGTAGTAGAAGGACACCTTAAGAAGTACGTGTTGAATCGTTATAATAAGCCAGTAAAAGCCGATATTTCAAAAACAAATTTATATACGTACGTAAAGATTAAAGGAGAAAGTGTTGCAGTTGAATTAGACCCTCAAGACGGTAAGCCTTTAGAAGATTATATGGAGTATATAAATGTGTTTACTGGACCCGGACCAATGCCTGATCAGAGGAAGGTTGTAGAAATTAGGGAAAGAATAATACAGTCGATTATGGATAAATGTGGTATTCCCTATAGGGAAGCTCAGCTTGCAGAAGCATGGGCTTTTTCTATGACGCATTTTACAGGAGTTGCTGCAAGAAATGATACTCATTCTATAGCTTTTGATTTTTGGACAAGGCTCCAAAACCTTAGGGGTTACAGATTAAGACAAAAAGCAGAAAAAAGAGGAGCAAACTATGGACTTAAACACAATATGGATGGTTTTAAAAGAATTGGCTTTAATTTTTTTGAAGGAGCAAGAGATATTAGGTTAAGAAGCATACAGGAAATTATTTTGGGAGGAACAGGTGGGGAAATAGGAATAGATAAGACTCCTGTAAAAAATGTTGTTGATTACGAAAGAGATGAAAACGGTTTGATTAAATTTTTTGATCAAAACGGAAACGAAATAAGCGGCCTTACTGCAACTAATTACGAGCTTTATGAAGAAGCCAATAGAATTATTTCAGCAGACGGGAAAGAAAAAGACGTAAAAGAAACAAAAGTAAGATATTTAGACGGAAGTGGAAATGTAGTTGAAGTAGGACAAAATCATGCAAAAACAAAAATTACCAAGGTTGATAAGCCCATAGAATTTAACACAGATTTACAGCGACAGTTTATTCCTAATCACCTTCAAACAGGAGCGGAAATTTACGGCTTTATTATGGAGCAAATTGAAACGAATTTTGCTGATTGCGTTACAGGTTATGATAACAGAGGTAATCCGATATTAGATCATGAAAAGCTAAATAAGCTTAAAAAAGGAATAGTTCATGATTTAAGATATATGATTAGCACATGGTCTGAAATAAACTTTACAGAAAAACAATTAGACTGGGAAAGAATAGAAGTTAGAGATGATAATAGAAGGTTGATTGCGAAGAAGAAAGATGAAGACGATGAAACGCAATATTTAGACGAAGATTGGTATATTCTAGATAGTAAAGGAAACCGTACTAAGGAAAGGGACGAACCCGAACTGGTATTGCAGTCCCGACCAATGACAAGACTTGAGTCGATGTTTGGAGTAGGAGCATTAAAACATATACAGTTTGAAATAGGAAAAAGAAAACTTACATATTCTAAAAAAGATGAGAAAAAAGATAAAGATGAAGGTAAAAATTCAAGGAATGTTATTGTTGTTGATGGATGGAATAGTGGTAAACACGAAACTGTTGAAGTTGATCTTTCTCATGCGGACTCTGATGAATTTAAAATAGCTGTTTGGAAAGGTGCATTAGAATATTTATTGGCTTCGGAAGTTACGGCTCACAGAAGCTGGGATAGTAATTTAGCGCACTGGAGTAATTCAGAAGTAAAAAGATATTACGATGCTATTGTAGATGGGGAAGTTTTGACTTCGGATGAGACCGGAAGTATACGAAAAGAAACTAAAACAGAAACCTCAAGACTTCTTGCTCAAGATATGACATTTGCAACAACAGCTGGTGGTGGAGCGGGGATTTTGAAAAGCCTTAGACAGTTTTTTGCTTCTGCAATTTCGGGAAAATAATCAAATCCTTAATTTTTTAAATGATTTTTGTCTTATCCCATAAAAGGCTGATTTTGTGCGTCTTCATTAACTGGATAATTAGGTCGCTGTGCCCCTGCTTGTGGTCCGTTCCCAGCTGGAGGAGGCCCTGCTGGTGGCGTCTGTAGTGGAGGAGTTGGTGGCGGAGTTCCTCCTCCTTGTCCTCCACCCCCACCCCGTCCCCTTGATCTTAAGTTTCCCAAAACCCCGGTAACTCGATTGTTAAATACCCTACTATTTCTTACTGCCTGTATTGGTCTTGTTTCTCCAGCTCTTCTTAGGGCACCTCTGCCTATATCTGCTGCTGGACCATATGTTTGTCCTGATCTTGGATCTCTATAATACATTCTGCTCCAAATAGCTCCGCCTACTCCTCCTACAAACGCCTGTCCAGCTCCGAGAGACTGGCCAATTGGTCCATAGCTAATCCCAGTTGCTTTAAATGCCTCTTTGGTCATTTTAACAACCGCTGGTGTTGCAAGAATTATACCAAGAGAAATTAAGGAAACTATGGAGCTTGTGCTTGAAGGATTCCCTATTAATGGTGGGATAAAAGAATCAACATCATTAACAGCTTCTGTATATGTAAAATTATCAATTAAGATTTTTCCAAGCAGAAACATTCCAATTACTGCTGGAAAAGCTGCAAGGTTTGCCAAAATATCCCTAAACCACGCGCCAAAGCCTACTTTAGGACCTGCTCCGGGGAAAAGACCGGCGACAATCCAAAAAGGAGCAATTAAAATATCAATTAGTATATTTATATATGCTAATAAAAGCGTAAACCAAAGCCTAATTAGTGCCCATAATAATGCGATAAATATTATAATTAGAGCTAGGATTCCGGCAATAGCAGCAAATAAACCTCCTAAAATCCCACTTACTAAAGTTTGAACAAAATTTCCGATTAAATCAGTAAATCCCGAATTAGGTGCGGCCGGTACTCCTGAGGTAAAGAATATTTCCTTAACAATATTAGCAATTGCTCCAGCACTTCCCCCAATTACTCCTCCTAAGTTTTGCAAAGTTGCACCTGCAAAAGTAAGAGGATTACTATTTAATTTAGCAGTTACACCTCCTGCAGAAATTGCTGGATCCGCAAGAGCGAAAGTATTAATTAAAATATATATAGACACCCACATTAAATCGATAAGGAGTCCTGCTATTGCAAAAGAAAAAGTAACCAATACTAGTCCGACAATAAGTTTTGGTATCTGATTTTGTATGCTCATAACAGTTCTCGGGTCTATTCTTACTCTAAGCATAATTGCAACACCTATTACTACAAAAACAATTACAAATAATATATAGACAAAATTTCTAAAAACTGTCCAGGTCTTTCCTAAAGTACTTATTGAATCAATACCTGTTGCAGCAATAGCGGGTTTTGCAAGCCCAAAATTTTGTGCAAGATAGCGGGTATAGTCGGAAAAATGCGCAGGAGGGGTATAAAGAACTGCAATAAAATGAGTCATTACTCCAATTGCTCCCTGCCCATCCTTTATAGACCCAATTTTTCCGGTTTCAGGGTCAACTCCAAGACATTGAATGCTGCTATTTTGGCTTGCAAGAGTTCCGCCAATCTGACACACCATAGCCTGCATAACTTCTATCATTACATTTTGCGTCCATGTTCCTAGATTTTTTGGAACATCAGAATTTGTGTTTGGAGTTAAATATCCGCTTTGGGACTGCGAGTAGTTATTGGAAACAGATTCTGCATCTGCAGTTTGTGCATTTGCGGATTTAATAGTCGCAAGAAGCAAGAAGCAAGAAGCAAGAAGCAAGAAAACCAGAACTAGACGCTGAAACCTAAACGCTAAACGCTGTATTAGGGCAGAAAATCCCATATTGATACCAGTTTGAATTATTTTTTTCAGGTTGTCAAGGGTGGATGAAATCCACCCGAAGACCCCTTAATAAATGCTCTCTGAGCCGTTCCGCCAGCTGGCGGATGAAAAGGCGAAAAGTAAATTGCGTGGGGTCAAGTTCACCATGTTAAATAAGATTTGAGTCTATTTTTCAAAAACATTTTTCCTAAATAAGTCTTTAGATACTTTTCTCTGTGTGTTGCGTCCTTTTGACTAAGACAAGTCTCAAAATAGATTAATTTTAGTGGCGTTCTCTTTTTAGTCGATTTTACTAAACCTTTTTTATACTCGGGGATTCTTCTTTTTAAATCATCTGAGTAACCTGTGTAAATATCTCCATTAGCTAATCTGAGAAAATAAACGTAGTACATGCGGTGGGACCGGGATTCGAACCCGGGATGATATTACTACCATACACGCTTTCCAAGCGTGCTCCTTAAACCACTCGGACATCCCACCACGTCCAACATTATATCAATTTCTTTGCTTCTTTCCAGACCTTTTTATCCGAAGGGTATGTAAGTCGTTTTTCAACCTTATCTATAGGTAGCCATTCAACGTTTTCCATCTCCCAATCATGTTTACTAATATCCCCTGAGATATATTCGATTAAAAAATAATAAACAGTTTTTTTTATTTTATCTCCCTCCCACTCATACCAATAGACAACTGGTTTTAAAGATTTAACGATTTTTCCTCTTGCTCCTGTTTCCTCTTCAACCTCTCTTTCTGCAGTTTCTTCCTTGCTCTCATTTTCTATATGATCTCCTATTCTTCCTTTTGGAAAAACCCAGCCTTTGTGTCCTGAATGCTGCGCCACAAGAATTAACACCCCCCTTTTTTTATTTTTTATATTTAATTTTTTATATTTATATACTATTCCTCCTGCGGAAAACTCAAATTTCATAAGTTTTTAAAATACTTTTTCAACATTTTGTTTATTGATATTCTTCCATATCCACTCTTAAAATATTTCTCTCGATTTTTGGCGTCTATTTTATTTAAAAATCCTTCATAAAATATGAGTTCATAAGGAATAAAAGATTTTGTTGCTAAACTTTCTCCTTTATTATGCTTTTTGATCCTTTTCTTTAAGTCTGATGTGTAACCAATGTATAAACTTTTATTCCTCAAGCTTTTAAGAATATAAACGTAATAAAACATATGGCGGGACGTAATAATTGCTTTGCAATTAAACGTTCCAGCAGCGTTTAAATTCTAAGAATTTATTACGCTGCGGAGGAGGTGAGATTCGAACTCACGGTAGCTTACGCTACAGCCGTTTTCGAGACGGCCCCGTTACGACCACTTCGGTACTCCTCCTTTGCGTCGCGTCGAACGCGACAGCCACGTTTGACGTGGCGTCCTCGGGGAGAGTCGAACTCCCAACCTCAACGTCCGCAACGTCGCGCTCTATCCATTGAGCTACGAGGACAATCTATGCGTATTTTACTTCATTGAAGATAACCAATCAAATTTATTTTTTCTCAAGAGGGAAGTTTTTAGACAGCCAGTCTGCGGATTTATCCATAAAAGTAGGCTTAACATATTCTCTAAAAGGCAGGTAAGGAAGAAGCGCTTTTTTTATTTTTTCCCGTTCATCTTTAGGAAATGTAAGTATTAACTCTCCCGGTATATAGCTTTCGGTCCTTATATGAATAGTTTCTACTCCTTCTTTTTCTCTAAAATAAAAATCATAAAGTTCCTGCCATAGAAAAAACTTGTCCTCAATCATTATTCCCTCGCTTGAAACTCTGTAGCTGAAATCTTTGGGAGGAACGCTGTTTAAGGCAAATGCTACAAAAACCAATGAAACAACAACAGCCATTAAAAGATATTGGGAGAATAAGAAAAGTATTACTTCAACAAGAAGCATTATTAAAAGAGCTGTCAAGTAAAACTGTTTTGTCCTTTGCTTAAAAGGCCTTCCGGCAGATTTCCATTCTGCGTGCGTAACTACTTCGTTGTGAGGATAGTCTTTATGATGCTTTGTATCTTCAGAAGGCATGATTTAACTTTAGAGTATTAAAAAAAATAAGTCAATCCCGTTTAGAAATATTAAATTTCTAACTTGATCAAGAAAATAGAAGCTAGATTTATGCGGTGTCTGTTTGAAAATATCCGAACGGAACTGGCTGGGCCCGGCCGAAACTTTTGAGTGAAGGCGGGAACCGGAGCGGAAAGGACGATTTCAAGTTTTTCTTTGGCGGCAAATTTTTTGAAATTTGAAAATCATAAAAATATTTGCGGGGAATCATAGTAAAAGTAAAACTCGACAGGATTTGCAAAATGAAACCCGTCTTGATTACTTTAGATTTCCACCCACGGAGTAAAGCGTGGTGAACAACATCTTCAATTATGCGATTTTTTCGGGACCCAAAACACCTTGATCTTGTTGGTCGTAGTTACCTGGTTCTTTTAGTTCCACCAACAACACGTGTGTGTCTGTGTCGCCTACATTTTCGCCTATATGATCCTGCGCTTTCAGCCATGTAACAACTCCCTCCTTGCCATCAACGGTAACAGTTTTCCCATTAGCAGCTATTTGACGCTTAAATGAGGAAAGAAAACACATGACACTGTTTGGGTGATGATGGAGGGTTGTCTTGTCCCCGGGCTTATCTTTATACTCAAGGACACGCACCTT
>Ga0210057_1004404_pt1 | contig 18779 bp, 23 predicted proteins | sample CryGeyCG2114_010_2_FD_183968 | JGI IMG/M metagenome (GOLD analysis project Ga0210057, IMG submission 183968) | Groundwater microbial communities from aquifer - Crystal Geyser CG10_big_fil_rev_8/21/14_0.10 (SPAdes) (version 2) | ecosystem: Environmental > Aquatic > Deep subsurface > Groundwater ...
TTTTAGCAGTAGAAACGGCAGGTATGTACCAAAGATTAGTAAAACACGCATACTGGAAAAAATCAAATTGCATACTAATATCTTTAGGAGGAGTACCAACAAGAGCGTGCAGAAGATTCATACGAAGATTAAGCGATTCACAAAAAATACCAGTATACGCATTCGTAGACGGAGACCCATACGGTTGGTTAAACATTTACAGAACATTAAAAGTTGGAAGCGGAAACGCAGCACACTTAAACGAATACTTCTGCGTACCAAAAGCAAAATTTATAGGAATAACAGCAAAAGACATATTAGATTACAAACTACCAACGCACCCATTAAAAGAAGTAGATATAAAAAGAATAAAAGACGGACTAAAAAATGATCCATTCGTATTACATCACAAAGAATGGCAAAAAGCACTTTCTGATTTAATTGCATTAAAAAAAAGAGCAGAACAGCAAGCATTAGCAGCACACGGATTAAATTATGTAATCAGCAATTATTTACCTGAAAAATTAGAAAATCCAAAAAGTTGGCTACCATAAAAATTGCACTATCAAGACATGTTGCTCAAGATATGCAACTCAAGATATGCTACTTTTGATAAACTGAGATTGATTGTTGATTTTGCGCCTACTGGCGCACATTAATCAAAAGAAAAGGTAACTCATTTTTATTAAGTTAGTAAATTTAGAATTTAAATTTTAACTTTTAATATTAAATTCTAGTTGCGCAGTTGCGCAAAAATAAAATTTTAAAATTTATTTATGCGGACTTTATTAGTTTCCACTTCAATAATATTTAAAAATACAAATAACTCCCTTACACTTATGACAGTAAAATTTATTTGTGTAGAATGCGGATTTAAAAGCGATGCAGTCAAATTTCCAGTTAGGTGTCCTTATTGTGCAAAAACAACAGGACTAAGAGATAATTCTAAAGGCGAAGCACAAAGAGACATAGATGAATTATTAGATAATAAATAAAAAAGTATTGATTTAATTTTTCAGTCTATATTTGGTAATATCTATCGCGTAGCTAAATTTTCCAAAGTTGAAGATTTACCATCATATGTGTTTGAAGGCTTTTCTTCAGTTTTAAATCTTGAAGGAAAATAAAGATGTCCTATTTTATCATTTAAAGTATAACTAATGTGCGTAGTTCCTCCATCTCTTAATCTGCGCACACAACCCACTTTTGTTTCAACTAACTTATTAGGCATACCAACGTGCAATCTAAAATCATCATAACCCCAATCTTCTTTAGGTCTATGAACAATAAAATATTCTCCAAAATCATTTCTCGCAACATATTCTAATCCATCATTATCAGGAACTCCTGAAAAAATAAGTTTGCTTCCATCAACACTTAATTGAACTTCCGAAAGTTTAGAATCTTTAGAGCCACCACTTACGCTAAGATCTATAATTATATTTTTAACCATTTTGATTTTCCTCCACAAAAAACACTTAAAACGTGCTTTTTAGTACAAAAGACACATACAAATATATAAAACTTTTGTTAAAATTTATTCTTACGCAATAGTAACAAAGCCAAAATGTTACGTTAATTCGGTACTATACAATGTTTTGAACTATGAAAAAATTAATCACCACCAAACAATAGTAAAAAACGAAATATTTATATATCAGTTGTATTAAGTATTAGTTTATGAATCTACCACACTTTATTTTGCATGAACCATTTACCGAATCAGGTTGTGATTGGACGGTTGATGTAGGCATTGGATTTACTCACCCATCATATAAATTAACAAGCACAGGGGTTTTGCCTAGTGGAAAAAAATTTCTTATTGGAGATGTAGGTTGGGGGTCTAAGACAGTTATTGCGGAAATAGTTGAAGATATTGGATATGGGTATAAAGGGGGAGAAAGCAATGTTGCGATATTATATAACGATGTTTGGGAGGATAAGCCGGAATCAAGATTTGCGGTACGTATAGATCCTGCAGATATCACTGAAAAAGTTGCGAAAGAAGTTATGGTACAATTAGAAGAACAAGATAGAAATTGGCAGTCAAAATTAGAGAAACTATTACAACACAGACCTTCTACTCGAGATATAATGGCTTCAATGCAAGAAATACAAAGAACAACAAGAAAACCAGAAGGTCGGGTGATAAGAGGATATTGTGGGGAATGGATGCTGTTTTGATAATGTGTGTATTAAAAGATTAAAAACAAAAAATTAGTGTTTTGGAGGAGTTAAAATGGTTAAACAAAAATTAGGATTATCACATGATGATGCAAACCCAACTTATACTGGAATAGAACGCGATTACAAGGGTAATGGTGTTTTTGAAGTAACTGCACAAAGAGATGGTGTGAACGTACATTACACAGCAAGAGTTAACGAATCAAGATTTTCTTTATTCTTTAAAAATTTATTTGGAATAGAGCCAAGATTGGCAGATTTAGAACTTACTTTAATTGGAGAAGAGGAACTAAAGAAGTAATACGAAAAGATAGTGATGAACCTATAGATACTATTGGCGTGGATATTTTTGGAAGTGATGGTGTTTTTGAAGATTCTTACTTTTGTTTGAAAGATGGATGGAGTCTTGCTTTAGATTCTACAACTCCTACTGCAACTGCCGATGAAGAAATATGTGGAGCTGAAAACGCATTATTTTATGAACACGCAGGGCTGAAAATTGATGAGTATAAAAGACGTATAGCAAAGCAATCAATATAAAAAAGCACACCCAAACTAATCACTCAGCGCTTTGTTCACGCCATAAAGCATAATACAAACCTTTTCTTCCGAGCAAAGTAGAGTGTGTGCCTTTTTCAACTATTCTGCCTTTTTCTAAAACATAAATAGTATCTGAATGCGCAATAGTTGATAAACGATGAGCTACCAATATTGTTATAATATCTTTTTTTTGTTTTAGAATTTTTTGAATCGTTTTTGTAATTTCTTTTTCTGTTAAAGAATCTAAACTGCTTGTTGCCTCATCAAAAATTAATAATTGAGGATTTCTCAATAACGCTCTTGCTATTGCAAGTCTTTGTTTTTCTCCTCCGGAAAGTTTTATTCCTCCTTCCCCGATTTTTGTATTCAAACCCTGCCCGCCCCGTTCAACTATATGATAAATACTTGAAAATTTTAAAACGTTCAAACATTCTTCTTCGCTCGCGTCAGGATTTACAAACAACAAGTTTTGTTTGATTGTTCCTGCAAAAAGTTGCGTTTCTTGAGAAACAAAACCTATTTTTTTTCTAAAATCATCATAATCTAAAGTTAAAGAATCAATACCATTAATAACTAATCGTCCCTGTTTTGACTTATACAAGCCCACAAGCAATTTTATCAGAGTAGTTTTTCCGCTTCCTGAAGGTCCCACAAACGCAACAGTTTCACCATTTTTAATCATCAAAGAGATATCATGAACAGAAGGATTATTGCCAGTTTCATAAGTAAATGAAACTTTATCAAAACTAATATTGTTTAGTCTATTTAATTTAACAGGATTCTTTGGTTTTTTTTGCGAAGGAATCTTCAAAATTTCATCCAATTGCTCATTACTAGCTTTTGCTTCTTGATACTGAGCTGCAATCGTTCCTAATTGTGATAAAGGATTAAATAAAAAAAATGAGTAAATAAATAATGTAAACCATTCACCTAAACTAATACTTTGATAAAAAACTAGCAAAAGAATAACAAAAATTATACTGGCACGTAAAGCATTAATAATTGTTCCTTGAACAAAATTTAATTTCCTAATTAGTTTAACTTTTTCCAGCTCTAAATTCAAAATCTCATTATTAACTTCGTTAAGTCTTGAAATTTCTTGACTTTCTAAACCTAAACTTTTAACTAATTCAACATTTCTTAAAGTTTCAGTTGTAGAACCTGCAAGATTTGCTGCCTCACTAACAATACTTTTTTGAGCTTTTTTTATTTTCTTACTTAACAAATAAACAAAACATCCGACAATTGGAATCGCAGCCAAATATGTGAGGCCTACAATATAATGCACGTAAAAAGCATAAAGAATAATGAATAACATGCTAACTAAAGAAACAAACAAAATATTGATAAAACTATCAATGAGGAGTTGAGAATCTGTTCTAGCTTTTTGCAATTTATCTAAAACTTCCCCAGATCTTCTATCCTCAAATATTGCGAAAGGCAAAGAAAAAGTATGAGCAACACTTTTAGCATAAATGGATGCACCAACTTTCTGACTTATTACATTAGCAAAATAATCTTGAAAAGTTTTAGCAGTTCTTGAAACAAATGCCACACTCACAAAAGCAAAAAGAAGCAATATAACGCCCATGATGAATTCGCTAACAGTGTAAGATTGAGCTTTACTCGCATAATTATCAATTATTAACCTAAAAATTTGAGGATCTAACAATGAAAAAAATTGGTTAATAGTGGCAAGAAATAAAGCACCAAATAACAATTTTTTATACTGCTTAATATATGTCCAAAAAGGTATCATAAGGAGGACAAATAACGCTCAGTTTAAAATAGTTTTTATCAAATTTTTAATAATCTCCTGCTGGATTTTAAAATCTTGTTTTTTTCACTATTATTGACGTTTTTATTCAGTTAAAACTCTCAATCCATTATCTTCAAGCTTTAAAGTAACGCTCTCTCCTTTTTTCAAATCTAAAGCTTGTTCCACTACTTTCGGCAGTCTTAAAATTAAGTTACTTCTTATTCTTCCTAATTTAACTTTAAGAAGCGTTTTTTTAAGTCTATTAATAATTAAAACTTTTTGTGCTTGTTCTGTATTAAAATAAATTTCTCCACAAGTACACTCCCAACCATCTATAATATACTCATTAAAAGAAATGTTTTTATCATACTTCATCCTTTTCTTGCATTTATGGCATTTCATTTTCGTGTAAATTTTCCGAAGTGGATTATTAACCAGACATCTTCATTGAAATCATAGTTAAAATCTTTAACTACAACAACATTGTACGTTTTATTTCCTTTATTCAGCCATTTTTCGATAGTTCCTTCTTTTCTTCTTCTTGGTGCATTACATCCCTCTTCCAAAATTGTTAAAACTGAATACAGTGTTTTCCCTTCTTGCATCAATTCTCGCATAGCTGAAATTGTTGGGATTAGTCTTAGTCCTCCGTATTTTATTGTGAACATATTCCTTTTGCATATGTTTATTGCAATTGTTTGAGTATTTAATTTTTTCTATGTTGCAGAATAATTTAAAATTTAATTATGTTCCTTTGATTATATTGAAATTCTTTCATGATTTATGAAACAGTTTCAGAATTTTTGTATGTTTTTTCAGAAAATAACTATTTTTGTGAAGATTTTTCAGTTTCTTTGGAAGATTTTTATTATTTTAATCTCAAACATTTAAGATCGGCACGAAGTCTAAACTACCCGATTCCTTTGCGTAACTGGGCCGTTGCTACCAAAAAGTAGTTAAAAACGAAATATTTATAAATGGTCAATTCTTACTATGTACAAAGAGTGTTTTGAGGGGAAAATGATATTAAAACAACGAATAAATAAATTTCACCAATTTTATTCTACTTGCAAGTATTTAGTGATTTGCAGAAATTTATCAACACTTCCAAGATATAACTTAAGCGAATACAAAAAAACTGATTCGTTCAAACAAAAAATTTGGAGCATTCCTGCAGTTTGGAATATTGCTGAAGGCTTAGAAATTGCAGTTGCAAACTTTTTACCTGCAACAACAGCAATAACTTCAATAATTTACGGAATTGAAGAAGATTTATTAGTAGGAGTAAGCGGACTTATAGTTTCAACAGCAATACATAAAGGATTGAAAAATCTTTTTAACCAATTTAAAACAGAAGGTTACATATTCTTAAAAGAAGAAAACGAAGTAATCAATGCAAAATGCGAATTGAAAAGATTGCAACTTGAAGAAGAAAGAAAAAAAGATGAAAAAATAGCTACAGAATGCTTAGACGAGGAAGAGATAGATAAATTGTTAGGAGTTCAAGAAGCAGACAAATCTTTGCAAGAATTAAACAAAACTTGGAAGTGCCCTGATTATTTGCCAGAGGAGTTATGAAGTGATTTAAAATGAACACGAACAATGAATACAATAATTTGGACGATCACACTAATGAACTCAATAAAACTGAATCAGAGACAAATAAAACAAATGATTTAGAAACGAAAGTAAATAAAGAAACAAAAAATTACTCAACATCTAAATTAGGATTATTTTTAGCAGACACAAGTTTAGCACACATAGTATTCACGCCAATCTGCGCTTTCAACGAGTATGTTCTCGCAGGAATGGATGGCGAAGAAGTGTTAAAAGCAAGAGCAATAGGATTAATTGTTGGAACAGTAACAACAAGAGCATATACTTGTTTTGCAGATAAATTACTGAAATGGTGCGATGTAAATGAACAAAGTTCAAGCACTAAAAAATATTTAATAGAAATTATTGGCGGACACATAATTCACGCACCCATATACACAGGATTACTTAAATTTTCAGGAGCATCATGGGAAGAAATAGCAATTGCGCTACCAGCAACAATAGCAATGGGTACACTAACAACAAGACCATTCAGGTATGCATTGAACAAATGGAGAAAATACTGGGGATTAAAACCAGCATTAGACGAATAAAATGACAACAATATATTACACTAGAAATAACGCAGTAACGCGATTTTATGCACCTCAAGATTTTATTTATGATATTTACGAAACAAATCACACATTAAGAATTGTTTTATTAGAACAAAATAAAAATTGTAAAATAAAGCCACCCAATGGTTTCTTAAAATGGAAAAGATTAAAAATACCTAGAAAAAATTTAAGCAATTTAACGTCTCCTGGAAAATTAACCATGCCCGGATGGCCAGTTAGAGGATTAGCAAAAACGAGAGTTGAAGATACATTGAGATTTATTGAAAAATTAGAAAAACCAACATTAACTCAAATCATCAAAAAGTATTTTTCAAGATAAAACTTATCAAATTGAAACTAACCTAATTTAAAAAAAATTAATTTGTTTAAACTATTTTATTATTAAACTTGTTAGTATAAGTAAAATCAAAAAGTCGAATAATCTTTTTATTAAGCGCTTCGTCAATTGTTAAATCACCGTGAGTTCTAAATTTAACAGTAAAACGAGGAGTTAACGGACTAAACGATTGGCCTGCAGTTGATTTAGCAATAACAGATTCAGCAAAATCAGGATCACCGTGTTCTTTAAAAGTTCGTCTAGAAATAGGACTATTAATCAAATATTTAACTGCAGAATTATTATTTTTATACCAATTCATAAAATTAGCATACCAATTACACGCATCAATTATGTTTAACTCGCCCACGCCACGTTTTACTAAATCATAAGTTTTATACTTAACAGAATCCCATTGTTGAACAGTATCATAAGTGCACAATTTTGATTTTTCCAATAATTTACCTGTATTTTTAAATGAGGTGTGTGAATCATCAAAAAAACTAGGAGTTTCATCAAAAACTTCATTCAACAATTCTTTTTGCTCAACAGCAGAAAATCTTCCGAAACAACTAATTCTTACTTCATAAATCAACATTTTTTCAAGATCAACATCATTTAAAAAATTTTTTTTATAAATTTCATCAGTGATAGGAACTTGATTAATCACACAAAAATTTTTAAAATGCGCACCAGTTAAATTAACTAATTTATTTGAAGTTCTAACAAAATCAACACCGAACAATTCATAAAAACCAGATAATTCTTCAAAAAGATCATTCAAAGAAATACCTCTTTCAAAATTTCCAGTTAACTTAATAATTCCTCCAGGAACTATCACAGTTTTAGATGTTTTACCGACAAGATTACTAAGATAAGTGATTTCAGTCTTTTTATTACGTTCTTCCACATCAAAAAAATAATCTCCTAAAAACGTCAAATTATTATTTCCTGCATACAATAAATTAACTAATAAATCAAGTTCCTCGCCAGTTTTACCGGTGAATGTACTATTCGAAATAATTTTTTTAACTAACACAATTGTTGAGAATTTTTAATATTATAAAAAGATTATTGATAACAAAGGACAAGTTTTAAATACTAGAATGATAATTAAACAATTAATTAAAAAAAAAGATGTGCAGAAAAAATTATTAATTATTATTAACGCACACTAAGCTATATGATCAAAGGAGGTGAAATAATGGCAAAGAAAAAAGCAGCAAAAGCAAAATCTAAAAAAAAAAGAAAATAAATTTAATATTTGAATCATTGGCGTTCAGACTTTAAAAATTCAGAACGTCAATGATCCTTAAATTCTAATTTTAAATCATCTTTTTCATTAAATTTATGTTGTGCAGTTGCACAAAATTTAATTTTTAAATTTCAGCAAAGCCAACATTATTCTACGAAAGCCTTAAAAAGCATTAATTAATCACAATAATAATCATAAACCAATATGCGCTCGTAGCTCAGCCTGGATAGAGCGACTGCCTTCTAAGCAGTAGGTCGGGGGTTCGAATCCTCCCGGGCGCGTTTTGTAGTGGGATGAACGAAATGAATCCCCCTGGTTTTGTTCAAATTTTTTTTAAAAATTTGTTCCTGGATCCTCCCGGGCGCGTTGTATGATTGGGTTATATATAAGGTCTTGAAAAGGCAACGTTGTGATTAATGGTTTATGGTGTTTTTTGATTTTATTTGCTAATAGAAAGATGGTAGTATTAGTCGATAGATTGATAGTAATCGCTCTACTGTTTGTTTCTTTGTTTTGTAAAGTAATTGTGAAATTTAATGTTATTTGTTTTCTAGTGTTGTTATTCTTTGTTCTAATTCAGAGTTTTTTGCAAAATTATTGAAAATAATTGTTTAAAATCAATCTATGTCTTTGTAAAGTACGACTCTTGCTATAAATATAAAAACAAACCTTCTAACTCATCAACGCAAACACTGAAACGGGAATAACTTTGACTTGTTCTTTTAAATCAATGTCTTTTTTTGATAAAACAATTTTTTGAGCTAAATTTATTTTAGGAAAGTCTTTTGTTGAAACTTTTTCCTGCCATTTAACTTCTATGCCAACCTTTCCAGAAGCAAAATCGAGTTCTTTTCCGCTTCTCAAAAATTTCACATTTAATTTATTTCTTCTCAAGCATTCGCCAACTATCCCTTCAACAATTTTAGGTGTTTCATCAGGAGTTTCCATAATGCCAAGTGTTTTAAATGAAGCTATGTGAAAAATAAACGGGTCTATGAAGTAAACTTTTCTTTCTTTTCTGAAAAATGGAGTTTTATCGTACTCTTTCCAATAACTTCTCAAAACATATAAACTTTCAAGCACTTCTAAATAATTTCTAACAGTTACATGCGAAGGAATTTCAACTTCTTTAGCAAGAGAACTTAAAGAAAATGATGAAGAATATCTTTTGACAATTCCTTTTAATACTGCGCTTAAAGTACGCTCGCTTAAACCAATACTTGAAATATCTCCTGCAATCCAGTTCCAGTAAATTTGGAAAGTTTCTTCTTTAATTTTTCCTTCTTCTATTAATTCATAAGCAGAACGTAAAAATCCTCCGCAGTGAATATAAAAATTAAACAATTTATCAATCTCAGTAATAAAAGGAAAAAATTTTGGGGCGTTCTTAACAGTATTATCCAAGTTAAATTTTTTAGGAATTTCATTTTTTAATTTATTGCTTCCAAATACATTGCAGAATTCTCTAAAGCTGAGAGGCAAAAATTCCTTGATTTTTATAGGCCTTCCAGGAAATCTTTCTTTTTGAAGTTCTAAAATTGTAGAGCCGGTAAAATAAAAAGTTATTCCTTCATTAAGGTCTTTAATTTCCAGAATTTGTTTAACAGATCTTTCCCAATTCTTGACAAAACTAATTTCGTCAAGAAAAACATATTTTCCTCCCGACTTCTTGAATAAAGAAACAATGTCTATTACATCTTGATTACTCATAACAAGATTGCAGACGAAATAGAGACATTGATTTGCTGGAGTTCCTTTATTAATAAGTTCTCTTATGCAAAGCTTCAAATAAGTTGTTTTTCCAGTCTGTCTCGGACCGAAAATAAGATGATTTCCTTCAACAAATTCAGGCAAGAACTGCTTTTCTTTGCTAATGGCGTAACTAACTTCAACATCTTTTTCTATTTCTTCGGCGTTATTCCACCAAGGATTTTGACTAATAACTGAATTCCAATCCATAATATGATATTGGGATATCAAAACTATATAAATGTTTCGATATTGAGATATCAAAACTAAGCACATTTCTGATATTGCAATATCAAAATCTATGTATTAATAACAACAACCAGTCAATAAAGATGAACAGTAGATTTTCAAGAGTTGAAACACAGCATAAATTAATTAATTCCCATCTTTGTTCATTTATTCACTTCAAAGATTTTCTCCAATCACCATAGAACTGCCCAAACACTGCATTAAATGCTCCGCTTAAAATACGCGCAGTTGCATGCGTAAATTGATTGTCAAATTCTTCAGAATTCAAATTCCATAATTTACTAGCTAAATCATCTGCGTTATTTTTATAAGTCCTGTAATTTCTCTGTAAATCAGAGTCATTAGTGTCAGTTAAAAATAATGTGTGTTCTTCTTCTATTTTAAATAACGCAGCTCCAATAACTTCCCGAGGAGAATCATATTGTTCTTTAGCATCTAAAAGAGCGTCAATAGTCGGCAAGTAATCTATATGAATTTTTTTACCTTCAAATGTGAACACTTCATTTTCAATAGAATATTTATTGGAATATTTTTTAACTATTCTACTTCTTCTATCGTCGTGAGCGCTCTTATCTGTATGAACGTCTAAAACTTTTTTGAATTTTTCCGCGTTTGTTGTTATGAAAAGTTTTTTTGTCATTTCAATCATTCGTAACTTGCACGTCGTTATCTAATTCTACTGTGCGTACTAGTTCTGCTAAATCTTTTGGTACTTTTACAGTGCCTTCAAGTCTTTTGTGATTTTTACCCGTAACTTTCACTCCAAAAATTTTTTCAAAATCTTTTTTTTTACTATAAGCTACTAGAGAAGGAACTGTTCTTATATGATTAGTTACTGTTATTTGGTTGTTGTACTTTTGCTTAATTTCCTGTTTTGCAGCTACGACATAGTTCGTAAGAGTTCTCCTAACAGTATCACGATCCAAGCTCAGAGTCATAGGATGATACTCTATCACGATAAGATAATTTATTGTTTCTTCAGACATTTAATATCACCAATAATTTTATTGTTTCAATTATTTATATTCTTTTCGGTAAAAACAACCAGTTTTATAAAAAATTAAGAGTTAACTTTTTAAAACACTCAATATTACACTTATTTGCGCGGAGGTGGCCAAGCGGCTAAGGCGAGAGGCTGCAACCCTCTTATTCCTGGGTTCAAATCCCAGCCTCCGCTTATCATTATTTTGTAGTGTCATCAGGAGTCAAAGATGTCGTATGAAGTCTTAGAAAACATTTAAATAAAATAAAGGCAGTAAGTTATTAAAAAGATGGTGAACGACAAAACAGACTTGATTGTTCTGGCAATAATACTGTTTGTTTCAGTTATAAGTTTATTAGTGTTTTCTTCAATCACAGGACTGCTTATTGCACCAGAACAACAAAATTATGAACCATCTTCTTGTTTTGACAGTGACGGCGGAAAAAACTATTTTGTAAAAGGAAATGTAATTGCAGGAACTAATAGAGATAGCGATGAATGTATTAATGCAAATCAATTAAAAGAATTATTTTGTATAAATGACGCATTACGTTCGGAAATTATATCTTGCGAACGAGGATGTAATAATGATGCTTGTACAAGACCGCCAGTACGGTCTCAACAACCAAGTCCAATTCAAATATACTCGCAAGAACAACCAGTATACAGAGTCTCACCTAGAGAACCTACTGCAACTGTAACCCCTACAAATAATCCAAGTTATACAGTAACAACTTCTTCTCCGACATTCAGAGCAGAATCAAGACAATCACAACAAGATAATTCAGCACAAAGAAGAAGAAATTGTATTAATAATTGTGAGTCACGTATGCGTCAATGTGCAAATAATTGCGAACCTAATCCATTCACTCAATGGAGTTGTATTGGACGTTGTACCAATACCAGAGAAAATTGTTTAAATGATTGTTAAGCAATAAATTAAACTGTTTAAATAAAAAATAAATTTGTAAACACACTCATTATTAGTACTTGCTAGAATGATATTTATTCTCTAACAGGCATCAATATATTCAACACTTCTTAACTCACTCAACTCATAAATCTGTTCAATAGTTAAGCTAGCAATTAAACTATTGCCCATTTCTTGATTATACTTAACGTTTTTATCCTTGAAATAAGCTTCAATGTTAAATACATGTGCATAGACATCCATAGCATCACCTTTAGCAATTACAATTACATCAACTGTTTCGTTCTCGTTTTGTTTATCCAGTAGCGCCCCCAAGCTAGCTGAAATCAATGGATTTCTTAGCATGGTAAGAATTTCTCACCTTTGTTTTTAACGTATCTTAACTATACTCTAAAAGGGGTATTTTTATTTATAAATGTTTTGACAGAAAAAATTTATAAAGTGCTACTTTATAAATTTTTTAATGCCAAAAATATTAATTCAAAAAGGAAAAAAAGAGTTCATCAAAGAATTAAACAGAGAAGTACTGATAATTAAACCAAAAAAGTATTACTTAGAAAACACAAATCAAGATTTTCACGTATCAGGAGATATAATAAACAAAACAGAACTAAAAAAAAATGGATTAATCAAAAGTAAAAACGGAAAACAATACATAATTTTTCCAACAACATTCATTGATGAATACAAAAGAATCAAACGATTACCGCAAACAATACCATTAAAAGACATAGGATTAATACTGGTTGAAACAGGAATAAATAAAAATTCAAAAGTATTAGACTCTGGAAGCGGAAGCGGAGCACTAACAATAATGCTTGCCAATTTCGTAAAAGAAGTAGTAAGTTATGACATACGAGAAGATCACTTAAAAGTTGCAGAAGAAAACGCAAAAAATTTAGGCTTAAAAAATATTAAATTCAAACAAGCAAATATTTGTGAAGGAATAAAAGAAAAAAATTTTGACTTAATCACATTAGACTTGCCTGAACCGTGGAAAACACTAAAACACTGCATAAATGCATTAAATTTAGGAGGATTCATAATAACATATTCAACAACAATTCCACAATTAATGGATTTTGTAAACGATGTATTAAAAGAAGAACAATTACATTACGTAAAAACAATTGAAATACAAGAAAGAAAATGGGATGTTGAAGGAAGAAAAGTAAAACCAAAAACAACAAGCATAGGACACTCAGGATTTTTAACATTTGTAAGAAAGGTAACGGAATGAATTACAAAGAATGGACAAAAAAAGCAGAAGATAATTATGCAGAATTAAGCGATGAATACTTCAAAATGCAAGTAGGACTGCCATTTTCAGAAAAAAAAATACACGAATTAGAAGAAAAAAGTTCAAAAATAGCAAAAGAATTCATAAAAAATTTCACAAAACCAGAAGAAGTATACAGAACAGCCGTAAGCGCAATATCGAGCGCTGCAACTGTAAAATTAACATTAAAATTAACTGAATTAAAAAAAACACAAATCAAAAGCGAAACACAAAAATTCAGAGAACAACCCGTAAATTGGAACACTTGGCGACAATTTGTAGTGAACGCTAACGATCAAGAAAGAAAAACAGTATACGATGAATTTGTTAAATTAACGCCGAAAATTGCAGGATTAACACAAGACTTCTTTGAAACAAGCAAAAAAATATTCCAAGAACATAATCAAACAATTCTAAACACGTACTTAACATCACACAACATAAATTACGAACACGCAATAGAATTTTTAACCAAACTAAGAGATGGAATAAAAGAAAAATATTGGGAAGAATTCAAAAAAGAAACAAACAGAATTTTAGGAAGAGATCCTCAATATTACGATGATTTATACTTTATGAGGAACGTAATTTATAATGATCTAGCAGACAAATTTGGAAATATAAACGCTCTTGAAGGAATAAAAAAAACAGCAAAACAATTAGGATTTAACACATCAATAATACATATAGATGATGTTGATAGAGCAGACAAAAGCCCATCACCATTTTGTTCAGCAATACGCGTGCCAGAAGATGTAAGAATATCATACAAAGCAGAAAATCCATTAAATGATACAAAAAGCATTTATCACGAAATGGGTCATGCAATCCATGAAACACACATTCAAGCAAACTTACCATACGAAGACAGATACGTATTATCAATGGGTTTAGCAGAAACATTCTCACAATTCTTTGAAAGTTTAATATCGAATGAGATTTACTTAAAAGAAGAATTAGGACTTGATGAAAAATTAGCAAAAGAATATGTGAGACGCATAAAAGTAATGAGATTAATCACGTTCGCGTTTTATGCTGGAAATTCATTATTCAAACTAAAAATGTATCACAACAACGTACCGTTCGAAAAATTAAACGAATTATACACAGAAGAACAAAAACAGAGCATGAACATGAACATTCCAGGAGAATACTGGTTATTACACCACATACTACCCGAATACTTATTATACGTTCCAAGTTATTTATTTGCATACGCGAACGTAGAAGAAATGAAAACAAACTGTGTAGAATTAGGCGGTGAACGCTGGTGGCACTCAAAAAAAGCAGGAGAATACTTGAAAAACTTAATACAACCTGGCGCTAAATCATTAATGAGTGATTTCTCAAAAATCACACCAGACAAATTAATAAAAACAATGACTGAATAATTCTATTTTACAAATTTTTTCACAACCAAATTTATCTAAACAATAATATTTCTAAAATTAACTTAAGGAGGAAAAAATAAAATGGCAGAAAAAATAATACACTCATTTGAAGCAGGAAGAAGAGGAAAACCAGACGAATTAGACACGAGCATTGCAAACTTAATAAGCGCGCACTTACTAAAAACAAACCCTAATGCACGATTTGATTTAAGAACAACAGGCACTTTCAAAAATGATAACCCATATGTGAGAGTTTCAGGAGAAATCTCGGATTTTTTATTAAAACAAAATTTAGAAGCTGAATTATCAAAAATAATACTGAACAGGTACAACTGGGTTAATTTAACAAATGTTAAACCTGAAGATTTTCAAGTAGAATTTAACTTAAAACCACAATCTTATGATTTAGCATCAAACGAAGGAGTGGGAGATTCAGGAATACCAATAGCAGTAGCTTACAGAAACACACCAAACAGATTACCATGGGAAAGACACTTGGCAGTAGAAATAAGAGATATACTAGATTACGCATTACACAATAGTGGAAAACTTCCTGAACAAATAACAAAACTTTCAAAAATAAAACAATTAAACGGATTAAGCGCTGACGGAAAAATAAGTGTAGAAGCATTATACGAAGGGGCAAAACTAGACTCATTAACAAAAATAACAATCGCGGCAGAACAAAAAGAAACATTAAGCGTAGAAGAATTAAGAGATAAAACACATAAAATAATAAGTTCTTATTTAACTCATTTAGAACACAAATACAACTTATCCTTTGGAAAACCAATAATAGACATTAATGGAATAGGCGCATGGATAGGTGGAGGTTGGGAAGTAGACGATGGAAGCAGAGAAGCAAAACCATATCGAGACGGATTTTCATCTTACGGAGTGCAAGAAGATTCATTCAGCGGAGAAGATCCAACAAAACCATCAAGCACAGGAACATACATTGCCAGACATATTGCAGTACAAGTAGTTGGAAACAACCTCGCAGACTTTGCAAGAGTAGCATTGTCATATACGATAGGAAAAGAAGAAGTAGGACTTAACATAACAACAAATAACACAGGCAGAATTTCACAAACACACTTAGAAGAAAATATAAAACTCAACTTATCATTAAAAGTGAACGATGCAATTCCAAGATTTGACTTAAAAAATCATGAATTATATGAACAAATTGTTAAAGATTCAGACTACTTTCATAATTCAACACTACCTTGGAATGCAGTGCGACCATTAGAAATAAAATAAACTTTTTTTTTTTTAATTTTTTACTTTTTAATTAAAAAAAGTGTGCTCTCTAAAAAAATTCATATTATTAGGATACTTATTAATTTGCTCAATTCGTTTCCCATATTTACGTTTTAACTTTATCACGTTATTTTTTGACAAACCAGCAGTTAATTCATAACTTATTTTTGGCTCTAAAACAGTTCTTTCCTCTTCAACAAGCTCTTTAATTCCAAAAAGTTCAAGATTTTCATAAATAACAGTGCCCCTTTGCAATCCAAACACAGAAACAGACACTAAATCAATAAATTCAGAATTTTGTTCTAAAAAAATAATAGTATCCAAAAATTCACTTTCAAGCTCGCCAGGAAAACCAAACATTATATACGTAATATTCTTAATGCCTGCTTTATGCGAGTTTTCCAACACGATTTCAACATCTTTAACATTAGTTCCTTTTTGCATCAAATTCAAAATTCTGTTATTTCCAGATTCAACACCCCACAGGATAAATATTAAACCGGAACTTTTTAATTTTTGTAATACATCATAATTCCACTCTTTGGTAGGTCTTAACTGGCAAGCCCACTTAACGCCCAGTTCTTTAAAAATAACTGCTAATTTTAACAATCTATTAAGATGAATCATATCATCAATTAAAAAAAAATATTTTTGTTTTGATTTTATAATAGTTTTTTTAATATCATCCAAATTAAATTCTTGATAAGGAACTTTTGCAAAATGAGCACAAAAAGTGCATTTTTTATAATAACAAGTACTGCAAGTTTTTAGAGGAATAACAGGTTTAGGAGTGAAATAATCACTTAAAGAATAAATAGAAAAATCAAGGATTGATTCAAAATTTAAACCAGTATGTTCTATTTTTTGATCTTTAACGTATTCCAATAATTCAATCTCATTCTTCAAATGCTTGTCAGATAACTGAATTAATTTAGTATTAACAGAAGGTCCGCCAACAATAGTAATGTAATTTTTTAATTCTTTCAATAACGCATACGCATAAAATGCTTGACTAGAATAAACAACACTAAACGCAACAATATCAGGTTTTTGATCTTCAATCTTTTTCAATAATTCATCAAAAAATTCAGGTTTTCCATCATTAACAACTTTTTTATTATTCTCAGAATAACACTTTTTCGTAAGAATATGATACTCTTTAGTTGTTTTATCATAATCTGCCCAATTTTTTTCTTGAAAATATTTTTGATAACTTAAAAATTTTAATTTATGAAATTCTAAATTTAAATCTAAAACACTAATTTCATTTTCACAATTATTTTTCAAAAAAGAATACAAATGAGTTAAAGAATAAGGAGGACTGGCAGGAGTACAAAAAGGCACGTAAACAAGCAAAATTTTTTTCATTGAAATTTTTAATAAACCCTCCGGGTTTTTAAAAATTTCGGGGGTTTGATTTTTGTATAATCAAGAATAAACACCATGCTCAATACGTCCAAGCAAATTACTAACTTCTTTAATTTTGCCTTCTTTGCAAAAATCATAAGGTCTTTTGTTTCCTAAAGCGATAATTTTCGAATAAAACCAATTACGTGCGCTAGCTTCACTTTCCCAAATTTTAAGCATTTGTTTAACTAAATCATTACCTGCATACTTGTGCATTTCTTCACTTAAAAAAGTATCTAATTCTTTAAATTTATCTTGTTTAAGCAAGTCGTCAATATACATGAATTAGTTTTAAATTTTAAAGTATATAAAACTAACTAAAAACCGGATTTTGACTTTGTGGTGTTTTTTATGCACTATTTTTTATTAATAAAAGTTAAAGAAGAATTATCGCAATTTAATAGTTTAACTTGGCTACCTTTTTTTGTTAATCTTGAATAACGATCCATGATTTTTCTTTCTAACTCATGAAAAAACTCATTATACTTAAAAAAATTTTTATGATTAAAAAACCATTCGTCTAAACCAGCATAATATGTTTTACATTCATTAACTAATTCTTTAGATTCAATTTTAGATCCTTGATGTAAATGCAATAAAAATTCTACAACGTGCAAGGGCTCATAAACTATTGCAAAATCAATATCGCACCTATTAAAAACTTCAATATTGTCTTTTTTTCCTTTAACAACACGTTCATAAATTTTAGGGCTGGTATCAATATTTATTAAAATTTTTAAATCTCCTTTTTCAGGAAATTGTCGGATAACTTGATCAATGCTTTGTCCTTCAAGAATTACATAACAAGGCAAACCAACTTGATCTTGTATTAATTTGCTTTTAGACAGTTCAAAATCAAATAAGAAATGCGCGGTTGCACTTGGAAAAATAGACTTTTTTTTCTCATCTAAATGATCTTGAATATAATACATGAACTGAGAAAATACGCTAAATTTTATAAGCTTTATTTATTCTTATCTAACAAACCCAAACTTCTTAATTCTACATCACTAACAAACTTTTTAATGGCTTCCTCAGATAATTTAACTTCACCAATTAAAAATTTCTCTATTGTAATTAAAGGATCAATAATCTGATTTAATCTTTTATAAAGCGTGTTACTGTGAGGAGTGGCTTCCCTAATTCTTCCTAAATCAGAAACTCGAATAATAATCAAATCTCTAATATCTGAACGACGCTTATAATTATTAGTCTTTAAATCTTCCAAATCTTTCAATAAACTGCCAAGAACATCACTGACAGAAGGCAAAGTTCTTTCTTTCTCAGGTTTTTTCAAACCAAGTTTTGCTAAAAAACCCAT